>VTLG01014695.1_pt1 | contig 31189 bp, 25 predicted proteins | sample 4694571 | NCBI WGS metagenome assembly VTLG01 (sample SAMN12604809, study PRJNA352737) | marine metagenome | biome: ENVO:00000447; feature: ENVO:00000209|ENVO:00000569|ENVO:01000036; material: ENVO:00002151; isolation source: viral sequences binned using virsorter ...
GACATCTATAAGCTGAACTCAATCTAAGAGGTTTACCGATGGATTCCCTGAGTGCTTGTAAGGCATCTACAGTTTCCTGAGTCATCTCATTCTTTCCGCAGCAGCTACAAGCTAATTCTGATTCACTAAAGTTTTTACTGGTTGCTCCCATTAGGTATCTATTGTAGGTTGAGGTGAAGGTATAGGACACAAGGTTTTAAGCTTTGTTCCTAACTTTTTTGATTCTTCAGATTTTAATTCTTTTACTTGTTTTGGTGTAAATGTAGTTCTCATATAATCAGAATAACAATCACACAAATACATTCTGGTTTCCTGTGGCATGTATGGTGAAATCATTTTAAATTGCATTGAACAGGCTTGCCATAATTCTCTAACATTTTGTGTATTAAACTTTAATTCACTTGCAGTAGCTTGTTTAAAAGCAGCATAAAAGAATATAATTGAAAAGACTACAAGTAGAACATACATTTTCATATTACCTCTTACATATTCTTTTTATAACTTTCAAGAATTTGATCATCGATAGTATTGTCTGTACTCTTCACAAGTCGCTCAAGAAGGATCAGTATCACCTCCTTTAAAAGCTTTTCAGATAGCATACTCATACAGAGTGTTTTTACTGTTCCTGATATTATTGGTGCTAATAGTCCAATCATATTATCCCTTTCTTACTTGTAACATTTCTAATTGTTTGGTTGCTTCTAATTCTCTTTCGATATTCTCAAGTCTTGCACTTACTCCTGCCATGTGACCAGAACACTCTGCACTTATTTGCACAAACTTATCAAAGTTTTCCTTTTGGATAGCTCTGTTTGCTTTATCAGTTCTATAAGTCCAAAGAAATAAGATCACAATTATTGCTCCTGCAAAGCCTTGATCTAGGAGAATGGTTATTACATCGTCTATCGCAGTCTCAGCCGAAGAAGATTTCGGAGGAGAAGTATGAGTATACGATGGATGAGGATTACTTGATTGTGCTATAACATCTAAACCATGAGGTTCACTAAACGCTAGAGTGCCAAACAGTAACCCAAAGGCTACTAAACTTACTTTAATCATCTTCATCGGTGGTTCCTAAATAAAATATGTGAGGGTCAAACAGGGAACTTTCTTCGGAGGAGGGAGGATCAGGCAGTATCCATTTTGCTGATTCAAGATCTAGTTCATCATAAAATTCAAAATCAGGTGTAAATTCTACTTCTAAACCAGATTCCAGAGTTAATTCAATTACTCTGGTTTTGTGGGCCATGTTATATCGTCTGGATCAGAATTATCCTGTGGTACTGACCTCAGTTTAGATCGGTAGGTTTTCATATCCGCAGATAAAGTATTATCTCCTAATGCTAAATAGTCTGTCTCTGCTAACTTATAATTTCTCTGTTTTCTTACTGACTCCCACTTATCTGCCAGTAGCCTTGCATCTTTTGCTGTGTCATCTGGTACAAAGTGAGACTGCACATACTGCTTTGGAGAGTGACTTTTACCTTCTGAATCTAGTATTTCTTCTGCATTTCTTTTATTTACATAGTATTTGATGTTGTATATTGTTCCTTCTAATGTGTTGGAAACATAATCATCTAACTGCCCAAGTCTTTTTTGAACATCTTCATCAGTACATTCAACTATTGTGAAGTCCTCAGACGGATAGGTAACTACAGGGGGATCACCAGAAGTTATTGTCTCAATCCAAGCCCAATATTCAGGTAATTCCATCCCTTTTGACATTCTTCGACAATTCCACTCATCTTCACGAATATGTTGAATGACATTAGTTTTATGTGATATAAACATTTTTATTCTTTATTTAAAATTAATCTCAACTATTTTTTCTAGATTTACGAATTACAAAGTTTGTATAAGTTGATCCATATCGTTGTCCATGATTTTGTATAAAATCACCTCTATGAAAATAGTAATCAAAAGATGTACCTACCATTTCATGTCTACCTGTTTCATTTGGGGGATGAAGTTGAACAGCATGATTCCCTGAACCATTTATAGAAATAATAACACCAGAACTATCTTTTAAAAGAAGGTGCATTTCTATGGTGTACATACCGGGTTTTAAACATATAAATCTATCATAACCAGAACACCAAGAATCTTTTACATAACAATCCAAATGACCAAACTTTCCCCTTTGTCGATTCCAATGATTTTCTGATTGCCACCCTGCATCATGTCTTACTAATATAACACCATCACCAATATAACTCGTATCTCTAGTCACCTCATCCCAACTCTTACCATCTGGTGTAACGATAAGATTAGTCTGTTCCATGTTCCTGTCACCACCTACCAACTCATGTAGGAAAGGTGTTTCAAAGGTCTGATAGTGTGAAGATGTGTGGATTGGAGTTGCTATGTCTGTTCCTGCAAACCTATCACCACCAGCAGGGACAGTATGTACTTTTACATGTAGTCCTAATGTACTTACTGCATGATAAAACATATCACCACTAACTATATCTGTATCAACTCCAGTAGGAGTTACACTAGAACCATCTAAAGTAAAAGAGTGGCTATTGTCTTTGTTATTTGCATAATCTGTAAAACTTGTACCAAAATAAGGTAGTGTTACTGGCATTGCGTTGCTTGCATGACTTCCCGGCCCTGCAAACATAAATGGTGTCGCAACAACACTACCACTAAATGCATCCATTGCTCCTCCACAATCATAAAAATGATCCCTTGTGCCACCACTTCTTCTAACTCCTTTACTTATTGCAGTAGTTGATGCAGAAGTATTTTGAACATAGTCTGCCATCAGCATATAGTCTGCCAAAACTACACAATCCTCTGGTATTGGTGGTTTCTTGGGTTGGTGGAAGGTGACTTGTAAAACTTCTCCGTATGTATCATTATCATATGTACCAAGACTTACTCCATCTATAGTATATGTAGGGTCTGCCCCAGTTCCTCTAGCTGATTTAATAACATGAGTACCATAAGGTAAATTTTGTGCTATAGTATATATTCCCGGCCCATTTGTTCCAGATTCTATTGTTACACCAGTTCCAATAAAAATATAAGTATTATGTTTATTATTTCCACTCGGTGTACAGGCTTGTCCCGATTGAAGAACATTATCAGCAGTATGAGAAGTTAATCCATCATCCATGACATAAGCAATATCATCTTCACCACTAAGCATACTTGCATCTGCATTACTACCAGCACCTGTTCCTCCATTAGCCGCACCATTACCAAACTCTCTCCAATGGAAAGTTTTGGCAACCTCAGAAAGTGGAGTTGCATTTGCTATTGTTGTGGTATCAAAGTTAATAGTTTGATCATTTGCATTTCCTAAAGTATGAGCATTGGATGCACTACCAGCAATATTCTGAGCATTCGGAGGCATCATTGTAACTGAGGTTTTGATATTACCAGAAGAATCTACCCACTTGACAACCCTGCCGCCATTGAAAGGTCTATAATATGTAGAACTAGATAACCAATTAGCCATACCTAATGATGTATCTGTATCAATTAATGCTTGAACTGCGGCTAGATTACCAGAGGTAAATCCATTAAAAGGATCATAATGTGGTGTGCCGGATACTGTAAACTTCTTTCCGTAACTTACTACATTCTGACTTGGTATCTGAATTTTTGATCGGTTTGCTGTTGAGGAAGTATCTTGGGCAATTAGTTCAATTCCAAAAAACTGCCAGTATTCACTTCCTGTATTAATTGCTTCTATTTTTATTGTATTAATTCTAGGAGTAGTGCCTAAATCTGATGTTACATCTGAATCACCATGATTTATAACTGATCCTACATCAACATATCTTCCCCCTAAAGGAGTATCCACAGTTGATCTTCCAGCAAGTTTATCTGTATTAGCTGAATTTCTAGTTGTTCCCCCATTAACAGTTACATTAATGTCATCAGCTCTGTCATTTTTTGTTCTACTGATACAATTAAAATCATTAAAATATCCAACAATTTCAAAAAATGTAGTAAATGTATGATTAGACGAACCAATAAAATTACCTACATCCATGTTCCAACTTGCTATATCTGAACTTACGACTCTAAACCATTCTCTACCATCTACAGAATAAACATTTTCACCATGAGTAGCAGTTTCTTGTTCCAGTAATTGTACTGACTTTGCTTTATGTCTCTGACTACCAAAATGCCCTCCTATGCGTGGGTCTTTTATCGGCTTGCTTCCTTTGATGTCTGTGTAGTAATAGCTCCTACCATCAGTATGTGCAGTACCATAGGTGTAAGAGCCACCAAGTGCAGTATTACTCAAGTCTTTACCAGCTACCGCAGGATACAGAACACCGGGAATTATGTGTGGTACTACTTCACCAGCTTCTATGCCACTACCACTTGCTAAGTCTCTTGCTTTTGTCATTTATTTACTCCTTTTTATCTTAGTGTCGACAAGTAGTTTTATTTACTTTAAAATTACTTGTCCAACGTGCAATACCGATTGATACTCTCATTTCTGCCATAAATCCTCCATATCCGGCTGTACTTGGATAATTTTCACCCCAACGAAACTCATGACCTTGACCTGAAAACATTCTTCCAGATAAAGAATGAGTATTAGAACCTGTAGCTAGGTCACATGAAGTTCCATCAAAAAATAAGTATGATCTTGCGCCAGTTTGACTAGAATCCTCCGTGTCTCTTACGAATGCTATATGATGCCATTTATAATCACTATTAGTTGGAGTAGTCCAAACTTGAGAACCTCCTTGCCAATGCGTGGAAATTGATGTGCCAGAAGTACGATCAAGATAGAAAGCATTTGAATCACTATTTCGTGCATCAAACATACAAGAAGCGCTAGTTTCACTTGATCCCATCCAAAAATCAATTGTAACACTTGTTTCTGAACCTTGAAACAATTTGTGTTGAATTACTTTAATATAACCATCGTCTGTAGGGAAACCAATTCCACCATATCCCATCATGCTTAAACCAGTATCATTTTTTACACCACCATGTCCTGTAGTTGTGTTGCCTCCCCATATTGCTACATCTTGAAATTCAGCAAAATTGTTTTGAGGTTGTCCGTGTATTAAGGAAAATGTATAACGATCTACATCGTATGGACTTTCTCCCGGCCTGTCGTAATTTGGAATATTTGTTGCTCTTGTCTGCCATGCTGAGGGCTTGGTGTACATATTATTTTCTGCAATGACTCCCGATCTCTGTCCATATGATCCTTGAATTACTCCGCTCATATTTTAACTCCAATCTTGGTCTATGTAAGTGCAAGTAACATCTACTTTGCAGTCTGCGTGTCCAGTTACTACTCTTAGATACTGAACAGCACCTCCTGCTTGAGCGGCCGCCCCTATTTGAGTGTTTGCTCCTGCTTCTTTACCGAAAAAAGAAAATCTGTCATTCCAAGAAAATGTTTCATATAAATTAGCATCCCATCGTAATAATTGTATCTCTTGTGCTGACTCACCAGCCGTTCTATCATATCCAACCAAATATACTCTTACATCATTTGTATCTTCATGCATTGCAGTACAATGCATAAGAATACTCAATACACTATAAGTATGATGTTGTACTCCTGTAATTATTGATTGTGCAGAATTTGCTACATCTTCAAATAAACTTGAATGGAGTGTTTCTGTACCCGATCCTGTTGGAACTGCCATATTAACCTCCTAGAAAAAATGCTTGATGTGTTGAACTTTGCATAAATGCTCCTTTTTGTTTTATCTTTTTATTGGTTGCTGTTTCCATATCAGAAGAAATTATAATACTAGTACCATCAGCAACTATTGAATCTAATGCTATTGAACCTACATTGGTTATATTGTTGTCTCCGAAACTTACGTTTCCGTTAAATGTTCCTCCATTGGTTGCAGAAACCATATCAGAGGTTTCAAAACTCTTAAAGGCTATTACATTTAATTCATCGTTTAATTGGGCAGCTACACCAAGAACGATACTTGTACCATTACTAGCTGTGTAATCTGCACCATTTTCCATTACGATTCCGTTCAGAGTCACAATGAGGTTAGAAGTAGAGTATGCTAGTGTTCCACCACTATCTGCACTTCCTGAGAATGTAGTTTGTCCTGCGGTTGCAGTAAACTTAAATTCATTAATTGAAACTGTACCTGAAGAAGTAGCTTTAACCCATTTGGTATTTCCTAAGTCATACACACGCATACTATTAACACTATTAGTAGTGTCAAAGTAAAGTGCTCCATCCACTAAGTTTCCATTGTCGTTATCTTTTGCTGGCCCTTCTTTAGAAGCATCGTATGCTCCGTATATTCCATATCCTGTTCCAGTAAGAGTTTCTCCCGAAGTCTGTGCATCTGTGAATACTTGATTTATGGTGATAGTACTTGTTCCTGAGTTGTAATCAATTATTCTTACTGTTGTTGTAGTAGGCCATCCTGTAGCTGAACCATCATTAGTTAATACTTGTCCTTCTTCTATAGTTCCTGATGCTTGAGTTACGTTTGTAATCTGTGATCCTCCTTTTACCCACTTTGCACCAGTAATTGAAGCTGTGGATGCAGTATCAGAACTTGACATTGTTCCAAGATATTTATCACCAAAGTTGTCAAGGATATTTGTAACTGAGTTTGCAGAGTTTCTGGCGGCTATTTCTGAAGCTGATGCTGCTGTTGCTGAAGCAGATGCTTTAGAAGCATGGTGTAATGCTGAATATCCAGAGTTATCTACTACACTATCCTCTGCACGAGTAGCCCAATCCTTTGCAGAACCTTCACCAGCTACTCCTCTGCCCTGTACTCCAACTGCCCATTCTTTTGCAGACATACTCCCTGCGGATGCACCTCTTACATCTCCTGCGGTATAAATTGCCCAATCTTTTGCAGATCCCTCATTCTTATGAGTAGACACACCAGTAGCCCATTCTTTAGCTGATGCATCTGTAGCTGTAGTTGAGGGAGTTGTTGCTGATTGCGCCCAGTTCTTAGAAGATCCTCCTGCGGCTAATACTGAGCCTTGTGCATATTCTTTTGCAGAATATTCAGAACCATCAGGTTTATTAGAAATAGTTCCTTCTCCACCAATAGCCCACTCTTTTGCAGACCCTCCTGAAGGTGCTGATGATGTTGTTCCTGATGCCCAATTCTTTGCAGAATCCTCAAGAAAACTTCCTGTTACTGATCCACCAGAATAAGCCTTTACTTGTGCAGTTGTTAATTGTGCCCAATCCTTTGCTTCTAATTTGTAGTCCTTCGTAGCTACTTCTGTAGCTGTTAATTGTCCTTTGTTTACTGCATCAGTATCCGCATCACCATTCGCTACACTCTTAATGACCTTACTGTTTGCATCCCATTTATCATCGGCAGCAAGTACAACACCATTAAGAGCTATATCAATCGCTTCCTGAGCAACGTGAAGAGTCTGGTTTGTACTATTATCTAAGTCTTGTTCTCTGATTACAGATCCGGGAGCAAAGTCTACTGAAGCTGAAGTACGATTAGAGAGTCTATAGATCTTTATTGTTCCTGAACTGGGATTAGAAACTAGTGTTATTTTTGTAGGAGAAGTAAGACTGTCTACATAGAAACCATGTGCAGGATCTTTAGCTGCAGCATCCGTTGCATTTGCTACAGAACCATCTCCTTCTATCTTTACACCATTTACAAGAACTTCTAAGATCTCACCATTATCAGCATTAAACTTAGAATTAGTTAAGGTGTAATCACCACTTGTTCTACTTAGACTATCATAACTAAATGGTCCTCGTCTTGCTAAGTCTGGCATTGTTTATTTTCCTTTTTATAATTTATCTTTTTCAAACAGAGGAGGTCTTCCTGTTCGTTGAAATTCTGCTTGTACCCAATATTCCATAAATTCCCCATTTCTTTCTCGTAACATCATTTCTTGCATTCCAAACATACGATTTTGTGCTATCATAAGTTCAACTTGATATTTTATCATTTCTTTTTCAGCCCTTCCTTCTGAAGTATTTTCAAATTCTCCTAATCTATGTCTAAGAAGAACTTCATCCCAATATGGATCATTAAAAGTTTGTTTATTTAATTGTCCTGTTAATACTGCCCAATCATATTTTTGTTCAGGATTAAGAGCATAATTACTTCCTGTAGTCCATTCATCAGTTTTTTCATAAGGAATTTCAAAAGCTGTTATTAAATCTCCTGTATTAGTCCGTGCTTCAACTTCTGGAGAAAATGGAATTGCTAATATTTTTAAAGCTCTTACAAGTTTATCATGAGTTTTAGAAGGAAAATGTTTAACCATATTACCTTCAGGATCTACTAAAGCATGTAAATCTTGACCAATAGTAGGATATTCAGGATCACCATATTGTTTAGCTCCTATAGAACGATGAATTATTTTTCCTACAGAAATCTCAGGACTTTTACCAGTTACAGGATCTTTATCAGTAAATGGGATAGGAACATTCAATTCAGGAGGATTCCAAGAAATAATAGAAACTCTTGTGGCTACCTCATCTATCTGATTCATAAATTTTAATAGGTCATTAATACTATGTCCTTTTACAGGAGACATAAGAGGAATTTCTTGACCTAGTTGATCTTTGTAAGTTTGATCTTCCCAATAAACAGTTCCCGGAACTCTTCCAGTTTCAGGAACATTTTGACCCATAGGAATATTCATTTTTTTAGCATCGGTTTCTTTTTGGTATCTAACTCCTCCTTCCCCAACTTTTCGTATATTAGCTCTTAAACTTGACAAAGCACTAAGTCCGGGATTTAAAAACCCATAAAATTGAGTAACTTCTTTTCCTGGATCCCATTCATATCCAAATCCCGGAATTAAATTTTGAATTGATTCTCTAGCTCCTTGAGCCATTGGTAAATCTAAAACAAAATCTGTTAAAGCTCGTGCATAATTTAAATTAATTTCTTCTAATTGTCTTAAACCTTCTGCTCTCTGTGTTCCTTCCATTTTCATAATGGCTTCGTAAGCTTGTGCTTCTTTTGTAGCAAATATAGCTCCTAATACTAAAGGTGCTTTAGCCATATCTAATCGTTCTAAAGGTAAATGCGTTATATCACCAGTTTTTTTATCCCTCATAGTTATAGTAGGTCCAAAAGGCTTTCCTGTAACTAATTTCATGTGTTGATTAGTTCGTTTAGCAGCATCTATTCCTTCCATATAAACTTCTTTTTCATCATCTAACATCCATTTAGATCCTAATCCCCAACCAGCCCATAGTAATAAACTTCCTGAAGTTATTTTAGCCATAGTGTCTTGTCTGAAAGCTTCATTATTTAAAAACTTTCTTCGATCTGGACCGGTAAATAAAGTAGATGCAATCTTTCCTAGTCCTCTTTCAGTTAAAGTTTGTTTATAAATATTTGCCATTGTCCTAACAAAAGAAAACTTACTTGCTGCATAAGTTCTTGCTAAATTAGAAGCAATATTTGTAGGAATATGAGGATTATTACTAACAATATTTTTAAAATCTTCTACTGAATTAACAGGACCCCAAGCTTGTTCCTGCATTAAACCAACTTTTCTACCTTTATTAGCTATTTCGGCTACATCAGGAGGTAAATTCTTAACTACATTAAAAGTTTCTTCAACAAGTTCTTTAGTTGTAAAACTATCTGCACCTTCTACACCTTTTTTGGAATGTTTTCCTCGTAATCTTTCTTCAGCCCTTTTAACTGCTCCCATTTGCATCTCTGCTCTTTCTAAAATTGTTCCAAAGAAACCATCTTGAGCCATAATTAAACGAGAATTCCCACTTGTTATAAATCCTGCACCATTTACTAAGAACTTAAAAAATTTTACTCCATGCCCTTTTAATCCTTTTTCTGGAAGTTCAAATAATTCATCTAGAAATTCTGCATTTAATCCTTTTGCCATTACCCATTCACCAATTCTTTGGTTAGAACCTCCAGCTATCTTTGTCATTTCATGAGCATCTCCGGCTCTATCTCCAAGTTTTAAAGTTTTTGCTGTTTCTATTCCTTGTCCAAAAGCAGATCTTTTACGATATCCTGTACCTCCAAAGACTTCTAAAAGAGCTTGAGCCATTCCAAACTGGTAGGCATTAGCCTGAGACATGCTTATACCTTTTCCTGCACCTAGTATTGGTTTTCCAGTTGTTTTATATACAAGTTTTGCAGCAGTATTCCATGAAGCAGCTATATAATTTTCAAAAGTTTTTGCTGCTAAATAAGTAGTTAATCCTACAGGAACAGCTGCTAAGGTCTTAGGACTACTTAATAATCCACCTACAGCAATACTTTTAAGAGCTTCAAATCCATAAGCTAACATTCCTTTTTTCTGATTAAGTGCTCTTAGTAAAGCTTCAGGACCTTCATGAGCAGATACAGCTTGTGCTATAGTAACTAATAATTCTTCTCCCTGAAGTCCACCATCTTTTGCAGATTCAATAATAGTATTCATAAGACCTTCTGTTCCTCCTACAGAGATCTTTCTTGCTTCCAAAGCTCTTGCAACATTTCCTGCTAACTTTACATCTGCTTCTAATACATCCATTAATTTATATGTATTAGTATAGAACTCTAGTAAAGCTTTTTTGTATACAGGATCTTTTGCTTTTAGTTCTCCACTAAGTATTTTTTGTTTTAAATTTGCTACATTATCTGCAGCCATTCTAAATGGTACAGTTTCTTCAATAAGATATTGTCGTAATGCTAACATAGTTCCAGGAAGAGTATCTGATCCTTGTGCATACTCTTTTAAATATGTTACAGCATTCTCTTCTCCTCCTAATAAGTGTTCTAATTGAGCACGAATCTTTGCAGCATCCATCACAGTTTCAGGATGAGATTTTACTGCATTTGCATAATGTTTATTAAATATTTCTCCTAATTCAGCTATAGATTGTTTTCTATTTTTACCAGAAATATTTTTTAAATTATACAATGAAGGAAAATAATCAACTTTACCAGCTATAATTTCTTCATAACTTACACCATCTTCTATCCCCTTCATAACTTTATTAATACTATCAACCCACTCTTTATTAGTTGAATCCTTTTTAATTAAAAAAGAATCTACATCTTCAAATTTAATCTGAGGTTGAAGAATATCATCTTCCATTTTAAGACCTTGAGTTTCAAGCATCTCTTTAACAGCATTTTTTTCACGGACATTAACTCCAACTTTTTTTAGATTTTTAGCTAATGTATTTCTACTTTCTTCTTTAACACCAGCTTTTTCTATTTGTTCTTTAGCAAAATTTGAAATCCTTCGGAGTTCTTCAGTTTTAATTACTTGTGGTCCACCAAGATCTAATCTCATAGCTTCTTCAACAGGATAATTATGAAAGATCCTATCAAAATAAGATGCTCCATAAGCTAAGGCTTGTTGAGCTTTTTCTTTAGAACCTTTTGAAGCATACCAAGCTCCTTTTCCTGTCATCATAATTAATGGAGCTACTAATGATAAACCTACTCCTGTGTATACAGAATCTACAAAAGATTTAAGTCGTTCTTCAAATACATTATCATCAGGACTACCAGCTATCTGATCTACCATCTCTGATTTTACACCCATCATTTGAAGAGCAGTTGCTAATCTTTCTTCTGGTGTAGTTATAAGTGTTCCTCCTATAACTTCCTTAGCAGCCATTCCTCCACCTTGAGTCTCTAACATTGCTGCTATTTTTGGATATAAAGACTTAATAGGAACAGCTACATGTTGATAAATAGATCTTCCTGTAGCGTATGCAAGTGCAAATTCTCCTCCTGATAATGCTAACTGTCCTAATATTGTTTGAGGTTTATCGGCAGGAGGAAAGTAATAATTACTTACTTCATAAAAAGTATTATATAAGTCTTTTGTAATTTTTATATTTGGAGAAAGAAGAGTTCCCATTGATGCCTGATCTATTGCCCAATTTGTAGTATCAATAGTTTTAGCTAAAGTATCAATAAGACCTTTTCCTAACATGTATGGAGCATCTATAAGTATTTCTTTAAAAGTCTGTCCTGTAGCACTAGCAGCATTTAGTGCAAAAGTTTCAACAGGATACTCTCGTCTATTCCATTCTTTTCCTAAGAAATCTTTTAGTTTTTCTGCTGAAACACTAACTGGTCTAGGTTTCTCATCTCCATCAGCAATAGTTTTAACATCTGGATAAACTTCTTTTAAAGGATTTAAGAGATTAGCAACATCTACATTTTCAAAAAGTCCACCATCTCTAAAATCACCCTGTTCTTTGTAATAGTTATTAATAAGATTTGTAGCATGACGATCTCCATTAGGATGATCAGCTATTTTAAACATAAGATTTAAAAGATCTTCTTCAGAAGCTTTTTCATCAAGATCATATCCTCTAGAAGTAACGCTTTCTTTATAAGCTTCTGCTTCTGGATCTGCCCAATCTCCTAATTCTTTCATACCTTCTTCAGGAGGTATTACTTCTGTAATAGATGATTCTTGTTCAGGAACTTCATTAACTACCGAATTATCATCTAGTAGCACCTCTTTATTTTCTTCTTGTTCAGGAAGAATTTGTTCCATCTCTTCACTCATAGATAACCTTTATAATGTTGCCATATCGTATGGTTCACTTATTGTAACATAAGTTTCTTTTTTGTCATTCCATAGACCATCAAATATTTTATCTTTAGTAATACTAAACCATCCTTGAGGATTTTCTTGTGCTGTAGTTACTACAGAAATAGTTCCGGCTGCTGGATTTATTATATAAGAAGTCATATCATTTTCTAAAGCTTGATAAATTTCAGAATTTTTAGCATCTTCAGATAATTCATTAGTAGATTTTTTCTTTTTATTTGTATCTGTTCCTTGTCTATTTTTGGAAGATTCCTCAACTTCTGCCTTTCTTTTTTCTGTTGCTTGTGCCTTTTTTAGCTTCATTAACGCTAAAGGATTCATTTGATATTCTTTAAGTCTTTGATTTGTTTCTGCATCTATTGGATGATCGTTATCATTTGCATAAACTTTAGTATATGATCTTGCTAATTCAACTGCTGCAGCTAATCTTTCTTGGTCAGTTGCATTTTGTAATTTAGGAGCTAAACCAGACCATGCAAAATTAAAATCTTGAACTAAAGTATCATATAATTTTCCGTCTTCATTAACAGGAAGAAACATTTTATTATTATTAAATTTAGTTAAATATCCAGCAAACAAAGATTTAATATGATTTTCTCCAGCAGTAACAGGTTTTTTTGTTTCAACTTTCCCTTCATTTTTAAGTTTTGTAATTAAACCTCTTTCTTTATAAAAATCATTCCGACTTAAATTTCCAAGTAGAAATTCTTGTTCAATAAATTCTATATTTTCTTCAAGTTTTAACCACCTATCTTCTCCACTTAATTCTGTAGCTTCTTGTTGCATAGTATAAGATTCAGAAATAACTGAACCCTTAGTAACAAACTTAGAAGGATCACTTTTTTCTTTTATACTAACTTGAAGTTTTCGTATATGTTTATTTTGATCATCAGCAGAAAATACATTTGAAGGATCTAACTTAACTCCAACTTCTGTACTTGTTGTTGCATGTGTAGATTCGTTAAAAATAGCTTGAATATTTGCTAAAGCTTCAGAAGGTTCTATTCTTTCACCTTCCTTATTTACAAGAGGATTTTCTATTAATTCTCTAATACTATTTAATTGTTCTGTTTTAAATTCTTCTCGTGAAATTTCATTTTTTTCATGTTCTTTTATCCACTTTTTCTTTTTATCAGAAATTTCTTTTTCAGTTCGTTGTCCTAGTATTTCTGCATAAGCATCTTCAAACCTATCATCATGATCAATATTAATTCCTAAATCTCCTCCTTCTTTAATAATTCCTGCAAAGTTCGTGTCAAAATTATCTCTAGCTTTTTTTAAATCTTCTAATGCTTTTTCTACAGTTATCCTTCCTTCAGCACCTTCTGGAAGAGATACTTTACCTATTATATCAGCTAAATCCTTTTCTACTGGTTTTAACTTATTAGATAATTTAGTTCTATAAGCATTTTCTTTTTTTAACTCTGCTACTTGTCTATCAAAATCTCCAGTTTTATTTTTTCCTGCTGAAATTAAATTAAGAAGTTGGGTTTTTTGAGGACTTCCTTCAATCCACTTATGAGAATTAAGTTCTGTTTCTAAATCCTTCCATTCTTCTGGAGTTTTTAATTTTCCATCTATACCTTTACTTGTTATTTTAGTAAAAAGTGAGGAATGTTTTGTCGTATCTTTTTTAATATGTTCTTTTTTTTGTTGTTCTTTTATTTGAGTATTATAAAGCTGAGATAATGTACTAGAATTTTCATCAGTAAGTCCTTTATCTTGCTCGATTGTCCGTAATTTTGCTAGTAATTTATCTGAAGAAAGAATTTTACCACTTGCATCTCTTATTTCTGCTCTATATGTACGAGTTTTTCCACTACTTGTTTTCTCTATATTTTGTTTTTCTATTTGTTGTTTGTTTTTAATTATAGTTTGTTGATCTTTTAATGTTTCTCTTTCTTCATCTAATTCATCCATTCGTACTTTAATAGCAGCATGTTTCATAGCTACAATAGCAGGAGTCTGGTTTTGGTTTTGATGAACTGATTTTCTTATAGCTTGTACTTGTTCTACATCTAATTCAGAAAGTTGTTTAATAAACTCTTTCTTCATATTAGTAGCTATTGGATCATTGGAAATATCAAATTCTTTGTGATTTGGATCTAGTTTATTTATAGCTGCTACTAAGTGTCCTCTCATTTCATTATATTTATCACTCATAGAAGCTGTAGCAAAATCATCTTTATTAGCTTCTAAATTTGTTTTAGCTATTAGTAATTGCTGTAATTTATTAGGGACTCCTACTGCTTTTCCGTTTTTATCCAATTTTATACCTTCACTTTCATGTTCAGGAGCAATAGTCTGATAGTCTAAAGCAGAGGAAACATTTATTAAAGTTCCATGTGAAGATGCTTTTGCTTTATTAATTATAATTTTATTAGAAGCTGAAGTAGATGCTTTTTCACTTTTAAGTAAAGATGCTTTTTTCTTCATAGCCGCAGTAACACTTGATTTCCAATGTTCTCCTACTCCTGTTCTCTCATACATTATCCTTCCAGATTTTGCATTTTTACCAGTAAAAGCTTTTATAACTTTAAATACAGGATCATCAGAAGATGTTGCATTTAAAACTTTATTATTAACATCATCTATTAATTGAAGTTGAACTTTTTCTCTACTATGTGCTCTCATAACTTCTCCATTAGGTAACCTAGCTTTTTCATTAGGAAACCCAGGAAGAGGTACTGCTGAAATATGCTCAATAAGTCCATCTATTTTTTCAGGAGTACTAAGATCAAATCCTTCTAAATCGTCATTTGTAAAGGTATCTATTCCTGCTTGAATACTTCTGTCCTCTATCTCATCTATGTACTCCTGTTTTCTTTTTGCTACCATTGAAAGAAAAGTATTATCATTCAATGGAACTCTTTGAAGAGCTTTACCTAATTGAGGAAGTCCGATTAAATCTTCTTCTGCTCTTTCTAATTTATATACTTCTAATTTTGCAGTAGCAAATTTAGTAAGATCTTTTTCTCCATCAGGATTATTTTTTTGTTCTCTCCATCTTTTAACTACTCTATCAACTAAATTAGGAGCTACAGCATCCCATTCTGCTTGATGTTTTTTAAGTGCTCCTTCTGTTCTTTTTTGTTGATAAGCTTCTTTTAAATATTTATTATCCTTTTGATCTTTAGTAAGAATACTTCGTTTTCTAATTAGTTCTTTGTCTGTATGTGGAGAAGCCCACTTTTCTTCTTTTTCAGCTTCATTTAATTCCTGCCAATCTTTATCTCCATGTAAAGCATTTAATCTTTCTGCTTCTATTCTAGCTTCATTTTCTTTTCTATTTTTTTCTTGTCTAGCTTCTATTTCTTTTCTTCTTGCTTCAGCTTCATCTCTTCGATCTCTATTTACTTTTGCTTTATAAGCTTCTCCTCCTTTATCCGCAAACATTCCAATACTATCTGCAATTTTTTTCCATTTGTTTGCAGTTTGCATTTCAGCTTGCTGATCTACTTTTCCAGTAGGAACATTTGCAGTTCGATCAAATCGATTTATATTATAATTTGCTGTAGAAAATTCTGACATTATTTAGGTCCTGTATTGCCTGTTGATCCTGATCCACTTCCAACTTGTTTCTCAAAAGTATAAGCTTCTAATCCTGCTTGTCCTAAGCCCATAGCTAAATCCATAGCTCCGGGACCTTTAGCATAAGAGGTACTATCAATAGCTTGTTGTGCTTGTAACCACGCCATATCCATTCCTTGCTGTATTTCACGATCTCTAAAATCTAACTGAGATGCTTTCATCTCTAAATCTTGTAACATCTTAGTAGTTTTATTAAGGACACTTCCTTTAGCTTGTCGTAATAAACCATCTGTACTTGCTCCTTCAGGTAGTCCAGAAGCTTTCATAGAAGCATGAGCTTTCATTTGAGCTAAAGCAGAAGAAACACCAATATCAGATTTAATATCTAGATTTCTAACTCTCATTCTATCTGTATCAGAAATAGCTTGACGAGCAAATCCTGCTTTAATTCTCAAAGCTCGTTTGGTAAATAAATCCTGCTTATATTTCATTGCTCTTTGAGCAGCAGCAGCAGCTTTACCAGCCTGATGATTCATTATAGCACCAGTACCTTTAGCTATAGCCATTATAGTGAATGGGTCCATTATCTATCCGTTATATTTTTCAAATTTAATAAAAGGAATCCTAAGAAATCCGTAATGTTCTACAGTTTGTGTAAACTGAAATCCTAAATGTTTGAGCCAAGTAATCGATTCTTTATTTCTTTTGTCTACATAGTTATACATTGAAGGATATTTTTCTCCCATGTGTTCTATCCAAGACCTACTACTTTTGAGAAAACTTCTTTTATTTTTCTTTCTCCAAGAAGTAAAATAATTTGTTCTTAAAAACCACGGAATTCCATCCCCATTATCTTCTAAAGCTACTCCTCCAATACCTAGTAATTTATCTTTATCAAAATAACATATTAATTGGTCACTTCTCATTATAGAAGTAGTTATTGCTTCTTTAGGAGCTTGTCCAGAGGTTGCATATACTTCATCTTTATCTACCTCACACATATTATTTCCTAAAAGATCAATATAAGAAGGTTCAAAAGGCTTCACATGATCCTTATAATACATTTAAACTCTTTGGCTTCTTTTGTGTAAGAACCCTTCCCATTCTGCACTCTGAAAGGCACAGGGTAAATATTCATTATTCTCTAATATAATATTACAATTAGAACTATTTGTCATGACGGAGCTTTTAAATGTTCCTGAGAGCAATTTATATTCACCAAATGAAGAAGTGTTGGTAAGCATTCCTGAGAAGTTCTTAGAGTAGTTTGTACGAGGAGTAACAGTAGTAGTTCCTCCAGATCCATCAGGAATCTTAATAGTTCCTGGAGTTACATTTACTTTTACATTAAAGAATCCAGTTTTATTGTAGAGTAAATTAATATTTCTAATTTGCAGTTTTGCAGTTTGTATAGGAAGTTCGTTTTCCTTATGAATAAATCTTGAGAATTCATATTCAAAGGTGTATGGGATTCCTGTATAAACTACGTTACTAGAATGAGCTGCTAAATATTCATTTACTTGAGCTATTGTTGTCAGCTTTCTTGCATTGTCTGTTACAAATACTACATTACTAGGAAGAAATACTAATGTAGTATTGGAATTAGTTGCGGTTGCATTTACAGAAAGTTCAAATGTAGTTGTATTTGTAACGGATGCTACAGTTGTTTCTTCAGGGATTCCTGTTCCAATTACTTTCATTCCTGCTGAAATTCCTGCGGTACTATCCATAGTAACTGTGGCATCATTATTGGTAGTATCACATGTAGCATCTCTATACCAAGACATATTAGCAGCTACAGTATTACCATTTACAAGCTTTACTCTACGATCAAGAAGAACTGCTGTATCGTCTTCCATAACTGCTTCTGCGGAATCTAAGCTTAGATTAATATCTTCTAAATATAAACCATCAGATCTTTTGATAAGTAGCTTTAAAGTTGATCCTAAGAATGCACAGTTTAATACATCTCCATCAAATGTCCAATGACTCCAAGAGTTTTGTATTTTTTCCTGACCTCTCCAAAAATTTTTATAAACATAAACTCTTTTAGTATCATCAGTACTCAATACTGCTATCATTTGATCAGTAGAACTAACTACCATTTTACTAATAGTTCCTTTTATATATTGAGGAACATGGGCAGTTATATCTGTAGCATCATTAGAATCTGAAGATCCTACATCAACATAATATTCTCTTACTCCTGCATATTCTCCACGTTGAAATGGAAAATAAACAAATTTACCAGAAGATACAGGAGGAGCTTGAGCAGTACTTTCAAATTGTGTTACAACATCTACGGATACATTAGAAGGAGTAAATGCACCATCACTACTATTTAAACTAAATTGTTGAAAGTCTGAAAAGAGTAGTAAGCTTTGGTCAAATGCTGCAGCGTGTTTAAGAATAGAAACTTCATTATTAGATACGGAAATATCAATCGGATTACTATCCAATCCTGTCATTACAGAAATTGGAAAAAAATTGTAGAAGTTTCCTGCAACGGAAAATATAATATTTTCATCACTAAGGATTCCAAAACGGTTTTTATGAAAACATATATCATTAATCTTACCTCCTGTAAATGATGGAAAAGGGTTACTATCATCATCTCCTGCTTTCCTTGAAGACCATCCAAAACGTGCTCCTACGCCATTACTAGCAGCAGCTTCTTTTACTGGTTCATAAAGAAAATATTTATTTGCTGGAGTTTGTTCATCATACACTCTTATTAAACGATGAGGCATAGTACTAATATCAAATCCTGTTTCTAAAGAAGGACCTATCGTTTCTTTCCAAACTGTGTCAGCTAAAACATATTTAACATAAAAATCATCTTGAGTTGCTGTACCACTTCCTGCAATTTTTACAATGTAATTATTAGGAATTCCAGTTCCGGGTAAATTTGTAAACGATGTTGTAGAATCTGTAACACCTATTAAATCTTTTCCACCATGAGAATCAAAAGTTTTTATACTAAATGGTTGAGTACTTTTTATAATAATTACACTTGAACTTTTTTCTAATGAAAATGTAAAAGGAAGATCTGTTACATCTTCCATAGCATCTGTTCCTGTTCCAGTAGTAAACCCATCAAAGTATCCTTTGTCTGATGCTGGTGATCCTCCTGCTGCAGCATCTCCATTCTCATCTTTATCAGCTTCTATTTTTCTACCACCAAAACCTTCCGCAGGTTCAGTACTATCAAAAGTATTCCAATGACTTCCAGTACATTTAGTGCTTCCATACATCAACACATCAGCAATATTCATTGTTCCTATGTGTGATTGATTAAGAGAAACATTAGATGCAGGAGTTTGGTATCCTATTTTATATGTATTTCCATTTAACGAACCTCCTTCTACTGTTAAATGTACTACATATTTTGAACTATAATCTCCAACTTTTACAAAAATAAATCCTTCATGAGTAATACCTCCTGTTATATTATCTGATCCTCCTTTAGATAAATATGTTGAAATTCCTTCTCCTGAAACTTCTCCATCTGCATCTGCTTTATTTACTGTAACTGTTTTATTAATAAGAAAAGTTGTATCTGCTACAGTAGTTGCAACTATATTATCTTTTACTGAAGTTGTTTCTAGATAGGATAAATTTGAATTTATAATATCATTTGTAGAAGTGGAAGCATTAGAAGTTGGTGCAGATTTTACAGGAACAGCAGTTCCATCCTTATCGTATAATTCAAGAGTCTTATTTCCTCCTGAAGTCCTACTACAAACCATAGTATATTCTTCATCTCTATCTCTTCGTATACTATGAATAAAAGAATCTGATTCTGCGGTACTAGATAATTTTGCTTTATGTTCAGTTCCGGGTCGTTTTTCAAGACCTCTAGCTACAGAGCTTAGACCATTAACTTGTCTTTCTCCTTGTGAAGCTAATCTAATTTCTGCTGGTTGCTGAGAAATACCATTAATTAAATTAGGTATGGAACTAGAAATAAAAGGCATATCAGGAATATAATCTTCTTTGAGTATCTAAGGTATTTACAGGAGAACTTAAACCTCTATCTACAGCTGCATAAGTATCATAATTATCAAATATATTATAATCTGCTGATTGAGATTCAAAATCTCTCAAGTTTATTAAAGCAGCTTGTTCATCTTTAAATTGAAGTTGAGTCATCTCACTTGAACCAAGTATGTTTTCTTGGAATTTTCTTCCTGCTCTTAATGTAATATATCGTCTAGCTACTTCTGGTAGTTCTTCAAAATCAAAAAGGTATGTAATATCTACTTCTACATCACCATCAAATTCATAACTATTTTTTGTTCTATCATACAGTCTACTTTTACGTTCTATTACATCTGTATTATAATCTCTTTTTAATTTTGTAGTGTCTACTACTAAAGTATTACTAGGAAGTACAATTTCTTTTGCAGTATTAGGAGTAAGTGTATAACGTAAATCGGTATTAAAAGACCAACAAGCTGATTGGACTTCACGAGATACATTATCAAGGAGTATGGCAGCTACTTCAGCTTCTTGAAGTCCTGAGTTAAGTGTATTTACAGGAGCTTCTCCGATTCCAATAAGCATGGAATTAATAGCATCTAATTTAGTAGTCTTTGATACAGCCATATTTGAGGATTAATTAAAGTGAGGAAAGGAGAGTAGAGGGGTATGGAGAACTACTGTCACCCCTCTACAAAACGTGGGACATAGCAAGAGGATAAACTACATCCCACAAAAAAGGTTAACTAACAGGTGCAGTAAGTGCTACAGCCATTGCTGGTCGTAGTATGTTATGACCCATTGCATACTTGGAAACAATTAGAGTTCCCTGACGATTGACCATATAATCTGTCTCAACCGAAAGATCTAAGAGTTTCACAGTTGCTACTGCATCTCTGTTCATGATAAGAGCACGAACTTGCTCTCCTGTACCGCCATAAGCAGCTCCAGCAGGAAGATCGTAAACAGTTGCTCTATTAGATTCAGCAGATCCTAATGGTGCATCGGCAGCCGGAACTGCACCAGCACGAGTACCACCTGAACCACTCATAGTCCAGAGATTAGTTGCCCAACCACCAGAACCACCTGTTCCAATATGAGGAGTTCTAACTACTGGAATTCCTGCAATACTTGGGAGATCTACATCTTTAACTGAACCACTTCCACCTACATCTTGATTAAATAGGTGCAAGTTAGCAGTAGTTTCAGAGTTAGTTTGAGATTTAAACATGTGATAGTAAATATCTGTTGCACAAACACATACTAAATCATCTAAAGGTGCTCCTGCACCCTCAAGAATACGTTTAGCTTCAATAACTCCTTCCATAAAATACATGGATTTTACAGAGTTAGCAAGGTTTGCAGCGTATGCCACGTTTGTTGTAAAATCTTCATCATCCCATGCTGTACCTGCTTGATCTTGAACAAGATCAGCTACTGTAGCTTTTGAAGTTGATAGAGCAGCTTTAATAGCCATTCTGAGAATATTCTTATCAGCGGCATAAGCTAATCCATAAGCAGCTTCTGAAGAATAGACTGAACGTATATCATAATGAGCCATCGCTTCATCAATATTAGGGATGAATTGATTCACAATCAAGAGATCATCAATAGTGACAAGTCTCTCTGTATGTTTAGCTCCTGCTGCTGGGATAATCTCATTTCCAGGAGTATGATATCCAGCAGTCCTGTGTTTTCCTGTCATGATAAACTGAGCCGATTTACCCTTTGAAATATTTCGGGTTCTCGTATAGTTCATCATTATGTTTTTGGTCTGAAAGGCGGTCATGACCTCTCCGGCATATAACTTTAGAAATAACGCTCTAGAGTTATTAGCCGCATTGACCATACCAGATCTGTGACCAACATAATTAGTTGCGGACATAATTTAATTTAATTAAGGTTAAGTTTAACTAGTTTTACCTAGCACGAATTTAGTTACGGCTATAACTACATCGTACCTCAATTAAAGTTATCCTCCTCAGAGGGCAATAATTTTCTCGTGTGTTCTTCCGTATTACATTAGGTTAGAAGATTCTAGTTTCCTAGTTACTTCATCCCTAAAAGCCGGATCAGTATGGTATTTAGGATCTTTCATTGCCTCAGACATTTGAGCTAGCGATGTAAATGCTTCGGCTGAAGATCCACCAGTTGATCCTTGTAAAAGGTTAGGGGAACTACCTTGTTCCATTTGGTATCTAGCATTAAGAGATTTAATCGCAAATAAACTATCGTCTGGATTAGAACTCTCTAATGCCCTGTTAAAAGAATCTATTTCATTTTGAGCTAAGGATTTTCCTGCCCAATCAATTATTGTTTGATATTGTTCTGCTCCTCCTACAGAATTAAATGCTATATCTTGTAATTGATCTGATATAGCTTGCTGTCCATCTATCCATGAATTTACCATTTCTGTACTCATACCTTTTTCATTTAATTCTTTGTATGATTCTTCAGAAAGAGTATTATTTTCTAAGTACTCATTATAATATTTATCATAATCTAATCCTTGATCAGCTAAAGTTTTTTTAGCTTCATCCGCATTTAATTGAGGAGTCTGCGGAGGTGGTGTACCCTCATCGCTGTCCGTCACAGACTCCGAATTAGATGATAACTTTCTTTCTAATTCGTGATAGGCTTTTGCCATATCTTCAGGACTTTCAAACTTATCAGGTAACCACGCTGGTTGTTGATCATCTCGTTCTACTGCACCAGCTTCCTCTGCTAGTTGAACCATAGCTTGTTCGTGCTCCTTTGTTCCTTCAGGAGGTGGTGGAGCTTCTTCGTGTGTACTTATTTGTTGAAATTCTGCCATTGAGTTTCCTCTTTAAAAGGTTAGTTAGTCATTTCTGGAGAAGGTGCTTGATCCATACCTTGTTGGCTCATTCCCTTAACCATTTCTGGAGTGGCTTTTTCTGCCATTTTACCCATCATTTGTTGATTCATCATCATTTGTTGCTGTGCCTGAGCTGCTTCCATTTCAGCTTGTTTCTGCTCTGGAGATTTAACAAGTCCTTCAGTATCAATTCCAAGAGATCCTGCAAGTCTTGTTATATAATCTTCAACATTCAATTCCTGTATTACTTGTGGTCCTAATGGACTTAGTTGTTGTAAAAACATTCCAAGTTTATTTAGATCTTCTCCTCTACCAAGAGCTTCTACTCCTGTAATTATAAGAGGTTTTAATCCTTCATTAGGTAACTCAGGAATTTTCTTTTCTTTCTCCATTTTATTCATTAGAAGTTCTACTAAAGGTAATTGAAATTCCTGAGAAAGAACTGAGTAAACTCCACCTAATGCAATCTCTAGTTCCTGATGTGCTATCCTTATCTCTTCTGCGGTAACTCGTTCTGCATCTCTTCTAATTGAAGAGTTCATTAAGAACACTCTGGAAAGTCTTGTCTGTAACATCTGTATCGTTTGCTGTGCTACATTAAAATCCTGAGACTTACCAAGTTGTAGAGAAGATACATCGTTATCATCTCCTGTGACTATTGCACCATTCGGAGACTCTGCAAGTGTCTTAACTCTAGTAGTTCCATTGGGTCTTACAAGAAATAAAACCTTTGCTGCTGCGGCAGAACCTTCAACAATGGATTGAGTTAATGATTCTAAAGATTTTAAATCTCCTAAATATTCTTCTACATATCCACGCCCATAATCTTCTCCATCCATTGCAATAAATCTTAGTGCAATATAAGGACATTTATTTTTAGGAAAACTACCTTCTGATCCTGGAACTATTCCTCCATTTATTTCTTGATGGATCATCCAGTTTCTTCCTGTCCATTTCACACAAGTATATAAATCATGATTTTTTGTAGGAGTATCTGAATCTGGATCAGCAATAAGTTCCTTAGCTCTTTCTGGAAGAGACAATGGAGATAATGATTCTTTTGTAATAATTTCTAATACATTACCCATTGCATCTCGTTTAACTACATAACGATCTAAACGAAATACTCTTATTTGATCATTAGGAGGTAAGTAAAGAAGTACATTTCCTGTAACAATAAGTTGTTTTAATGCTTCTGATACAGGAACTCTAAGTCCTCTAACTTCTATTTCTTGCATTACCATACGTTCAATCTTTGCAAGACCTTCTTCTGCTTGAGACTTTTGTTCAGCTAACATAGCTTCCAGTTCAGCATTATCAACCACTAAACGAAAGAAGGGTGCGTTAGGAGGAAGTAAAGACATGAGAAGCTTAGAGCTTAAATTATTTACTCCTTCTGCTCCTATAGATTGATAAGGTGTAGTTATTTCTGAGGAACTTTCAAAACCTTCTTGAGGAAGTAAGGTAGGAATAGTAAATAAAGAAGCTTCTCTACCTCTTCGGAGATAATTATCTCTGTCAGTTAGGTATCTAGAATATTTTGATTTTACTTCTCCTTCATCTGGATATTCTGCTTCTATATTAATAGAAGTTTTTGTTTGTTTCTTTTTTTTGTAAGCCATTATTTACTGATTCTCAAGGATGATCTAGCTCTTTGTTTAGCTTTATTTACTCCTAAATCTTTTTTATCCTTTTTAATTTTTGCTCCTTTAAAAGCATCTTTTTTATCTAATTGAACTATCTCTCCTCCTGATGCAGGATTAATAAAATTACTAAGTTCTTGAGCTTTTTCTCCAATAAAATCTACTGCTCCACTAACATTTTCTGTTACTAAATTTCCATAATAAGCAGCTCCTCCTGCAATATCTCCTAATGTTCCTCCTGATCCTGTTCCCATACTTGATACTGCTTCGGTAACAGGAGCAAGATTAGTAGTAGTTGTGGTAGCTATATTTTCTATTTCTCCAGATAATGAATCTCCTGCGGTTTGTAGAGCATCTGATGCTGTATCTGTAACTGTTCCTACTGGATCTGTTATTGCATCGTCTACTTGTTCTCCTACATTACTTATTGCATCAGTTGTAGTACCAATAGGATCTGTGGCAAAATCATCTGCTTTATCTATTGTTTGAGCAATAGTTCCTCCACCTCCTCCACCTCCTCCGCATAGAGTAAGGTCACCTTTGTATTCAAAAGAGTCTGAGGATTGTTCTACCAATTTACCATCTAACCACTCATAGATTATTTTGGTATATATTTTCATAACGGAACGTAGTATTGGTAGCGGATTATAATTTCTTTGTTTACTAATTTTGCTAATTTCTTTGCTACCTGAACGAAATAGTCAAGATCAGTAAATGCAGTAATTCCTTTGCAATCGTTTTGTAATGCAAAAGTGGATATAATGGGATAACCATCTACCCATCGTTGAATTATAGTTTCTTTATCCACATCTTTAGTACGAGTTAAAGAAAATAATAATAAAGTTTTTGTTTCTGTAAACTCACAAACTTGTATATGTGTTAGTAATAAATACTCATCGTCATCATCAATCCATAAATGCATCTGATGACTAAATGGATTCATTAATCTAGAATAAATTCCTTTTAATGTTTCTTCTGTGTTGTCTTTAAAGAAAGCTAATCCTCCATCTGTAGAAACCATTGCTTCTTTAACTTGTTCCTTGTAGGTTTTCCAGTTCTCTTTTATTTTTCTTTGACTTACAAGTTTTAACATATCCTCTTTATAATTTTATGCAGCTTTTGGTTTTGTAATTCTTAGATTCATTCTTTTTTTCCTCTGTTTATTAGCTTGAAATCGAGGATCTTCATGTTTAATACCTTTTCCTGCTAAAGCAGTAATAGGATCTAACTCAACTTTCTTAGGAGAACTACTACCTGTTGGTATACACATCGTCTAAACTCTCTTTATAAGTTGAATTAATAACATTTATAACTTCTTGTTGTCCTTGAAGGAATCTAATATATTCTATACTACAAGATTTATCAGTAGGTAATTTATTAGGGAAGGTATCTTTGAGCCAATCTATAAGATCTTCTGAAATATTGTATGCTCCAATCATTTAATCTCCTAATAATATTAACCCTTTCTTCTAGAGTAGTAATTTTGTATATACTAAAACAAAGGGTTAATTATTAGTTACTGAATTTATTAGGTAATTTCACATGCTCCCCCTGAGCAAGAAAGCTCTTGGGAAGAGGTAGTAAAATCATCCTTTTCATATTCAGAAAGTTTGGTCCAGTCTAAGGTAGGCATCTTTTTTAAGAGGGATTTATACTCTTTTTCAGAGCAGTCTTGGTAGGGTGCTTGCTTATAAATGTGGTCAGAATAAGGTAAGAATGAAACTCCTGATATAGAATCAAAGTTTCGATATACAAATGCTCCTACTTCTAGCCACTCATCTTCTTTTACTGAGATTGTTTGAGATACTTTATGCTCAGTAAAAGCTTTAGAATAAACTGAATGTAGAACTAGTTGATCTATTGCTGAAAGATCATTTCTATATACTGCATTTATAGGAGACTGCATAGGAAAAGAAAATACATATCCAGTTTCAGGTTTAACTGCATCATCTTCATAAGGAATTCCCTGATCTACCATTAGCTTAGATATCGGATCTTTCTTATCTCCTCTAACAGTTCTGATATAGTACGGATTATGTCTTGTATGTATACCAGAAGCAGAGTCAACTAATTGACTTACTGTTCCACTAGGTTTAATTGCAGTAATAGCAGCTGAAGGATTAATACCTATTTCATCTGCTACTTCCTCGTTTTCTAATACTGCTGTTTCTTTAAGAGTTTCTAATTTACTAGCTAATCTTTCATGGTTATATTCATGACCATTGGTTAGTTTATTATCCATAATTCCAGTTAATGAAACACCAAGTAGTCTTTCTTCATCACAATTTGATTTCCATTTGTTAGAAATATACCTGAAATTAGTAAGGGTACTTTGCCATGTTCCTAGAATTGTAGCAAGTCTGACCTTACGTTCTATATCTTTCCAAGAATCTTTAGGTCTTATTACTGCTTCTGTTAGATTACAGAACTCTCTAGGTCTGAGAATTATTTCAGAACAAGGATTAGTACCAAACTCATACTCAGTATTTCTTCGTTTTCCTAATTTTTCTGTGTGTTTTTTAGCATTAAATGAGGAAAAAATACCACGCTCACCAGACTTAGACATATAAAGACTTCTCCATTCCTTTAAGAATGTTCCTAAGTCTGGTTTCTCATGATAGTTTGCTGAGTTATTTGCTAGATATCTTTGGGAGTTTTCATATCCAAACTCTCCACTCTTACAATTCCTGAGTTCATCATCTCCAAGATCTGAAAGAGAAAGAAGAGCACTCCGTCTAACTCCTCCTACCACAATACACTCTGCAATTTTACATACAATATCATGACACTCTAATGCACGGAGTCTTCTACCTGTTGCTCCTTTAAATTTTTCTATAGTAAATTGAAATAAAGAAACCAATGGCTCAGGACCTGATGCTCTTCCTCCGAATGTTTTGAGTACTGATCCTGCTGGTCTGACTTCCGATATATCCCAAGTTGGAATTAAGCCTGTCCATAAAAGTGAAAGTAATTCACGGAACGCTTTAGCCCAACCAAGTTTAGAATCTCTAACTTTTATAATAGTATCAGTAGGATGTAGTTCTCCAGGAACAAAAGGAAGTTTTTGAATGTGCTGAGTTTCTACAGAAAAACCTACTCCTGTTCCATTCATAAGTACATATAAAATTTCATCAAAAGCTTTTACATTATCTACTGGAGTATATGCACAATTATATCCTGCAATATTCTCTTTCTTTAAGGCGGGTCCTGCTGTCATGAGGCAACGCATGGAAGGCATTACCTCTAGATTTAGTACAGCTTCTTCCAATTCTATGTAAGTACCAATAGGTATTTCATAGGAAAAATTTTCTTTTAGATGTTCTGAAAAGAATTTAAAGTATCGAGACACAGTTTCTTCCCAAGTTTCTCTTCGTTTTTCTTCAGGTAACCACCTTGAGTAACGACTTAAATGTATATACTCTTGATATTGTGTAGGTAATTTATTCATTTTTGATCCTCTCTCTTTCAATAAGTTTTTCAATGTAGGTTCTAGCTTTTAATAAATCATTTACTCCTCCTTTATGAGGATAACGAGAAACATATTTAATTACATTACCCTCTAAGAAATCTAATTCATTTGCAATAATATATTCCAAAGGTTGTATACCAAATCCTACTTGATCATAGTGTTTCGGATTAGTTACTTCCTCTTTTTCAAGTCGAGATGGAATAAGTGTACTTTCTATATTATTTCTCGCTTGAAGTTTCTTTATATTTTCTTGGTCATCTCTACCAAAATCATAATTTGTCATGTTGTTCTCCATAGATTAGGTTCATGAATTATTTTATTATCTTTCCATAAGATAACTTTATTATTTGTTCTATCATACTCACACTTCCTGAGTATTCTAGCCATACGAGCATTTAGTATAGCTTCTTCTTTGGTTGATCCTGCTTCTTCAAATCTATTTACTACAGTTTTCCAAAGATCTTTTCCTTCTTTTTGAGCTTCAGTTAAAAGTTTTGTAGCTTTAACTTTACCCACATTAGGACAGCCTTTATAATTATCTACAGCATCCCCTACTAAAGTCTGGTAATAGAAATTAAAATCAGCTTCCTCAATATCTATGTAATATATTTCTTTCGTTTTTTCATTCCAATGATATCCGGGAATAGTTAAAAGATCTTTATCTTCACTAACAATTACATATTCATTATCATTTTCTGTAGTAGCAATAATTCCTATTACATCATCTGCTTCTAGGTTTGTAAATTGTCTGTATGGATATTGTTCTTTACAATATTCTAAAGCTGCTTTAAAGCAGATAGGTTTTCTACCTCCTTTTCGGTTAGCTTTATATTCAGGATTAATATGTTTCCTGAAATTTTCTTTATCAGAAAAACAAAGAATAGTTCTGTCTGCATTCATATCATTTACTAACATATCTACTTGATCATCTATGATATGTTTTACTGTATCTAAGTCAGACCATAATAACCATTGATCATTCCCCCAATCTACTTCTTCTTCCGCACTTCGACAAGCTTTATAAAGTAGAATGTCTGCATCTATTACTGCTACTCTAGCTGAATATTTCATATATCCTCTTATAATTGTGGTGGATTGTTATACGTTTTAGGATTAGTTAGATCGTATGCGTAATCTTCGTAAATTTTTAAAGTTAAACTGTTCCCTTTTATTTCTTCAAAAGGAATTATATAAATTTTTGGAAATTTTACCATAAATAAAAAGTCAAAATCACCTTTAGTATAAGGAAACTTTCTAGATTTACCTCTATATTTATCTCCATTCTCTCGTTTTAAAGAGATACGATCTCCTTTTTCAGTTGTTTTAACTTGAATAGTAGACCAAGATGTTCCTTTATTTATAGCAAAGTCACAGCTACTACATGAATTAGTAGGTTGAAAAACATCAAAGTTCCATCTATGAAGTAGATAACGTACAATATCTTCTCCTGCTAATCCTATAGTTTGATTTACTTTTCCTTGTTTAATGTGTTTCTCCCCAATTATTCCCGATGGAGTACTCTCCTGAGAGTGGGATTCGGAGTCCAAATCCAACTCCTGTAGAGGTAATTGCCTCGACACAAATTCTACCGATTTCTTCTGCATAGTTCTCCTTTACTGTAAGTTGAACTTCATCATGGACAAAAGCTACTTGATCGTAATCTTCACCACGTTTGAAGCCTTTTTTATTAAGTAGAGAATGTAATTCTACTACCCATTGTTTACAAATAATAGCTCCTGCTGATTGTAGGAGTGTATTGAGAGCTGCGTGTTTAGATCTAACAGGAACAAGTCTACCATCTAATCCTCTTATAGTACCTTGTTCTACTGCTTTCTTTTGAACAGCTTCCCTTAGTGATTTCAATGCAGGAAGTTGAGAGAGAAACTTTTTCTTTAATGAGTTCCCTTCTTTTCTCCCTTTACCCACGATCTCACCGATCTTCTGATCTCCTGCACCATACAGAAAACCATATATGAATGTTTTTGCTTGATCCCTCGTAGATAATCCGGCAGCTTCCTGATTAACAGTATGTATGTCCTCCTCCAACAGTTTCTTACCATATTCACCATCGTCATACTTAGCAAGATAGTGCGATAAGCACCGCAACTCAAGACCAGAGACATCAACTCCCAATAGTTTCTGTCCTGAACTAGGTATAAATAACGCCCTGCAATCCTTCCCAAAGGGTGCATTTGTATTTGGGACTTGAGCGAGGTTTGGGTTCGCATGAGATGCCCTTGAAGTCGATGCTCCCATCGTGTTGACTCTTCCATGTAATCTCCCCTGCTTTACGAGTTTTAGCCAAGCTTGATCACCTTCTGCAAGTTGACCAATGCGTTTATTTAACATTAGGTATTCACTCATTAACTGAGCTTCTGGATAATCTAATTTTTTAAGGATACTCTCATCAACTTTAGGTTCACCAGTAGGAGTAAACTCTTTCGGTTTCCAACCTCTTAGTTCTTTTAATCTCTTAGCTATGTGTTGCCTTGAGTTAGGATTAAACTCTATAATTTTTATCTTGGTGTAGAGTTCATTCCTTCTAAGTCCTTCATTGATAAGCCATGTTCCAAATACTTTCTTCAGTTCTTCGGATAGTTCATCTCTTCTCTTGGATAGTTTGGAGTATAATTTGATAGCCTTTTCCTCATCAAATTTAAACCCAGTTTTTTCTTGCTGAAAACAAATTTCGGCAATATTATGTTCCAAACGTATGGATTTTTCGGATGGTAGTTTTCCGCTTAAATTTTTCCATAAAATATCCGTGAGTTCAACATCGTTTTTACAGTAGTCTATCATCTCTTGAGAGAGTTCCTGGAAGTCTTCTTCTTTACTTCCAAATTCTCCCTTGTAATGTTCAAGACGATATCCCCACGCTTCCAGAGAATGAGATCCCCATAAACGAGGTTCTAATCTACGAACTGAAGCATCTTCATTTCTGATGTCAGAATAAATTAAACGAGATAGAATAAGCGTATCAGTTACCTGATTTATAGGAACACTCAGACCATAAAATCGTTCCAGAACTTCCAAGTCAAATCCTAGAATGTTATGTCCTATGATATGACTAGTTCTTAATTTATCTACTGCTTTCTTTATTTCTGAATCAGTAGTAGCTACCTCTATATGATTAGTAGATTCTACTTTCATAACCAGACAATGTACCTTAGTACATGTATCTAAAAGACCATCAGTTTCTATGTCTAAGAT
>VTLG01016427.1_pt1 | contig 31187 bp, 54 predicted proteins | sample 4694571 | NCBI WGS metagenome assembly VTLG01 (sample SAMN12604809, study PRJNA352737) | marine metagenome | biome: ENVO:00000447; feature: ENVO:00000209|ENVO:00000569|ENVO:01000036; material: ENVO:00002151; isolation source: viral sequences binned using virsorter ...
TTTTAGTCAACCTTGTCACGACTTGCTTAACTATTGGCCGTACAAGCTGAAGTACCAATGGTGCAGAAGCACCAACCAAAGCAAGGCTAAAAACCCCAACAAACTGTGGAGCAGACGGAATGTATTGATCTTTCCATTCAACTGCTTCATAGAGAGTTATACATTCACTCCCATCTTGCCCTCTTTCATGCCCAATAACACGTTCTAACTTTTTATCGTTACGAAAGTCTCCTACTCTTTGGTCATTTTTACCAGGACAGGGAGGGAAATCTGGTGGGGGATCTGGTGGTAAGTCAGGTATCTTTGGCTGTTCTGTTTCTGGTAAGGGAGGTGGATCGTTACTTATCGGTGCTTCCTCAGTTATTACTAAATTTTCTGGAGAATAATCAAGTGGTATAAAACTAGGAAATGGAAAATCACAAGTAGTAAACACTCCATTAGGATCTTCCAACAATAAATTACGATTACCAGTGTTTTTTATATCTCTATGTTGATAAGTACAACCAGGAACATCAATCTCAGGCGGTGCAGTAATAGTTATATAGTGTGGAGTGTATATTTCTGGTACATCTGGAACGTATATCTCAGGAATACTTATATCAGGTATCTCCATCTTCTACATCTCCGATAGAAATAGACCAACCATCTTCTCCAAAAGTTCCTTTTTCTACAATTTTTGGTTTTTTTATTTTTTTATCTAATTTTTCGTGATACTTTTTTATATCATTATCTAACTCTAAATTAAATTTTGTCATACGCATCCAATGAATTAATTTATCTATATAGTATTTGACTAGCTTTTTTATAAACCCAAAAATCATTAGTCGTAAGCATCTCTTCTTTTATAAACTTCTACATATGAGTCGCATTTGGGACAAGAAAAATTACTAACCATTGAATACTCTTGATACATAACAGGTTGAAAATCCTCCTCTATATCGGCATCAGCACCCCAGATAAGCTCTGTATTACAATGCCAGCAGTTCAAATTCCTAATCCTTTTGGTGGTACTGGTAAAGATTCTCCTGTTATACTAGGTAATTCTTTTTCTAATACTTTAGGCATCATTCCTTGAACATTTCTAAGAATTTCGTTCATAACTCTTGATTTAAACTGTTCTGAAGTTACATACTTGTAACCTAAGTATGCCCCACCACTCATGGAAGCTACCATAAGAAAAGAAACTATGCTAAGAATATTAGCAATTTTTTGAAACATGATTAAATTTGCAATTTTAAAAGCACTATCTCTTACAAGTGTGCTTGTATTACTGCTTATTGTAGCCCTATCCCCTCTCTACGTCACTATGGGGTTAATGACAAGGCAAATGCAAGAAAAGGTAAATTAATTACTCTGTATAATTAACTTCTTTAGCTGTATTACCTTCAGCTACCCAAGCTAAATAATTTGGACATTCATCAGTACAAGTTATCCTGTATGAGCCATCATCTTCAACTCTTTTATAAATTTGAATAGAATCTGCCTCTTTTTTTTGTAGTTTTTGATAATACTTCATAATTCTGCTCCTGCAAAACCTAAAAAAGCAGCGTCTGAAAGTGACCTTCCAAACGCAGCATGTCCACTTGTAAATCCATGACTAGTTGAATGAAATTCACATATTGCATTTACAGTTGTAGTATTGCCTATTTGTGGAACAGAAGAACATATAGCATTTGTACTTACTCTTAAGGCATATTGAGAAGCACTTCCTGAAGTTTCTAAAGATGTAGGTTTGGATCTCATTTGTGTAGGAAAAGTAATTAATATTTGTGATTGAGTACTTCCGTCAACATTACCAACACCAAAAAAACCTAAATTGAGTGGTGTTGTTCTGTAGTAATACCTCTGACATAAAGCAAGCTCTTGACCAAATGATCTATGTTCAAAATCTGTTGCCACGCTGCCTACTTCTAATTGAACTCCTGTAAGCTCAAATGTTGCATCATTTGTTGTGTACCATGTAGTTGGAGAATCAGGCGTTCTTGTTCCACTTGCAAAAGCTGCCCAAGTATTCAATGAAACACCAGAATCAGTAAAGTTTGTACCCGCAAAAACTCTCCATTCTATTCTAAATCCCTCCCCATTATCATTATCAATTTGAATATTGGAATTACCAGGAATTGTTTTCGTTACTTTTGTCCAAGTATCTGCTGATAAAGCACCTGTTTCAAAAGCATATTTTTGAATAGTGCCATCCATACTTAAAAGATAACCATAAAAATTTTGTGCAACACTAGATTTTACCCAAAATGAAAGCGTAATAAAACTAGATGCTGATGTATAGTTCCAACCAGAATTAGCAACATCTTGTGCCTCTATAGAATATCTAACACCCAATTCATCAGCAGCACCAGCACCACTTGTTTGATTTCCATTTGTAACTTTAAATGCTTTTCTAAAACCTAAAGTATAAGGTGTAGTTCCACTTGCGACATCAGATTGCGATTGTGTGGGATTTTCGTCAAAACCAGTACCAGTGATTATGATTCTATCTACAGTGTAATAACCCAAAGAAGTAGATGACGTACCACGTTGAGCCACTTGCATAGCTCCATTTATGACCAAATTTTTATTAGTTCTGTTTGTAAGGTTGGCAGTACACGTTCCATCAGTATTGTTGACAGTAATAGCAGCAGCACTAGCTGCTACCCCTTTTATCGAATTTACTTTGATTTCTGACATAATTAACTTGGTTCGGTAGGAAAGGTAACAGAACTCATATCTAAATTACCATCTGCATCTAATTTAGGCGATGCACTAGCTGGTAAATCACGCAAACTTTGACGATATGTTTTCCATGCTGTTGATAAGGTTAAATCAGAACTTGCTCTCCAATCACAAGCTGCTAATAATTTATCTCTTTCAACTCTAAGTAGTCTCATAGGTTCTGCATCATTTAACCTTGTAACTTCTGCATCTATTTCAGATTCAGTTGGTGCAGTATCTTCTCCTTTATAAGTAAATCCACTGAAGTCTGTACCTTCCCAAATCCAAGATTGTTTTGGTTTTAGTGAATTAACTGCATCAAACTTTGTGTAAATCATTAAATATCTCCTAATTTTAAAAATGTAGCAGCAATTCTGTTAGCATTAGTATTTCCGTACCAAACAACACTTAACCCAGAATTTTGTACTCGAAATTGTATTTTTTGATTAGATGTGTCTGTTACTCTTGCTGTATAACTTAAATACAAACATTGATAGTTTGGTGTGCATTGATTTGCTATAGTAAAAAAGGCTTGTGACGCATTACTATAACTACTATTATTTGTTGTAGTTCGTATAAAGGCATATGCTTCGCAAGAATCATTAGGTGGAGCACAATTAGCTTGAAAGGTAATAAAGTAATATCCAGTTGAAGGAAATGAAAATATTCCACCACTTTGAGTCATGCCAGTTCCTAAAGGATTTGAACTAATTCCTAAATCAGTATCTGGTCTTTCCCAATTATTTGTTACACCAAAATGACTATGAGAATTAGTTAGAGTAAATTCTGCTGTGTACCGCCATTGATCGGCCATTGCTAATCCACCAGATATAGCAGGGGACAGTTTAGTTGAATCAAGGGAACTTTGATTTGTTAAAAGCGTTCCATCTGCAATGTCAGGAAGAGTTATAACTCTGTTATTACTAGATGATGATGGTGCTTGTAAGCTGAAAGACCCACCACCTGATGCTGCATTTAGTTTAATCTTTGCTGTCATGGTTTTGGATTAGCGTCTTTTACAGCTTTGATGTGGGTTGCCCACGTTCCAGTTGTATCTAGTTTACCAGCGAGAATATCCTTGTACAACATATCAAGTTGATCTCCAAATGAAGCATAAATTGTAGAACCATTAGTTGTTCTATCGGTTTTGTACTTAACAGCAGCAGCTTCAGCGTCTAATGTGGTTCGTGCGGTGTCGATTTTTGATTGAACAATAGAAACTTTATTACCACTAGCGTCTAAACCATAATCAACAAAAGAATCATCTATAGTTTTTATGGATGGATATGCTTTCCTTATTGCTTCGTGATCTAATGGCATTATGCACCTATCTCCATTGCTATCATTGTTGAAGCGAAACGACCATAATCAGGGCCAGTGTTAGGATCAAAATGACGATTAATCATTACGTCTTGTCCATCTCCAAAAACTTGAATTTTATAAGTCAAACTATTTCCTAAAGTGTAACTTGGACTATCTAAAAATAATCTATTCATATCATAAATATTTCCTACTCCATTGGAATTTTGATTTCCAATACCACCCGTACCTCGGATATTAGCACTATTTGCATCGCCAAATAATATAGCAGTACTTCCTCTTAAAAGACTATAAACAGCTAATTTATTATCATGAGTACTCATAGCAAAACTTGCATTTACTAAAATTTTACTACCCGCAGCACTTGGGGTAATAGTGACGGATAAACCAGTTACATCTGTAAAAGAACCATTACCACCAGAAAAAGCATTTAATTTTATTGTCTGTTCTACTTTTAAAAATTTACCACCGGCAACAGCACCCCATTGTGGAGCAGCACTAGCACCTTGAGATAATAAAGCTTGACCAGCAGTTCCATAGTTAGCACCAGCTACACCTAATTGACCAGCAGCACCTATTTTAAATCTTGAAGAACCGCCAGTATTTAAATCTATTACATCCGATCCAAAACTTAAACCTGTATTCCCATCTGTTCCTTGTACTGCTGGAGCAGAAGCCGATCCATCAACTCCCGAAATACCAGTAGTGCCGTTAATGTTTAAAGCCATAATTAAAGAATAACAAGAATCGCACCAGATGGCACTGTTATGGTAACACCTGAGTTGATTGTAGGTGATACTGTGTGGGCGTGTTTATTAGCCGTTAATGTGTAATTGGTCGTTACATTTTGGTCTGTCTCGACAAACACCTGATCTGTGCCTCCTCCAGTAGCTCCAGCACCTCCACCAATCTCACCCCAACCTGTATTTTTATAACCTTCAAATCTGTTTTGAGTTGAGTTGTATCTTAGTTGTCCTAATGCTGCTGCTGGTTGACCAGATTGTCCAGGTTGTTGTGCATCAGTTCCAAGAGGAATTTTTAAAAATCCAGTAGATGACATCGTGACATCACCTGTCATGGTAGGTGTCGCTGCGTTAACTAAACCTAAATTAGCCTGTGTGATATTTCCAATAGTTGTAAACGTACCCGTTCCAGAGGACACAGCAGTACAAATTTTTAATAAATTAGTAGACGAATCTATATGAGGTTGGAATTGAACTACATTTGCATCCCCTGATGGATCTCCACTAGCTGAGTTTATTGTTCTTAATGCTGTAAAAATATCATTTAGCCCTGCACGAACCGCAGCACCCGTTCCATTGGCTACATTAAAATTATTACCTGTTTCTTTGGTTGTACTATTGACTCTTGCCATTTCGGTAATATTTTATTTTATTTTATCACCCCTTACCAAATCCGACAGCCTGATAAGTGAAATTTCTATCAATCGAAGCATTTGATGAATTTTTGAAATGAACAGTAAATCCTGTGCCACTAATACTTGATAATTCAAAGTAATCGCCACTTGCCATATTTTGTGCAGTTATTCCGATTGAAGGTAAATTTGAATTTACTCCACCTATTGCAGAAGTTCCAGTAAAGAAGGAATCTGTAAATGTAATAACCTTTGCTCCTGCTCCAGATGCAATAGCAGTTGTACTTTGCTCAGTTCTTCTTTGGAACGATGCTGTATAACCTAATTGAGATACTTTTATGTCTTGGTCAGGATCATCACTTGTTAAATTAACTTTGAACTTAAATCCTCTACCTTTATAAGTTCCGTTAGCAAATGTTTGGAACGCTGTATATGTAGGCGATCCAGATGACGGATCAGCTTGAGTTACAGCAACTAACATTTCAGCATTTACTTTAGTAGCTGTAAGTCCATCGAAATCTACTCTCGCATCTATATCTGAAATTGCATCAAATAAATCTGAAGGGAAAAACGCTTCAGTAAGAAAATGTCGTTTTAAATCAAGACTAAACACCCCACCTAAATCCAAGAAAGATGTTCCTGGTGCACCACCAAATTCATATGTACCTAATGGAGCGATACCTCCAATATCATCTAAAGAAGTAACTGCATCGAAATTTGTAATGGCATCAAACTGGCCTACACCAGCTAGGTTTAAGGAATTTGTTACAGCATCAAAAGCAACATTAGTTTTTGTTCCTTGAAACTTTGGAGTATCTAAATCTTCTCTTCTTGTAAGTGCAATAAGCGGTGCAAGGTTATCGGGTAAATCTATTACAACACTTGCCTCTCCTGCACTAAATCTACCTCCATCATCTTGAAATTTTAAAATATACTCTCCTTCTAAATAAGGAACTTCCGCAGTTGTAGTATTTCCTGCAAGTGCTTCGATGAGGTCAGTAGCGTTAGAAAAAGTTCCTGTTCCATCAGTTTTTGTAGAGTGCCTTACATAAACTCGACCACCATGAGTAACATCTAAATCAGAAGAAATATTCCAACGTAATCTTACAAGTTTATCGCTTATAGGTTCTGCGGTTAGACCAGTTACATCTCCTGGAATTGCACTTTTTCCTACAGCAATATGTGTAAAAGTTGTAGGCTGTGCTGAAGATTCAAGTAATGCGTTTATACTAACTAATTCAAAATTATAAGTACCTTCTAAAGAATCTAATATTTCAAATTCGGGAGTTCTTGATTTTACACTTTTAAAATTACCTTCATCAATTTGGTATTTTAATTCATATTCAATGGCTCTTGGCACAGAATTGAAATCTATATTTAATCTTGTTCTTGCTCGATTACCTTCTGTGAAAAATTCTTCAGTAACAACAGGAGCAGAAGGAGCAGGAACAGGTTCATTTAATATTGTTATATTGCGAATAGGTAATGGCGATCCATCTTCAATAAATGCAAACTTTCCTGAGTTATAAGCTGTTCCAGTAATCGCATAGTTATCCTTATCTTCAGTTACACTTACAACTCTCCATTGAGTAGTTTGTAGGGTTGTATTTTCAAGAATCCAGATACTATTTCGATTAGGAGCAGAAGAAAAAGCAGATGATACAGTAATTACAGCACCAGAAATATTACTTATATCTTTCTTTTCTACACTTCCATCAGGCATAACAACACTTAATGTTGCGTTATTTGTGGCATCCAAATCGGTGTCTGTTGTGTTATCAACAGTAATTGTTGTGGTTGTTGCCGCATTAATGCGACCACCTCTTCTTAATCCTGCTCTTACTGGATCGCTTACTTCGATAACTTGCCCAGGTCTAACAACTACACCTTCTCCTATTCCAGTAGTAAAACTAATAGTTTCAGTAGAATTTTGCTCCTCAAATAAAATAAATCGTCCTAATCTTCTTGCTTGATTTCTAGAAGTACAGCCAAAACCTGTTATTTTTTTATGAATAATTCCATATTTATTTTTTGCAGCAGTATCCTCTACAGTTTCAAAATCTGGCTCTTGATTATTCATATCAAAGTAAGATACTGAAACAACAGTGGATCTTGTTTTTAAACTCGTACCAGAATATATAAATCCTTCAGAAGTTACGTTTGATAAGTTGAATAAATAACTGGCATCTGTGGGTCTATCTTGAGTAAGAGTTAAAGATCCTGCACCCCAAAATGTCATAGCTCTCATCACAGAACTGAGAGCCATTACTGTCTTAAAAGCATCTGCTCTTTTATTTAAAACTATGTTGCAACTAAATCTAGGCTCTTGACCCCCTTGACCATCATCAACTAATGCAGAAGCATAGACAGAAGCACTATAAAAAGAATATTTATCTAGTTGGGTTTCAGTAATATGTTCTCCCAGCCCATATCTACTATTTGTTATGAGATCAAACAGAATCCATGCAGGATCAGTTGTCCAATGTGTAGCTGTAGTGAGCGTTCCATTAAAAGTTCCGCTATAAGTTAATCTTCCATTGGTTTGATCTACAGTTGCATTATGTGGAATCTTAACTTTAATTCCACGAATCCTATATAAACGTCTTGGGATACTAGGAAACTGCTCCGCATCAAAACGCAAATAGGTATGAGCTACGTTTGGATATGGCCTTTGTTCATCTATTATTTTTGTAAAAGATGACCATGAAAATGTATCTGTAACTCTTTCACTTGTGCTATCAGCAGTTTCTCTACCAACTGTTATCTGAATTGGAAAAACTGTATCTTCTCTTAAGGCAAATCTAAAATCTCTTGCATAAGCACCTCTTGATTTACCAGAAACACTAAAAGCTGACGTAGGCACTGTAAGTAAACCAAGAAAACCACCAGGGCCAGTACCAGTAATTTGATTCTTGTCAAAACGAGTTGTTCTTCCATTATTTTCAGTAATCAATACAAATACATCAACTTGAGTTCCTATATTTTTACCATCTTTTTCGTTAATTGCGATAAGAGCATCAAAACGTATTGTGACTCTAACTTCATCAATATTAGAGTCAGTTATTGTTCTAGTAACTGATGCTGCATTAGTTACTGGAGCATTTACCGAAACTTCTGTTTCTATATCACTAATAGCTGGAATAAAAGTCTGATTTTCTGTTCCAAAACGAGCTTTGAATACTATTTGCTGAAAATTAAAATCAGCATCTACTATGTTATTTGAATCTGCTGTTGGTTTTACAATAGATGTTTTGTCCAAAAATATATCTTTTAAAGATGCTCTATTGTAAGCATTAGTTCCTTTAGTTAATCCTGCTGCCGAAGGAAATCCTTCAATTTCTCCCTCACTCAAAACTTCTATAATATTTACTGCTTGTCTACTTTGTACTGAACCACGAACTAAAGTAACAGTACCACCACCACCTCCAAACCATTTAAAAGGGTTAAGTTGGATTTCTTTTTTTTCAGGTATTTTAAACATTATGTTCCTCCTGAGAAGTCCTCTGTATCAATTCCTGCTGATATAATTATAGATCCAGTAAAAACTTCGCCATAAACTACTGGAATTGCACTTCCAGCATTTACAGTATTCAAAATTCCATTAAAAGTAAAACTATTTGGATCGTCATTAGCAGTATCAGCTTGTACTGGACTTAACATCTGTGCTGCACCTGACAATGCTAAATAAATACCAATATTTCCAACTGTAGCTTGAAACGCACTAAATCCGGCAGCTTTTGTAAAACCACTAAATCCTAATGAAGCACCAGGAAATGCAATAGCAGCACCAATTAAAACTGCTCCCAATAAAAATCTTCCAAGACCTCTTCTAGCACCAACAGCTACAGGTACTATTTTTATTTCTTGTTGACCAACAGGAACATCTAATTCTTTATCGTTTATTTCATATTCTCCTACTTTTACACAATAGTTTTGTTCTATCATGTGTGATTGCAGAGCAGGAAAGTTTGCTGTTAAAAATCTAATAGCATCTACTGTAGAGTTTATTTCAGCTTCAAAAGTACTTTGTCCTAAAAAGCGAGCTAGTCTGCCGTAAACTTTTATTTTACTGAGCATAGCGATACCTCTTCTTTGTACATTCTATCCATTTTTCGTCATAAGTTTCTCTAGAACTAAGTCTTTTCACACAATGTTGAAGGATAGTTTGATCTCCTACATACAAAGCCACATGATCTAACTTGCCTGTATTAGTTGTGTCCATAAGTAAGACATCTCCAACTTCTGTCTCATCATTCTCATCTATTTCTACAAAACCTACTTTGGGTAGACCATATTCAAACAAAGGAGATTCAGAAAATTTTTTTGGGCTTTTAGGTCTTTTCCAATGCTTTATAACTATATCTTTCTTTTGCTTATACCAATCAGTAATTAAACTCCAGCAATCTTGAATATCCCATACCCATTCCCTACCAATTAGACCTTTTTGGTATCCAGAAGGTTCAAAATAATACCAATCTGATGTTTCTGGAGTGACAATATAAAAAGGTAAGTCTAAATATTCACAACTAGCAAGGTCGGCTTGACTAGGTGTAGGAGGATGATCTGGATGACTATGAAATACAGCTACAATTTCACCTTGATCTTCAGCGTTTATCCAATCATCAGGATCTAAAATAAACTGTTCTCCTAATTCTTCAGCAAGATTTTTGCAGGGAAAATACTTTTCTTTTCCTTTATAAATAGCTACCAAGCCACAAGCTTCATGCGGTGCATCTTTTTTTGCGTGTTGTAAAGCAATATCTTTCCAGATCATCCTACAAATGCTCCAATGCCAGGAAATAAATCCTTAGTTGCAATTCTTCCTGGTAGTTTTACATTGACCAAATCTAAAGCAGATTGAGCTTCCCATGTAACTAAGTTTCTATTTTCAGTAACTTTTCTATCTAAAAAATAAATTTCTTGAGGAAATTCTGCTGAAGGATCAGGAGTTCCGTAAGGGTTAGTCTGCGTAGTAGATGATGAAGGTGTTATTTGCTGGATCGTATTTGGATTGTTCATCGTAATTGTGTTACCCATATTATTTCCATGAGTTTGGCAATAATATCTAAGATCATTCGGAGCACTTGGATATACTGGAGAATAGGTTACAGTTGCATCTGTACCCAAAGTTCCTGCGTTAACAGTAGTTTGCTGTCCACCAGCATCAGATTTTATTCTTAAAGGATGATTTACATTAGAACTATGAGATTGATTAAAGATATAAGTTGAACCACGTTTCATTGTTATAACTGGTTTTTGAACTCCATTTATTGCAAAAACATTTGCACCACCAGAATCTTGAACTACTGTGACAGTATATGTGACAGTTTCCCCATCAGCAGGATCGGCTACAGTAGTTGTTGAAGTGGTAGTAACTGTTTCTGGAGCGAAATTAACTGCGTCTAAAAAACGTGCCAAAGTTCTTATTCTTGTGAATTTTGCACCATTTAGGTCATTACCAACAGTTGTTGTATTAATATCCTGCATTATTGCTGTTATCGTTCCAAAAATATTACTTATTGCAATTCTCGGTCTAGGTAAAGTTCCTGTTGAACCAAATTCAAAGCCAGTACACTCAATAGGAAATCTTAGATAAGAATTACCAGCCCAAACAACTTCTCCATTTGCGTTCATATTTGCACCATTATGAAAACGATATATGGTGTTTGAACCATGTAAAGCTGTATTTAATTCAATCGTAAAAAGTTCAATAATTGAACCAGGATTTATCTCTTGTAGTGCAGAAGTTGGAATTGTCATTAGGGTTCAAATACTTGTTCAAAAGTAGCTGTTACTCTATTTCGGTTGATTTCAAATATTTCTTTGGAGAAACTTTTGCATATCCATTTGAATGTTGTAGTTGTGTCAGGTGGAGACCAATCAAATGATGTGCCATTTTTAGCTTCATTTTCTAAAAATGTTTCTATTTCAGTAGCATCTTCATCATCAACATTAAAAGTAAGATTCCAAATTTTAGAGTCTTGGTTTAATCCAAAAGATGTGCGTTGTTGGTAGCCATCGCCAAACTGTGTTATACGTTGCTGTGGCTGACTACGTTTTGTAGCAGAATATTGTGGATTGTAGTCAGGAAAAGTAGCCATTATCTATTAAGTAATCCTCCAGGTCTTTGTTGTTTAACAAGTTCTCCTTGAACAGCAGCAGCTATCAATGAACCAAGTTCCTGTCCGCCAGCGTCATCGCCTTGAACATCTGAACCTGATGCGTCTACATTAACAACAACATTGTTAGTACCGCCACCTCCAAGTTTATTATTTGGAATAATACTTCCAGATGATCTTGGTACGAATAATTCTGGCCCTTTTTCTCCAACGATTGAAGGTTTACCTACTGGTGGCCTACCTCCATTAGCAAATAAACCAAGAGCACCTAATAATCCTCCTCCCTTTTCTCCTGCTGAACCTAATATTGAACCAAATAATCCCTGATTAAGTGCAAGGTCTAAGAATTTATCGGCAATATTATTTAACATATCTCCAAGAGTTGATGTTCCTTTTATTAATCCCTTAATACCTTCTTTAATATCATTATTTATTGAATTACTTAGAGATTCAAAAGCAGCATTTACATTTTTAGCATTTTGCTCAAATTCTTTTGCTGCTTTACTTTTGTCAAATAGTTGCTCTACAGTTAATCCTCCTAGCTCTAAAAGTTTTTGTTCCTCCGCAGTTAAGTTTTTCGTAATAGCTTCAATTTCTTTTTGTCTAGTAGCCTCTTCTATTCCTAAAACTTTAATTTGTTCTTGAAATTTTATTTGTTCTTGCATTTTATTAATTTTTTTCTGAGCAGTAGCAACTCTCGCAGCATCAATGTCTAATAATTCTTTATTCGTTCCTGTTTCAGTTCCTTCTCCTCCAACAAAAGGCGAATCTGGATTTACTTGTTTTACTAAACTAAATTTTCTTATAGCTTGTTTTTTCCCTTCAGTTACATTTAAGCCTTCAACATTTGTTCCGATAGGTGCTCTTAAAATTCTGTCAAGCTGATCTTGGTTAAATGTCTCTAAAACACCTCTAAAATCTTTTATAAATTGATCTTCTTTTGGCCCAAGATTTACAGTTCCCTTTCCTTCTCCAAGAGATACTTTGTTTCCTTGATCTATTAGTTTATTAATAAATTTAAGAATATTTGCAAGTGGGCCAGCTAATGCTATTTGAAGGTTAAGACTTATTTTTGCAATTTCTTTATTTAATTCTTCAGAAGCCTTTCCTGCTTCTCTTAATTTTTCTGCTCCATCCTCTCCTAAAACTTGAGTTAATTCTTTAGACACTAATGTTGCTAGTTTTTCTCTTTCTCCTAAAGCCTGTAAAACTTGTGCTCTAGCTGCTGCTTCTTTACTACTAAATAAAGATTTTTCTTTTAAAAGATTAAAAGAACCATCGAGAGTATTTAAAGCCTTACCTAAATCAGTTATACCATTTACTATATTAGTTACTGTTTGAAGAGCAGCAGTAGCAACAAGACCTCCTGCAAAACCTCCCATCTGACCACCAGCTTTAGTTCCTATAAAACCACCAGCAAAACCAGCAGCACCTCCAAGTGGCCCTTGTCCAAATAACAATGGAAACGCACCAGAAATAAGTCCGCTTGTTAAGGCTGCTCTGTTTCCTTTGGGATTCTCTCTACCAAAACCTCTTCCACCAAAACCACCACCTTGAGCAGCCCTTAATATCTTTTGTTGTGTTAATTCTTTAGTTTGGGCTTGTAATGCTTTTAATTCAAGTAAAGCTGCATCTCCTGATGCTTTTGCTAATTTAAATTTACCTTTAGAATTAGCCAACGCTGCTCTATTTAAAGCTCTGATTGCTTTATCTGTTTTTAATCCTGCTTCTTTTGCTTTTTGTATTTGATCTCCAATGCTTCTAACTCGAACCATTGATGCTCTTTTCTTTTCTTGAATACTTAAAGATTCTTTTTCTAATTTATTACCTTTAGTTGCAGCAGCAGCACCTCCACTTTTATTTAATTGATTTACTTTCCCACTAACCTTGTCTAAAAGTTTTGATAATTCTTGTACTTTTTTAAGACCTTTTACATTAATCTCTATATCTGCTCTAGTTGCCACGACTAAACAATAAAAGGTTACTTTATTCTAGCTTATCTCCTTCGTTTTGCTTTTTCAAATTCTTTTTCTTGTTCTTCATTTATTACTTGAAAATATGAACTCCAACCTATTAATTCATCTAAAGTCATTTCTCTTACTTCCTTTAAAGTTTTTCCCAATTCTTTTGCTACACCAAATTGAAGCATCATTAAATTATCTCTCTTCAACTCAGCAGTTAATCTTTTGGGTCGATCATTTCCTCTTCTTCTGTAATAACTGCAAGCATTAATTTTTGTAAGTCACTATCTTTTACTTCATTTTTTAATACATCAATTTCTCCTGCATTAAAAAGTTTTCTACCAGTTTCATCTAATGCTTTTGTCATTAATAACTGCAAAGCAAAATTATTATTATCATCTTTAGATAATCTTTGTGCTCTATCACGTTCTGCCATTGTTAATGGGCTTACATACATTTCAAAAATAGAACCATCAGATAATGTAACTTCTTTTTTTATTGGTTCAAGATTTGCAGCTTTTCTTAAACGATCCAATGCTGATAGATTGCTTGCCATGAAATAAAATCAATATATTGATATTCTAATGCAAAACATGAAAAAACCCCAGATAAACTGAGGTTCGTTAAGTTATGCTAATTTAATTAAGCTGATTTAGATAGGTCGAATGTAGGAGCAGCACTAGGTCTGAAGGCTATCTCTACAACCTGTCCGTCATCTGGGTTTACATTGAAACTTGCAGAAGTAAGAATAATATCTGCCAAAATTGATCTACTTGCAGTTTGATCTACGTTAGCACCACTCATCTGACGATCAATATACAATCTTACCTTTGCACCAGTTTGTTGACGTTGAATAACATCTTCAACCATTCTACTGGATAGAAGTGTGTCATCATCTGTGGAATAAACACTAGCAGAACCACTACCATCAGCAAAACCTGAGATGAATGTTCTAAATGGTGCAGTTTGAGTAACAGCTTGACCAATACTTGTTACATCAATCTCTGCTCTAGTTATCTCAAAACTCCACTCTCTTACAGATCCAACAACTAATGGTGCTGTAAATGTAATACTTGCAAATGTTCCTGCGGTAAAAGTAGGTGCTGCTGTAGCTGCTACCGCAGATCCTCCTGCTGTTGTGGATACTGTCATTTCTCCAGTAGAAGCATCATAAGTTTTTACAAAGTAATTGTTTGCTGCAATACAATTAGTTACAGTAGCTCCTGATGGATATGCAAGTGTTACTGTGTCATTTACTCTGTAGCCCAACTGTGTACCAACATTTATATTAGTTGTGTCTCCACCTGATCCAGCAGGAAACGCAGATGCAGGAATTTGAGTTGAGCTTGTACCAGCAGGAGAATAATATAACGCTCCCGAAGTACCCGATAGAACTGTAGCCATGATTGATAATTCTAAGGTTTGAACATACGGGTACTACCCGATATGTCTATAGGATAGCGTGAATTATAGTAAAGATTCAAGAAATTACTGTAGCTTGAAAATTTGTTTCGATTGTTGATACAAAGAAAGGTCTATCATCTTCAAAACTAGGCCCAGTTACCTCTCCAGTTCTCACATGAATACCGCTTGTAGGTTGCCCAGTATTATTTATTGTTTCAATAGCTGTAAAAGCTGTATTAATTAATGTTTGACTTCTAGCTGGCCCTTTATCCTTTTCTGCAAAAGCTCTAACAGTAATAATTCCTCTTACATTATCTAATGAAGAAGTTAAGCCAACTTCAGTTGTTAATCCAAATTGAACATTTACATAAACAAATTCGCTGTCAGCATCCGATACGACATCACCAAAGTTATCAAAAAATACTGGAACGGCAGGAGATAATGCTGCGTAAGCTGTTTTGATTGGTGTTTCAAATTCTGCTCTAATTCCTTGATAGTTCATTTTAGTTTTTTACCTTTAGCTTTTTTAACACTTTTATTTAATTCAAGTTTAATTGTTTGTTGCAAAGAACCTCCTCTTAAATATTTAGGTAGCCAATCTAATTCTGCTGTTCTACTAGAAGTATATTTAATATTTCCACCACCAATCTCTCCTCTCATTGTAAGACCACCTCTACCTCCACCAGTTTCTTCAAACTTTGATTTACCTTTTGCAGTACGAGGTTGATTTCCTATTACTTTTATACCACCTCTACCTTTAACTTTTCCCCTCTTAAATCTTCCTTGCTTCTTATCTTCAGCATATTCTTTTTTTTCATTTACATTTCTTATTTCTATATTAATTTCATCTCTTGATACCCTGCCTTCTCTAATAGATCGAACATTCATTTTAGGAGCTTTTACGGGTTGAGGATTTCCTGGTCTTTTTGTACCTGTTGATTTTTCCTTTCCAACTATTATTTGCCATGAGTTTGAATATCTTCCTGTCCAAGATGGGCCAAGATGCTGTAATTCTTTTACAACCTCTTCAACTCCAGGTAAAACACCTTTATTTAATACTGTTGCCGTATATCTATTGACCTCTTTTTTTAGATCTGGAAATTCATTTCTAGGTTTTGCCATTTATTGTGGCCTCACTATAACTGTATGCAAAATAGGATTATCCCCTCTAGATGTATTAATACTAATTATTCTTCCTACTTTATTCACTCCATCTTCTGCATATTGGATACTATCCTTAACTTTTGGATAATATGTTCCTAATTCTTTATTACCAAAAATAATCTTCAAATCCGTTGTTTGGCTCGTTCCTTCGTAAGTCGATCCAGAAACACTACTTATCAATGCTTTCATAGAAACATTAGTATCAGATCCACTGACTTCTCCTGTTGTAGTGTTATAAGTCTGAGATGTAGCAGTTTTAATATAAGTCACATCAATACCAAAAGTTCCTAACAGTTGCTCTGGTAAGCTCTTAAAAGTATTGTCTATAAATGACATATTATCCTCTTACTACCCTTACTTGATAAGATCCTGCTCCACCTAGCATATAAGCTCCAAGATAACTTTGTAACCACGGGTAGACATCCATAATGTTATTAACAGAACCAGTATTTTGAGTAGTAGTATTAAATTTAACCTCTAAATCTCCTAACTTTGCTTCAGAAATATTCCCTTCTTTTCCAGTAGTACCTGTAATAGCATCAGTATCGTTTGCCAAAGCTCTAGCCAGTTCATATTGTGCATATTTAATATTATTAGGAATTTTAGTACAAGCTAGTTCAACACCATCTACTTGATAATTATTTCTTGGAAACTTTAATGCTTGTCCATCATCACATCTATCTCCATAAAAAACGAAGGTATCAATCCATCTCGCAGCAGATATTAATGACCTTTTTTTCTGGTCATCTGTTTTATTAGTCCAAGTAGAAGAATCTGGAGAAGTATCGAAATAGTCGTTAGCTTCTGTCAATGTGACATAGCTATTAGCATTTTCTCCTTTTATAGTTGCATTTATGGTAGCTGCCACGATTTTTAAGTAATTTTAGTTTTATTGTAGCGTAAAGAAAAAACCCCACCAATATTTGATGAGGTTTATTGACCACCAATTTAATAGTACTAAGGATTAGTACCTGTATCAAGAGGTGAGTTGACGATAAGCTCGACTATAGGAATTAAGTCAGCATCGTATGTGATTGCCCAGTTATTGTCGTTAGCTAACTGTGCGTTAGTTGGGTTGTCAGTGGCAGATGTCCACTTAGTTCCCATAACGTGATAAGCAGTATGGTAATCAACAGACATAACATCTTGCTTAGATAAGATGTTTCTATCTGATTCAATACTTAGTGGAGATTGCTCACCTTCAAGAATTGTTCCTGACTTAATTAAGTAGCAACGGAACTCTTTTTGATGACCTTGTGTACCAGGGTGAACTGTATTAACTTGAGAGTCAATAACAACATTCATTCCAGCAAACTGACCGATGCTTGTTTCGCTAACACCAACACCGCCACCACCCCAAGTTACTGCACCACCAGTTGATAGAGCAGATGTTGAGAATGTAAGCATACCAACTTGATATAAGTAGTAAGCTACAGATGGATGAACAACTAGAGTATCTAGCTCATCTCCTCTTGATCCAAGAAGTGATCTTCCTCTTGCAACTGTAGAAGCTGTTAAGAAGTTGTTTTCGTCAGCACCAGAAGCAGCACCTTTACTTATATCAAGTGCGTTTGCACCTAATGGGCCGAAAGTAGATCCAAACAAACCATCTAATAAACTAAATAGTCTTGCAGAGTTTAGCTTGTTGATAGCATCTGCAATTTGGTTTCTGATGTGACCCATTGGATCTTCACCAGCAGCCAATACAGCTACATCATCAACAGCATACGCAAAACCTCTATGACAGATAGTTGCGATCTGTGTATCTGTACCAATCTTCTGTGGTGTCAAGTGACCTTGGTTACTTGTACCCCATGTTGCTGTACCATCTAAGATTTCCTCAGTTGGAGAGATTGGGTTAAATTCTGGAACTTGGATTCTTGTTCCACCTTCTGTTGCATCAAGAAGTGAGTTTCTTACAACAGCACCAGATTTTAAAAATAGACTACGTTCTTTGATTGCCTCAGAAACGTATGTGCTAAGATTATTTCTCTTAACGATGTCCGCTAATAGGACACCGCCAGAATAATTCTGAAACGGAGCAGCCATTCAGATTACCTTGTTACTTTTGCGATACCCTAGTCACGGACAAGGGGATTAGTTTCACAGAAACTAACTATTTTTGAGCCTCTTGCTTGAGCACTGCTGCAAGCTGCGGATCTTGTTCTAATAGTAGCATTTGTTGAGTGAGGTTGCCCGTTTTCCAAGGGTTTACCTGACCTCCACCAGTATTTGCTACAGGACTTGGTTTTGCTCCCATTCCAGCAGCACTACTGGGCTTGAAATGATGTTCCCAGCCACTACCAGGGTTTTTGAGACTTGTGAGATAAGCACCTAAATCTTGTTCAACTCCGCCATTAAGAACAACTACTTTACCTTCAGCGTTCTTTTGTAACTTTCCTTGTAACAATGACAAAGTTTGTTCTGCATTTATCGCACCAAGATTACTAATAGCTGCAAGGGCAGTTGTCTTAGTAGAAGCTACCTCATTAGAGGTTTTCATCTCCTCTAACTGCTGAGATAAAGAATTAATCTGTTGGTCTTTCTCCTGTGCTGTTTTATTGGCTTCTTCCCACAATGTTTTCCATTGTCCTTGTTCTTCTAAATCTTTGGTTCGTTTTTCTTCTTTTTGTTTATAGACATCATCAAGTTTACCTTTAATGCCTTTAAATTTTTCTTCTGCTTCAGCAGCTTCTTTACGAGCAGCAGCTAATTTTGCTTCATATTCTGCTTTTACAGAATCAAGATTAGGAGCAGATGGTTGGGCTGGTTGTGAAGTAGTATCAGCCACGGGCTGTTCAGCGTTGGTCACAGACTCAGGCTGAATGACTTTTTCTTCGATTGACATGAATTAGTCAGATAATGGGCTAGTAGTTTTCTTTTTAGTAACTTTTTTCTTAGTTACTTTTGGTTCGGGAGCAGGACAAGCTTCAACTGGTGCAGTTGAATGTACAAGTTCTACTTCTTCCCATTTATAAGTTCCGTCAGATTGCAGAACATGGTCTAAAGATTTAGCCATAAAAATATATGTACTTGTTTATCATTGTAACAAATTATTCGGATTTGACCTCATTTGCTGAAGGTAATACCTCTCCTTGTACCAAAATATCTCTAAATTCATCTCTATCAATGACTTGTTGATCGAATAATGATGTTAATGCTGTAATATCTTGCCCAATTAGCCTTTCAATATCAAAATCTCTACTAATTTTTACTTCTGGAGGTTCGATACCTACATATTCAGCAGATAAATTAAAACATTTTTGAAGTTTTTGCTCTAATTCCATAGAAACCATCGCAAGCATAGAGTTTGTATCAACACGATCTAATCTTCGAGCGTCAGCAGATTCAGCGACAAACTTTTGTTGACTTAAAGTACTTATACCAAGAGTAGCCATTTGCATTTGTAATTCTTTTATTTCAGCAGATTGAGCATCAAAAGCACTACTAGCTGGTTCTACATAATAAACTTTATTACCTGGCTGAGTTGCCATTGCATAATTAACAGATATAGCAAGATCTTTTGTCTGGTCATCATATCCTTCCATTACAAGCATTGGTTGAGATGCAACGTGCAAACTATGAATTAAATCTGCCTGTCTTTGAAAATGAGCAAGATTTAAATATGCAATGTCCAATAAAGGTGGTTTGCTTACTAAATTTTCAGTTTTTCCAGAATAAACAGTAACTAAAGGTATTTCTCCAAGAGAAAATTCTCCTGATTCAACTTGTTGATAATCTTTATCTGCTGACCCCATTTCAAAATTTCCTGTCACACTGTTATCAGAGACATCATACATTTCTTCGATTTGCTCTTTTTTACGAAACACTCTGTATCGACCAGGTTCTATGACTCTCATTTGGTCATAAACTTTTTCTCCAAAATCTCCATCAGGCAATACAGCCTTTTCTGCAATTCGAGCTTGTATAAGATTCCCATAATTTGACTCTCTATCCAATCTCCAACCATATAAATTATTAGGATCTACTTCAATCCAATAAGGTCTACGATTTTGTTGTCTTTCTTCTGCAAGACTTAATGCACCTGATGGGGCAGGATAGTCTACAAGAATATGACTTTGACCATAAGTAAGAGAACACATTAATATTCTTCTTGCATATTCATCTAAATCTGAACCACAACCATCGACATCCATCTTAAACATCTCTGTCCAATAAGGATCTCCAGTAAGTGTTATTGGTTTTCTAAGAACTAAACCTGTAGCAGCCCTTATCAATCTTTGAGTAAAAGGACTAAATACTGCTCTATTTACTCTTGCAAGATAAGCGTCATAATCTTCTCTTGGCTCTAAAGGTAGAAATGCTTCACTATTTTCTCTTAAATATTCAGTACCTTCAGTAACAGCTTTCATTATTTCCCATCCTTTCATCATATCTAAAACTGCTCTAGTTCTAGTAAAAGGACTATCTATACCACCTACAGAAGTAGATGAAACAACATTGGTTCTAATTGGGCCAGGAACAGCATAAGTCATTTCAGCACCTCCATCGTTTTAATGCTAACGCTTTTCTAGTGGGTCGGCCTTTTTTATCTTTCAATGGCCCAGGCATACCCTTCATTCTCGCACAAAAAGATTTTCTTCTCGCTGCTCTTTTACCAGTAGGATTTTTTTCAGTAACAGGTGCTTGTAAATTACTTCCTGTGGCACGATTGTATTTGGCACGACCTTTCGCTGTCAGACCACCTTTTTTAGACTTTTCGCCTCTTCCTACAGATAAACTAACTCCTTTTTTTCTTGGCATTACTTTCCTTTTTTCCTCATAGCTATTTTATGTGCTTCTATAAATGTTTTACCCTTTAACATCTCTTCTTTCATTATTGTCATGTGTTTTGCAGTATGAGTTCCTTTCTTCTTGTGATTTGCTAAAGCAGTTTTTTGCCTAGATGTAAGTTCTTTTTTTACTTTCATTTTTTCTTCCTCTTCTTCTTTGAACGTAATTTTTTAAGATCAGCAGCAGTGATCTTGTCTCTAGGAGGTGCAACAGCAGCTAATTTCCTTTGTTTTGCAGAATAGGACTTTTTAGGCATGATTTTTCCTAGATAACTCTATATTACCGCTTTACTTAAGATTTTACACTTATTTTTTCTTCTTTTTACGTCTATGTTGATAATTTATTTTCTTACTGCTGGTCTTTTCACGTTTAAATCTGGCTTTTTCTGCTGCGGTCATCTCTCCTACTGTCTTAGGTGTCTTACTTGAGATACGTTTACTAGGTCTACAGGCTGGATATCCTCTTTTTTCGCCTTTTGAACGACCACAAGGCTTACCAGTTTTAACATCAACCCAATTTTCGGCAAACCAACGGGTTAAACCACCCTTTGCTCTAGTATTTGGGCTACTTTTTGCCACGTTTTTTCTCCACTCGGTAAGTACCACCACGTTTTTTGTACTCTCGTACAAGCCACGCATTAGCATAAGCACTTGGGTAAACCTTAAATTTACGTTTTGCTTCTGCTTTTACCCTAGAGTATAACGCTTTATTTACAGGAACATTCGCCACGTTTTTTACCTCCCTTCTTTTTCTTCTTCTTTTTCTTAGTCGTAGAATGATACATGATAAGAATTAGGTAGTTCTTAGTATATTCTAAACGCAGTTTGGCCTAATGTCTCTGGTTTTGCCAAATTAAATTGCTGTAAACAAAGATAACCAAAAGCATCAAAAGCATGGTCAACCCCTAAATGTTTATTAGGCATCCCTGTATTTGGAGCGTAAGTCAGAGTTCTAAGTGCTTTTATTAATTCTTTACATCGAGGATGGATAAAAGTTCTTTGGTTTCCGTCTGCATCCAACAATGCAGTATTAACAGCAGTTATTTTATCTCTAATTTTCCAGGGGGATTTAGGACTCATAACAGTAAAACCATTTCTTCTTAAGATTGTATGGTCTGTAACACCAACTCCACTAGTTTTTCTTGCACTACCAGTAGGATCAGGACAGGCAATAACTCTTCGATCTACTCCATATCGCCTTACAACCTCTTCTGCAAAATCCCAGGTTGTTGCCCCACCCGTCAACATAATCTCATCAAACACATAAAGACAATCATTATGCTTTACTGCACAAACTCCTGCCATAGGGTCAACGTTAAAATCTAATCCAATTAACAAAGGCATCATGTGTAAATCCTGCACTTCCTTAGAAATATTCTCATCACTAAAGCTAACAGCAACTAAACCAGTTAAATTCTCAAAACTAGCTTCAAATTCTTGCCTGAATGTCCTCGCATCTAATTGTCCCCTAGCTGCTTCGACTTCCTCTTCCTTAACATTACCCCCTTCAATCGTGGTAAAACTCCATCTTTGCCAATCATCTCGCTCAGTTTCTCCGCAATAACACCACATATCGTAAAACCAACTGGCAGTTCCATCAGGTGTACTAATAAACAATGCCCACCCCTGCTTATCTGCTAAAGCTGGTCTTATAACTTCTGCCCACACCTCCTGATCCATAAACGCTGCTTCATCCAACACCACCCCCGAAAGACTTCTTCCCCTTAATGCCATCGCATTTTCTGTTCCTTTTAGCTCGATTGTCGATCCATTAATCAATTCAATCCTTAAATCTGTCTCGTTTTTACTTTTTATCCATAATCGAGGCACTAATCTTTTTAATTCTTTCCATGCAATGTCTTTTGCCATCCGATATGTCGGTGCACAATAGAAATATGTCTCTCCTGGTCGGTCAATCGCTCCACGAAGTAGTTCAATACAGGATAAATAGGATTTTCCGAATCTTCTGCCAGCTACGAGGACACGAAATCGTTTATCGCAGTTAAAAACCTGTCCCTGGGCATATCTTAAATTTATTTCTGGTGCGTTTTTTACGGCCATACACTAAAAAATAACAAATTTTTCAAGTATTACCCCCTTTTTATAGCCTAAATTGATATTTCTAGGTTATCATTCAATTAATACCTTATCTGATTGAGTCCGTGGCTGAATCGTTTATGTCTGGTTTTATCCCAGAAGAACAAAAACAACAACAAGAAAAAAGAAAAAGACGTTCTAAGTTTGCTTGCAATACAAAAGAGCATATTCAAGCTAGAAGTCAAAGGTTATATTCCCGTCAACTAGAAGGGAAGACAACAAGACAGCTAGTTTTAGAACACGCAAAAATTGAAGGTATTGCAGAAACTTCAGCTTGGAGTGATTGGAGTAGAGTAAAACAATGGAATAACGAAGATTGGGAAAAAGATAGAGAAAATATGCTTCCAAGACTTCAAGCAATGAGAGTGAGATTATTCAATAAGGCAGTTTCAAAAGGTCAATTACAAACAGCAGCACAAATCTTGGATTCATTAGGCAAAGTTATCGGAGAGTCAGTAGAGACAGTTAATATTCAAGCACCTGAACTATCAATCAAAGTAGAAACAAAGTAGTACATACTTATTAGTAACAAAGATTAGCAATATATATTTAAGGTAGGCGGTAATCGTATATAATATAAATTTTTTTGATACTACACCCCCCATTGATAAGTTATTGTAATCATAAATAATATCATTTTGGCTGTACTTTTGCCATCATTTTTGCTATATTACTAATGTAACTTGAAAAATAAATAATTGGATCGGCGGAGCTATTGGGCTTTCACTTGCGTCAAGTACGCTCCAGAGGTTGGATTACTTCTGGAAATGCGGTCACGCTCCTCGAAAAGATTATTTCATATCTGTTAGCTGCAAACTGGCAACGCTCACTAGCTAACATTACCTTCTTTCTCTAGGCTGACCTACTCGCAGCCCTGAAGCTCCTGAAGCTCTCTTAGTTACTTTGTAGCTCTGAGATTCTGAAGCAGCCTTAGAGCCTGAGTAATAGATCAGCCTACGGAGAAAAGGTAATACTTTTCTTTTACTGTTCACTTATCTAAAAGTTAATTTTAAAATTATGACTTTCGCTTATCAGGTAACTCAATTCAACGGGATTGACTATTCTACTAAATCTCCAAAATGGAACTTAGTAGCAGAGCGTAGAACACAGCAACAAGCGTTGGCAGTGTGTCAGGCATTAAATACCAGACAGCCATACTTCCATCGTGTAGAAGTTGTAAAGGCTGTTGAACTTCCAAAATTCACAGTTTTAAAACCTGCAAAAAGAGAATCTGGAGCGATCACGATTCCTGCAAGTTTCAAAGTAATTAAAAAAAGAAATTGGTTCTTATCAATTCTTGGGAGGTTCTTCTAATGTCTGAAACAGAATTTGATATTTATTTCGCTGGAATAGATTGGGGGGCAACCTTCGATCTATTCCCAAAAGTAGAAATCACTTATGACCCAGATTATCAGGAGCTAACCAAAAATGAAGATTAAATTAATTTCTTATTTTATTCTTTTTGGCTGTGTGATTTATTCAGGCTTTGGTATTTACCAGAGCTTGGATAATCTCACCTCAAATTATTATTCAACTTTACAACAACTACAAAATGAAAATTAAAAAACTCGGAGCGTCAAAAACGCTCCTTCAATTTCCTGAACATGAAATTTTTGTTTCTTATGAGACACCAGTTGCAGCCCGTTTAAAAAATGGGGATTGTATTAGGACTTCTAAAAATTGGTCAAGGACGACCCAGAAACACATAACTCAATATCTTGAGGGTTTAACAGCCAAAAAGGTTGACCAAAGTGTTTTAGACAATTTATTAGGAGCTTAAAAATGTTTTTCAAAAAAATTGATTTTTCAAAATATGAGCCAACAGATCAAGACACGCTCCGAGCGTGTTTTGATGAGTTGACTTTATCAGGTTATGACATTTTAGAACATGATGAATTAAGAGTTTTAGCAGAATACAAAGCCGAGAAGTTTAAAAACTTCATGCGGCCTTTATTTGGTGAAACTCCATCAACTGAAATTTCAATCAAAATGGAGGTTTAAAGATGACTCCTGAAGAATTTTTTAAACAACAAAGAGTTCCAAAATATAGGCAGCGTTTAGTTGCTGCCTTATGTTCTTCGATCACTTCAGAAGATGATGAAAAATCAGAATTTTATGCAGAGATCGCAGATTTTGAAGCTCTGGAATTTTCAACAAAACAAGTCGAAGCGGCCAAAAAAGACGTTAGACGAATTTTAAAAATTAGGGGATAATTTCCCCTTTTTTTTCCTGTAAAAATTTTCATTTATCCTGTAAAAATTATGGCTGTTATGAATGGCAAAAAATCTCAGGTCAAACCTGAAGAACTAATTGTGAATGAACTGATTGAAGCGATTGAATCAGGGAACACAAAATTATGGCGTAAAGAGTGGACAGTTAAGGGTGGCTTCAGAAATGTCTTATCAGGGCATACCTATAAAGGCTCTAACCCTGCTCTGTTATGTTTACAGAGTTCTATTAGGGGTTGGCATTTACCGCTCTTTATTGGAGCGGGTCAGGCCAAATCTATTAACTGCCTACCAAAAAAGGGTTCAAAATCTGCTCGGATTTTACAACCACTTTTGAGAGAGTATGAAACGAAAGAACTTGATGTAAATGGGGAAGCAAAAAAAGCTCAATATATGAGCTATAAATGCGTTCCAGTATTCAACGTTCAGGACATTCGTGGATTAGATGATGAAGCATCAAAGAAATTAGAAAAGCTAATTGATGATGCAGTTCTAACCAGTAAACCCAGAGAATTAGATGTCAGGGTTAAAGAAGCTCATGACAGATTATTTCAATGGGAAAAACAGATTAACGCTCTTGTAAAAGGTGGAGATAGAGCTTATTACAGAGAGTCAAGTGATGACATTGTTATCCCTAAAAGATACAATTTCAAAAATGACGAATCTTATCTGGCCACGTTTGCTCATGAAGCAGTTCATTCAACAAAGCATAAATCAAGACTTAATCGAAAAGATTTGACTTATGCAAATGAAGAATTAGTTGCTGAATTAGGAGCTTATCTAATTTGTAATAGATTACAGATTTCTAATTTAGACACAATGAACCATGCTGCATATTTGGAGTCATGGTGTCCAATGTTGAAAAGCGACCCAAAAATCCTTTTCAAATCACTAGCTAATGCAGTTAAGGCTGCTGACTTAGTAATTGGTGAGCAATAAGCTCACCTTTTACTTTTTATTCTTTATTTTATTAAATTTATGAGTTATTTCACTATTAAAGATAATCATGGCAACATTCATGAAGTTGATTTATTAACAAGTGACCCTGACATGATTAAAAAAGAATGGAAAACTTTTGAAAAAAAACAAAAATTAAATAAAAAAACAAAATGAAAAAATACAAAGCAACCGACCCAGAAATGGTTCAGGCTCAAAAAGACTTGGCAAAAATGTCAAATTTATCTGATCGTGTAATTTCTAACGATAAGGATTTATTTGAAGAGCTAAGTACAATCCAATCCAAATTATGTCAAATTTCTGAATTGAAATCTCATTTTCTACAAAGATATGAGGATATATTAGAAGAGCAACATAATTTAGAAACTCAGCTTTGTATATTTCAACATGAAATGCTTCATAGCTTCGAGCTAGTCTTTAGGTATTACAAAACAAAAAAGAAGGGCTTTAAATAGCCCTATCTTTTTCTAGTTTTAATTTACACCTAGTCAAAATTAATGTTTCATATAACTTTTTATCTGACTTTAAGGCTTTAGTTAGTAGGTTATCCCACTCTTCAGAGGATAATTTATTGAGATGATATGGGTCAAAGCCCATTTCTTCGATTGAAAGTATGTAAGACTTAATTAGACTCATAATGATACTGTTACTACATCATTAAATATAGCATAACAATGTTGCAATTACACAAAAACAATGTTATTGTTAATAATGAGTTCACTTATCCTAAATTTATGAACCGCATTACCCAAAAAGATGTTGACTTTCAACTTGAAAGACTCAACAAGCTAACTAACAATCCTACTGATTGGAGACTTGTAAATGGCTGCCACCCAGTAGGAAACATTCATACTATTGGTCAGTATGGATATACAACCATTATGCAAACTGTAAATGATGGTGGAGGTTGCAATCGTTTAGCTTCAGGACTAACTAAGCGTGAAACGTACCAATGGTTAAGAGCAGCTATTGAAGGTATTTATCTCAAGGAGAAGTCAAACAATGGATAGAGATTTTCAAAAAGTCTTACAAGCTCTAACTGCATTTGATAAGAAAATATCAACTTTAGAAGATGTAGTTAAAAATATGGCTGAAGCTACTGCTAACTACGCTAACTCCCAACAAAACTTAAATAAAGAGCAATCTGAACTAAATAGAGAGTTGGGAGAAGCTCTTAAATTCTTAGGAGAAAACTTAAGTCAAATTGTTAAATACTTAAAACTAAAGGAGGGCAACTAATGGGATTAGATATGTACTTAGAAGCTTCTTTTTCAACAAGAGCTTACGAAAGACCTACCGATCAAGACTACGCTAATATGCGAGAAGGTAAGGAAGTTAAGGTTGCAAGATCAATGGAATTGGAAGATGCCATTGCTGCTATTGGTTTTGAAGACGCTCCAATAGATCATGCTTACAATCATTTCCAATATGTATTTCCTATCATCACTTGGAGAAAAGCTAATGCTATACATAAGTTTTTTGTTGACGAAGTGCAAGATGGGAATGACAACTGCGAACGTCATTGGGTATCAAGAGACACGCTCAAAGAGTTGTTAGATCGTATTACTACTATTCTTGATATAAAGACTCCCGTTGCTAGAGAAATGAAAGCAGAGGAACTTTTACCAACTGATATTGAAGGTTGTTTCTTTGGTTCAAAAGAATATGACGATTGGTATTACAAAGACTTAGAAGATACTAAAAAGACTCTTGAAAAAGTTTTTGAATATGAAGAAAACGCAGAATCAGGAAAATGCTTTGATAGCTTCTACTATCAATCATCTTGGTAGGAGGTTATTATGTCACACCCTGTAAATGATGAAATTCTTGAAAACCTTTTTGAGAAGTGGGAAATTTTAATTCCTAAAGAAAAAGATGCTTTATTTGGAGTATCTTACGAAAACGAACCTGTACCATTTACAGGTTTCTTTTCAGAAGAAGCTGCACACAATTACATAAAAGAAATGGTACAAAGAGACTTCGAGGAGATGTCTTTATGATTAATAATTCAAAAAGAGTTCTAAAAGTAAAAAGACTTTTAGGACTCAAAGGTAACGATACTAAATCAGAATATTACAGAGTAGCTGACGTATTATGCGATCTCAAACACTTTTGTAATACCAAAGGTATTGAGTTTGAGAAAGAAATGCAATTAGCTAATCTCTATTACATAAAGGAGCAAGAAAAATGAACATAACAGAATCCAGAGATGAAGCATTTGAAGCAATAGCAGAGATGTTACGCTCCAATGTAAAGAAATCAAAAATAGCTTCTCAACTTGCTGCTGATTATTGCGTAAGTGATAAAACAGTTTACAAGTGGATTACCAGAGTTGAAGAAATGTACGATATAGAACCTATAGAGTCTATTCTTCAACAACAAAAAACTGAACTAAAATCTGAAATTTATCAGGATTTGATTCGTGATTATCACAAAGCTAAAACTGATAAAGATGATGAGTTACGCAGGAAAATCGGAGCTATATTAAATAACACTTATCTTAAAAAAATTACTTTCAACTGAGAATTTCTCTAGCGAATTATGACTCTTACAAACATTGAACTTAACTCAAAACAATTAGAACAACTTAAACAAATTTATGTTAATGAGTTGGCTGAACGTAAATCCTATGAAGATTTACTTGATTATGTGAAGGCTGATTATTACCAAAATGTTAATAACTATTCTTCACTTTATGGAAAAACTTATCATGGTGTTTTTGCTGAAGATATCATATATGACTTTGATGAAGACACCCTGAACGAATGGATAGCTAAAGTTCAAAAGGAGGACTCTAAATGATTGACAACCCATTACCAGATCAAGTTATGCAAGAGCTAGACTTGATTTCAAAAAATGCTCACTTCGAGGATTGCTGCAAAATCCATGCAGTAGAAATAGCTAAACACTATAAAGTACATGATGATTTACATGAGGACTTTGCAGAGTGGTATTACGATTATATGTCTCAAAATCCTGAACTGTTTGAACCTACTTTCATTCTTCTCGATTCTGATTACATAGTCGATTGGTGGGAGGATAACTCCTACCTTTATGACGATTTCGATTCACCTTACATGGAGATTACAAAATGAGACTTGATTCTATACACATTATTCTTAAAGAATATATTGAAGAGCAAGAAAAACTACAATGTCGTTGGCCTTGTGATGCTGAGTATAACGTTCCAACTTGGGATAATATACATGATGCTTTAGAAGCTATCGAATCTATTATTTATTACGAACCTAGTGATGCTGAGTTAGAAGCATACAATGATTCTTACTCTGAACCACTTCATGTAAGAAATCAAAGAATGTTAGAAATGAAAAGTGAATCACACGGAAGGAGGTTTGTATGACCATGCAATGTAAACCTATTAATCTTTTCGATAAACAAATTTGTGTAGATTGCAACCTACCCTGCCATTTTGGTTCGGGTAGATTTGTTAACAGATATTCCGTCTACAATGATGATGTAGAAGGTTGGAGATGTGGAGATTGTGCAGCAAAAGTTGATGCAATGTTGGAGGAGATGAATAATGCCTAAAGGAAAATACTACGAATATCAAATCAAACGTTCCGCACTAGATGAAGATTATCTTTCTGGTAATATTGATGACTTTCAATATGCCAGAGAGTCTCTTGATCTGGATTTGAAATACGAACCATACATACTAGCTCAAACTATCAATAGCGAAATCGCTAAAAAACAACACGGAGGACAAGATGCCTAACGACAAGTGGATTCACTTTCCTAAAAATCCTTATGATGGTCAAATCTTTTACTACCCTCCTACTGAAGATATTTTTGAATATGCAATTCCTCCTGAACACCTAAAAGAACAGTTAGGAGAACCACGTTGGATAATGATTACAAGTCAAGACTTTTCTGGCGGTTCTTAAGCTGCTACTAATTGATCGTTCTTTACCATATCTTGAAATTCTGCTACCTTTTCTTTAAATAACGCACCACAACCTATCAACTCCATAGCTGATACCCAGCGAAGCTGTAGTCCGTTCTTCCTTATTATACATACCAATCCTCTTTTCGCTCTAACTCCAGTTTTTTCATACAATCCCTCGTTATATGCTCCTATCTGTAATAAATGATCTTGTAAATATTTTTCTGGTTTATCCGTATCTTTTCCGTAGGTTTTGAAATCTACTATTGTTAATTCTGAATGGCCGTCAGGATTTTCTGTATCTATTAAAGCGTCACATTGACCAGCATAACCTGATGAATGGTTTACATTAAATTCACTAAGATGAATGGCTTTTATATCTTCTAAAAATGGTTGTATATTTCGGGTGTACTCACTACACGCCCATTGTTCCTCGACTTTATTTTTACCATGAATGGCGTTTTGTAATGCCCATGTTGTAATTGCTTGGCTAGGTCGTGCCAGACCATCTTCATAAGTTTTCCAACCATTACGTTTGTTAGCTGAATTTATTGCCAGTATAGACGCTCTTTTTAATATTTTCTCGCAATATGAATGAACCGCAGTACCAATACTACAGGCCATATCTCTGTGTTCTAAATTCCCTGGTCGTTTTGCCCATTTCATTAATGCCGCTTTTTGTTCCGCAGGAGCAGTATGTTTTAATATCGAAGTTACTGAATGATATTCTCTTTCTTCTTCATCTCTATAAACTCGGTGCTTTCCTGAGTCATCACGCACCAAAGATGAATGACGTAATCCAGCTAATAAATTTTGCCTATCCGTTTCTATAGGTAAGGCAAGAGTCATTTGTTTAAAACGCTTTTTTTTAACTTTAACTGGACTACGTTTTATTTGCAAGAAAAAGCTCACTCCTCGTAGAAAAAGTCAGGGTGTAATTGAATGGAAAATACGACTATGTTCCATAACCAGCCTTTAGGGTAAACATCTACTAATGGAAGATTCCCAATGTCCTCTTCAAAATAGCTTACCCTTTCAATATCTGTTAAAGGCTTCTGTTTATACATTTGCCTAAAAATATCAAAAACAAACCTACTAAATCTTTTTAATTTGTTTTCAGGTAATGGTGTAAATAATCGCTCCAGAACTTCTCTTACTG
>VTLG01004212.1_pt1 | contig 31171 bp, 37 predicted proteins | sample 4694571 | NCBI WGS metagenome assembly VTLG01 (sample SAMN12604809, study PRJNA352737) | marine metagenome | biome: ENVO:00000447; feature: ENVO:00000209|ENVO:00000569|ENVO:01000036; material: ENVO:00002151; isolation source: viral sequences binned using virsorter ...
AATGATTCAACAACACCAGGACCTCCAGGTCCAGATGGTCCTCCAGGACCTCCAGGTGCTGATTCGACAGTTCCTGGTCCTCCAGGTCCAGATGGTCCAGATGGTCCTCCAGGTGCTGATTCAACAGTTCCTGGTCCTCCAGGTCCTCCTGGTCAAGATGGTGCTGATGGTAATGATGGTGCTGATGGTTCTCCAGGTGGAGATGGACCTCCAGGTCCTCCAGGTTCTGCAGCATCTAGTACTTTCCTTGGATTAACGGATACGCCTAATGGATTCCTTGGATATCACGATCATTTATTAACTCCAAATCAAAATCAAACTGCATTGATCTGGCAACAGAAAAGATCAAAACGAACTCTTGCACAAACTGGACATCCTAGTACAACTACTAGAGGTATTAAATTAGGTAATGATGGTACTGGAACTACATTAGCTGATTATGAGGTGACTATTGAGGCTGGTTCTAACATAGCGTTTGATGCAGGTGGACCATCTGGTACTTTAAAAATTAATTCAACTGCTAGTGCTGGACCTCCAGGTCCTCCTGGATCTGATGGTAATGATGGTAATGATGGTCCTCCAGGTCCTCCAGGATCTGGTGGTGGATCTGGTCCTCCAGGTCCAGATGGTCCTCCAGGTTCTGATGGTAATGATGGTAATGATGGACCTCCAGGTCCTCCTGGACCTCCAGGTTCTTCTGGTTCAGCATCTGTTCCTTCTGGATCTGCCATGTTATTTGCACAATCTAGTGCTCCTACTGGATGGACAAAATCAACATCACATGATAATAAAGCACTTAGAGTTGTAAGTGGTTCTGGTGGTGGTTCTGGTGGTAGTAATTCATTTACTAGTGCTTTTGCTAGTAGATCTTTAAGTGTTAGTGGATCTGGAACTGCTAGTGGAAGCACAGGAAGTAGTGTTTCTGGAAGTACTGGTGATGCTGGTGGAGAAAGTGTAAGTATTAGTGGATCGGTTAGTGGTAATTGTGGAGGAAGTCAATCAATATATTGGAATACTACTCAAGCTTGGATTTCTGTTGCTCAGATGCCATCTCACGATCACTCATATCATGCTCCTCTTGGAACTTCTGGTGGTCAATATGGTCTTCAAGATACTGGAAATGCTGGTTCTTCAGGAACTCCTAGTGTTGCTAGTAAGGGTGGCAGTGATTACCACACACATGCTATAATTATGCAATCCGTCAATGGTTCTAATTTCACTTTCAGTGATAGTTTTACTGCTTCTGGATCAACTAGTGATCACTCTCACGATATAGGAAATCACTCTCACAGTTTTAGTGATAGTGTAAGTGTTAGTAGTTCTGGTTCTCTTGATATGGCAGTTCAGTATGTTGATGTTATAATATGTACAAAGAATTAATATTATGAAGATTGAAGCTGGTAAGTTCTGTCCTTTAATTGGTAAGGATTGTATACAATTACAATGTTCTTGGTTTACTCAGATTCGTGGTATGAATCCCAATACAGGAGAAGAAATTGATGATTGGGGATGTGCAGTTACTTGGTTGCCAACTCTAATGATTGAAAATTCACAACAACAAAGAGCAACTGGTGCTGCTATTGAGTCCTTTAGAAATGAAACTGTGAAATCGACTATGAAAGCACAAGAAATATATCAAAGAGAATTGGAATTGAAAGCACAAGAGAGATTATTAAAATCTAGACAGACAATACATAACGTAACGGACATAGAACAATGAAAATTCAAGTTGTACCTTCTGATAAAACTATAGTTCTTGATGGTGTTGCAGTACATCCTTGTACTCATGTTGATCTTTCATGGATTCCATCAGATGTTCATGGAATGTTTTTTGATACTACTACAGGAAAAGGTTTTATTGAATATAATGAAGATGCTGTAGATGGAAATGGAGATAAAAAATGGGGTGAGGAGATTACTGAAATTGGTATTTGGCAACAAGCAGTAACTGATCATGCGAATGAACAAACCCTTGCGGCTGCTGCATATGAAGCAGCAAGAAATCATTTACAGGAAGTAAAAGACTATAGAAATGCTCAGTTATCTTGGTCTGATTGGACTCGTTTGGATGATGTTACACTTGCAACAGATAAAAAAGCAGAGTGGGCAACATATCGTCAGGCATTAAGAGATCTTCCAGCAACTATAGCAGCAGATGCTAATTTAACTGCAAAAGCATTAGCAGATAATCATTCACATTCTGCTTGGCCGACAAAACCTACATAAATGTGCTATAATATTTGAACTAGGATCTTAATTATGGAAGAATTAATACAATCTATTAAAATTCTTAATCTTAAAGAGGTTAAGCAAATAAACAAGTATATTGATACTTTAGACTTTAGGAGTAGTACAGTTTTTGGTAAAGGTATTGAAGCATCAAAAACTAGAGAAGAGATAAGATCTAGTACAGGAACAACAATGGATGAGAAAGCTCCTGAAACTCTTTTATTACATGAAGCAATGAATGCTGGATTGGTTGAATATAAACGGAGATGTGAGAAAATACATATTAATTATAGTTATTACCCTATGCCTGGTGCTATGGCAACTAGATCTTGGAGAGAGGGTATTCAAGCATTAGATTATAAAAAAGGACAGGAATATAAATTTCATCATGATATGGCAACAGATCCTAGATTGGATGAATATCATAGAAAAATATCTGTGATTACATATCTAAAGGAATCTAAAGTTGGTGGAGGTACAGAATTTCCACATCAAACTTTTAAACCAAAACCTGGATATGCTTTGATGTTTCCTTCAAATTGGTGCTATCCTCATTCTGGAGAACCAGTTGTAGAAGGAAATAAAAGAGTAGCAGTTACTTGGTATTATGTTCAAAATGTTTAGGGGGTAATTATGGATGATGAAACTGTACAAGACATCATAGTTGATGTATGTAAAAAAAGAATTACTTTAATTAGTAGCGAAGGTGAAACTAGATTTGTTAACTGTGAAAATACTGAACAATTTATGGGTGTAATGGATGTTGTTAAAGATCATGCCGATCCTGAGATCATTACTTATGTTGAACCAAAATTAACTACAGATAGGAAAGCTAAATAGAGTATAGAAATACCAACTGGACTAGTAGTATAAAAAGATGCCACTTAATAAGTTAGAGAATTTTATAAAGAATAGTGAAGGTCGCATTCTTTATGTAAATCCAAACGATCTTGATGCCACTGATGGAATTGAAAATCAAGGTAATTCGTTAACCAAACCATTTAAGACCTTACAGAGAGCACTTATTGAATCTGCTAGATTCTCTTATCTAAAGGGTAATGATAATGATATTGTAGAAAAAACTACTATATTATTATTTCCAGGTGAACATTTAATAGATAATCGTCCAGGATTTGGTATAAAAAGTGTTGCTGGTAATGCTACTGCTGTTAGTCCAAGTGGTACAGAAACTGGAGCACAAAATACTCTTACATTAACCTTATCTTCTAATTTTGATTTAACGCAAGAAGATAATTTACTTTATAAATTCAACAGTACAGAAGGTGGTGTCATAGTTCCTAGAGGAACTTCTATTGTTGGATTAGACTTAAGAAAGACAAAGATAAGACCTAAGTATGTTCCTAATCCCACTGATGATAGTGTAAAATCTGCTGCAATCTTTAGGGTTACTGGTGCTTGTTATTTCTGGCAGTTCTCTATCTTTGATGGAGATGATTCAACATTAGTATATACAGACCCCTCAGATTTTACTAATAATCAATCAAAGCCAATATTCTCTCACCATAAACTAACTTGTTTTGAATATGCTGATGGTGTTAATAAGTTAGATCAGTTTGGTGGATTAACTGATTTGGATGTTTACTATAGTAAATTATCTAATGCTTATAATAGAGCATCTATCAGAGACATTGATGAGAAGTTCCCTAAAGTTACTGGTGGATTTGCAAAGCAAAGACCTGAGTATGAGATAGTTGGTGCATTTAATTCTGATCGTATTCAGATTGTTGATATAATTTCTGGTGATGGTAATACTGCTGGTCCTGTAGTTACAGTAACCACAGCAATTCCCCATGAATTAAGCGGTGGAACTCCAATTAAAATTGAGAAAGTTAATGATGTAAATTATAACATTTCTACGAAAGTACAGAATGTATTAAGTGACACTCAATTTACATATTTACTTCCTCAAGTTCCTGTTAATTTACCTGCTGGTCCTCAAAGTGGATTAAGTGCTGGTAATGCAAGAGTTAGTGTTGAAGTTGATACTGTAACTGGTGCATCTCCTTATATCTTTAACTGTTCTTTAAGATCAGTTCTTGGTATGCAAGGTATGAAAGCAGATGGTGCAAAAGCCACTGGTTTCAAATCAATGGTTGTTGCTCAGTTTACTGGAATATCACTACAGAAGGATGATCGTGCATTTGCCAAATATAATGCTACTAGTAGAAAATATGAATCTATTACATATCAAAAAACAACTGGACAAGCATTATCTAAGGGTGCTTCTTCATTAGATTCTACTAAAGTCTATCACTTAGATAAAGATGCTGTTTATAGAGATGGTTGGAAAACAGCACACATTACACTAGAAAATGATGCTGTTTTACAGATCGTTTCTGTGTTCGCTATTGGTTATCACATTCATTTCTTAATGAAGTCTGGTGGTGACGCATCTATTACAAACTCTAACTCTAACTTCGGTCAGTTTGCTCTTGCTGCTGATGGATTTAAGGCAGAATCATTTGATAAGGATAATAAAGGTTATATCACCAATATTATTACGCCAAAGGCAGTTGTAACTTCAGAAGCAACTATTGATTTAAGCCAACTTGATAGTTCAGTAAACCAAGATTATGATGCAACTACTAATCCTGATGGTGCTGCTAATGATAAGAAACTTTATATGTTGGGTCAATCCAATATAAATGTTTTACCTACAGATGTTGCACAAGGGTTTAGAATTGGATCTAGATTTGATGAGAAGGTTTATATTGATGATCTTGATGGTCAAACTAGAAGTGCTACTATTGTTATGTCTAAAAAGACAGGCACTGTTACTGTAAGTGATGTTGATTATAATATAACAGAATCTATAGATATTACATCTGAGAAAGAATATGAAGGTGTTCATAATGATACAACTTCAGGATCTGCCAATTCCGTACATAAAATAACACTTGTTAATAAGTATGGTAATATTAATGCTCCCCACGATTTAAATAATGGTGAGTCTATCCGAATAATTGCAGAAAATGGTGATCTTCCAGAAGGATTAGATCCACATACAGTATATTATGCAATTACTACAGAAAAGGATAATACAAGATTAGATGGTGTTACTTTAAGTCAACATGAGATTCAGATTGCATCATCAAAAACAAATGCTGAAAGAACAACTCCAGTATACATTAAAACTATTTCTAGCCCTGCTGCTGGTAAGTTAAAGATTATCAGTAGAATTTCAGATAAGAAACCAGGTGATTTAGGTCATCCAATGCAGTTTGATGCTGGTAATGGTGGTGCTGGTACTCCAATATTACAATGGTTTACTCACGTCAGTGATACTGATAATGGAATTCATGACAAACGTGCTTTCTTAGATGAGAATGATGAGGATATTCCATATATCAAGAGAAGAACTGATGATAGAAGTTTAGATGATAAACTATACAAAGTTAGATATGTAATTCCAAAAGAATTGCAAAATGCTAGAGATCCTAATGATAGTTTTGTAATACAAGATTCTAGCTCTACTAATTCAAGATTTAATGCTGATTTTACTAGAGTTTCAATCGGTGCGACAGATTATGATTTTAATAGAAATCTAAGATTTATCTCTAATATTGAATTTAATAGTACAACTAAAATAGTTACTGTTAGATCAGATAAATCTCATAACTTAAATGCTGGAGAGCAAATTATTGTTCAGAATATAACTGATACAATTAATACTTCTGGTGCAGCAGATAAGGGATATAATGGAACATTTAGTGTTAATAGTGTTGTAAGTGATAAAGTATTTACTTACAAAACAACTGATATTTTAGGTAATGAGCATCTTGTAGGAACTTATAATAATGATACTAATATTAGAAGTACCGCATTACCTAGATTCCAGAGAAATGATAATAAAGAAAATTTCTTTATATACAGATCAGAAACAGTAGCACCATATATCGAGGGTGCTCAGGATGGTGTCTTCCACTTATACATTCTTAATGGTAATAATAGTATAGAGGAAGAATTTACTAATGCAAAGTATAATCAGAATGTTGTTAATCTTTATCCTCAATTAGATAGGGATAATGTAAATGATAACCCACAGGAAGCAACAACTTATGCAAAGAGACATCCCATTGGTGATGTAGTAACAAATGATCTGAAAAAGAGTCTTACTAGAGAAACAGCGAATAGATTATTGAATAGTTTTGGCACTGCTAATACTATTGATACTGTAGTTGATAATGGTACTGATGCTGTTTTAACATTTACTAGAGAACATGATTTTAATGGATTAAAGTATGGTGGAACTCTAAGTGGTGGATCTGGTCATACACAAGGTACATATTATAATGTAAAATTATTTGATGATTCTTCTTCACCTAATTCTGCTAAGTGGAGAGGTGCTACTGCGAAGGTTGTTGTTAATTCTAGTGGAGCAGTTGAATCTTACGAAGTGACTGAGCCAGGATCTGGATATAAGAGTTCTTTAAGTCCACTATATTTTGACAGTTCTCTTCCTTCTGCTGGTGGTATTGGTGGAGCTCCTAGTTCAAATATAACAATCGCAGATGCTAATATTAGTTTAGCAACTAGTGATTATGTTCAAGTAACTGGTATTACTACTGGTACAGATAATTATTTTAGGATTAAAGATATTCCTTTAGATCCTAGTAGTCAAGTTGTTCCTATAGATTCTACTGTAAAAATTCAAGTTCATAAAACTGCTGATGAACTTATTTTAAATGGTCAAACTGTTATTGGATTAGGTGCTGTAGTTGAAGTATCAGGTACTCCTACTCATGTTGCATCTACAGAAATTACAACAATTACAACAACCAATGCTCATGGATTAGCAAAGGGTAATAGATTTACTATATTAAATGCTTCTGATGTAAAGGAAGGTGATTTCATTGTAGAAGAAATTAAATCTGTTACACAATTTACAGCAATAACTTCTACTGCTGGATTAACTGCACCTAAGTACATTCTTAAAAATGGAATGGGTGCTAATAATGCTAATTCAGGAAAGGGTGGAGAATTTTTATCTGCAAGAGGATTATCATTCTATGATAATGAAAGTTTAATTTTAATAGGTAGTGGTGATAGTAATCAACCAGTTGCTACTACTGATACTCTTAAAGTTACTTTACCTGATGGTTCTACAACAGCAGAATCTATTCAATCTAGATTCCCATTAGGATGTTTCATTCAGGTTGATAGTGAAATAATGAGAGTTATTGATAAAACTATCGGTTCTCAAACTACTATCAAAGTTCTTCGTGGTGCTTTAGGTACTATTGTTGAAGATCATGGTGTTAATTCAATACTTAGGAAGATTAAACCACTTCCTGTGGAATTACGAAGACCATCTATTTTAAGAGCTTCAGGGCATACATTTGAATATCTTGGTTATGGTCCAGGTAACTACTCAACTGGTTTACCACAGGTTCAACTCAAGACTCTAACTGAAAGAGAAGAGTTCTTATCACAGTCACAAGAAACATCTTGTGGTACTGTTGTTTATACTGGTATGAATGATCAAGGTGATTTCTATATTGGAAACACTAAGATTTCATCCGACTCTGGTGAGCAAATAACATTTGATATTCCAGTTCCAACTGTAACGGGTGAAGATCCAAGTACACTTAGTGTAGTATTTGATGAAGTAATTATTAAAAATAGATTACTTGTTGAAGGTGGTCCATCTCAACAGATTCTATCTCAGTTTAATGGTCCAGTTACATTTAACGGTAATGTTAGATTCAATAAAGATCTTAGAATTACTAAGAAATTAACTGTTGATGGTACAGCTAAATTTACTAAAGGAGATCCTGCATCATCTGATGCTAATGCTTGTTCATTATCTCCTGCAGGTGGTGTTATTATTGAAGGTGGAATATCAATAGGTAATAAACTATCATCATCACAAAGAGCAATAAATGTTCTTGGTGGTAATGTTTACGTTTGTAATGAGAATGATAGTACAAGTGCTACTACAGGATCTCTATTCACTAGAGGTGGAGTTGGTATTGCTAAGAAACTTTATGTTGGTGCTGAATCTGTATTAGTAGGTGAAGTAACAGTTAATACTGGTATTGTTCCTGACGCAGATGAAGGTGCTTATCTTGGATCTACATCAAAACCATTTGCTGAAGCACATATTGGTGAGGTTAGAATAGGACCTGGAACAAATGATGGTGAAATTGATACTGCTAGTGGTAATCTTACATTAGATTCTGCTGGTGGAACAGTTGAAGTTGATGATAATTTAACTGTAACTGGAACTAATTTAACTACTTTGGGTGCTGCTAGTAATCCAATAGCAACTGTAGTTGCTAAAGTAAATGGTTCTATGGAAGTTACTGGTGATATTACAGCATTTGCTTCTTCTGATTTAACTTTGAAAGAAAATGTAAATCCTATTATGGATGCCTTGCAGAAAGTTAATTTAATCAGTGGTAATACGTTTGATTGGAATAATACATCTCCAAGAGAAGGTAGTGAAACTGGTGTGATTGCACAAGAAATTGAAGCACTTGGATTACCTGGTGTTGTTAAACTTAGAGAAGATAATACCTATGGTGTTAGGTATGAAAGATTGGTTCCACTTCTTATTGAGGCAATCAAAGAATTATCATCTAAGGTTGATGCTTTATCATAATAAATAACTAAAAATTCAGTATAAATGGCTAATATCAAGAAGACATTCAATTTCCGTAATGGTGTCCAAGTTGATGATGATAATCTGATTGTAAACCAAAACGGTCTAGTGGGGGTTGGAACTACTGTTCCTACTGAAGCTTTGGATGTCCGAGGTAAAGTCAAAGTAATTCAGGATGCAAATGTTCCTGGATCTGGTGAGATAAATGCCACAACTGGTATTATTACATCTCTTACTGTAACTGATACTTTAATTGTAAATTCAAGTAATGTAAGTACAGGACAAGTTGGACAAGGTGTTATTGTAGGATCTCCTGCTGGAATTGTAACTGCTACTTCTGTTGGTATTGTTACTTATTATGGTGATGGACAATATTTGGAGAATGTTCCTACATCACAGTGGGAAAATGTTAATATTGGCTTAGGATATACAAGCATATATGCAAGAGGAAATGTAGGTGTTAATACTGTAGATCCTAGATTCTCTTTCCAAGTTGGTGGTAATAATAATGTATCTTCTTTCGTTAAAGGAGTTGGTATTAATTCATCAGGTGACATTGTAGCAACTGGTATTCTTACTGCTACTAGTGTTGAATCAAATTTAGTTGGTAATCTTTCTAGTGGTATAGCAACTATTACTAATATTAAGGGAACTGGTGCTGATATTATAGGTATTGTTACTGCGACTGAATTTAAAGGAGATGTAACAGGAAATATAGTTAGTGATTCTTCAACTGTTACTAGTTTATCTGGTAGTGGTATTAATGTAACAGGTATTATTACTGCTGGAACAGGATTTACTGGTCCTTTAACTGGTAATGTTACAGGTAATCTTACTGGTGGTGTTCTAGGAGATGTAATTAGTGGTATATCAACTATTACTATATTAGAAACTACTCATATTAATTCTAATCCAACAACGGGTATTATTACTACTGGTATTTTAAATGCTGGTTTCTCTAATATAGGTGTTACTACATCTTCTATATTAAATGTATCTGATAAATTGGGAATTGGAGTAAACAATCCAATACATAATTTACAAGTTTATAGTACTGGAATATCTACTGCAACTATTATTGGTAATGAAAGTGCAACATTATATGTTTCACAAAGAGTTCCATCTGCTACAGGAATTGGTGAAAGTGTTGGTGGTATTAGATTTGGTAATGATTTAAAATCTCTTGATATATTCAACGGTGATCTTGGAGATGTTAATAATTATATTCATCTCGGTAGTTTTGCTGGAATTAATACTGGATCATTTAGATGGTTCCATAAGACAAATAATAATGTGATGACTCTTACCTATGATGGTAAGTTAGGTATTAATAAACCAAATCCAGAAACTGCATTAGATGTGGTTGGTTTATCGACATTTACTGGTAATGTTAAAGTTGCTGGTAATCTTGAAGTTACTGGAACACTATCAGCACCAGCAACTATACCTGATATAATTAATGGATCTAATATTAATGCTACTTCAGGAATATCAACATTCAATCATATTGATGTAGCAAATATAACTAAAACTTCAAAGGTTGCGATTGGAACTGCTTTTGAAAATGTAGTTGCTGATATTGATGCTCAAGCAAGCACCGCATTGTTTAATAAGGTTGGTATTGGATCAACCATGTTTAATAATGATTTGCAAGTTGATGGTAATGCTTCCATTAAGAGATTGGGTGTAGGAACTGACGGTGTTCGTTGTGCTGTTGATTTCCAAGATGCTGGTGAAGGAGGAACTTCAAGTTATATGCTTCCACCTAAAGTTACTACAACAATTAGAGATACATTACCAAATATGCCTGGTGCATTAGTTTATAATGAATCTGTTAATAAACTGCAAGTTTATAATGGAAGTTCTTGGGTTGATCTACACTAAAGGAAATCATTAATGGCAAGAAAGAATTATCAAGTAATCGCTAAAGATGGTGCTGCTTGGCAGAGGATACATAATGAATTAACTTCTACAACATTTAATACAACTAATATCCCAGATAGAGCTTGTTTATGTAAGAATGAAACAAAGCATAGTGAAACTAGAGGAACATATCAACTTTCTGTTGCAGAAGTAGAAGAATTACGGAAAAATTCAGATGTTGCAGCAGTATTTGTAGATCCTAATTATCATCCAGATACGGATAAGTATGACTGTACTCCTTGTTCTTTGAGATTTGGTAAGAATGTAAAGAATTATAGAACTCTTTTTAGTGTTGCAAATACTGAATATACAGAGGTTGCTAGTTCTTTAATGTCTATTACTGGGCAACTTAATCAAGGAACTACTAACTGGGTTTTGGTAAAAAATACGCACCCCAATACTCCTGCAATGAACTATTGGCAGAATATGGGATTTCCTTTGATATATGATTATGGTGTATATAAGTCTGCTCCTGCAAATCCTGCTGATGATGATCCTTTAAAAGCAATAACTCAAACTGGAGCTAATCTTGTTACTATTAATAATACTGGGTATTATGAACTAGAAGTAGCTTGTGATGGAGAATATGCTGCTGTATGGACTAATAATTATCCAAAAGTTCCCTTAACAACTACTGATGATCTTACACTTGGATATCAACAGAGTGCTTCTACTTATCCAGATAATATGTGGGGTAAAGATAGAAAAGATCCTAGAAATCAAGGAATTGGATATAGAATTATTCAATTAGGCAAATTAACTGGAGATACTACACTTACTATTAATTTTGAAGTAAGAAATGGAAGTGCTGGTGATCCCAATAAAGAAAATTGGAATAATAATCCTGGTTGTATTGCTTGGAAATTAAGATATTTGGGTGATCTGAATATAAAAGAACTGGGTGATGATCAAGCTCCTAACTACCAAAATACGTTTGTTACTCATATTCCACAAGATAATCCTACTTCTGCTGAAGATAATAGAACTGGATATCAAATTTTAAGATGTGCTGAAGGAACATCAACTAATCCTTGGTCAGACACTACAACACAAATAAGTCAAGATATTACATATACAAATGATGGAACTGATGTAGATTGTATTGTATTAGATAATGGTACTTGGGGTGGTCATCCAGAGTTTGTTATTGATGATCAAGATCCACAACATTATATTACTGGAAATGTTTTATCTAGACATGGTAGATCTGGTGTATTAGATATACTATTGGATGCTCCATACTATCTTGATCCTGAGTATTTTAATGCAAATGCTTCATATTTAGAGACTCGTTGGGATGGAACTATAGTTCCAACTGAAAATGCAGCAAGAGCATGGTGGTCTAGTGCTTCTAATAGATCTAATAGTTTTACTGATTTTGGTAGTATTGTAGTTCCTAGTGGTTATAGTAGAGCAAGGCATTGTGGAACAGATTCTCTTCCACCAACAAATAATGTAACTTCAAATGGCACTCAGTTGAGAGCTGGTGGTAATCATGGAACACCTTGTGGTTCAATAATGTATGGTAAGAATCATGGATGGGCATTTAATTCTAACAAATGGTCTCTTTCATATCCATTAGGACAGGCGGATGCTCCTGCTGGTGATGCTTGTATTGATGCTATAAAAGTATTTCACCAATATAAACCAACCAATCCAAAACATGGAACTAAAGATCCTACAGTAACAAACTGTAGTTTTACTACTGGTGGTTCTATAGGTCTTGGTTCTATAAATTTTGATGATACTGGTTATGGAAAATATCAATATCAACCTTCAGGAAATTCTTGGAATTCTGCAAATGATGTAGATTTTGATCAAGCAGATTTCAATAATAGTAATTTACCTTTTGCAAAATGGGGAAATCAACCTGACTTTTTTAGAGATTTAAAATATGATCTTAGTACTCAGTGGAAACCAAAATGGTTAAATCCAGGCACTACTGATGCTACTTTTCCAGAGTTTTATGCTATGAGAGAAGCAGCAAATGCTGGTGTAGTTTTTGTTAATTCTGCTGGTAATGATGGAATGTATCGTGCTAACGATTCTGATCCTAATTTCTGGAACGCACGTACTTGGATGGCAACTACTGGTAATTGTAATACTGAATGGGAGAATTGTGGATATATGAACCGTGGTAGTTGGCCAGGTTCACATAATTTTAAGTTAAATATAACAAATCCTAGTAGTTATACTAGTGATAATTTCCAAGAAATTTTTGTAATTGGTGCAATGGATGACCAATTATTGGGTGATATGAGAAAAACTACATCAAGTGATGCTTTATTAAAAGATACAGGAACTAGAAATCCTTATGCAGATAGTTGTGAAATAACTGCTAATAATTTAGGTAATAATTGTGATGTTCTTAGTCCATATGGACTTGAGAGGCTTCAACATGGAGATGATAGGTCATATTCAAATGTTGGAACCTTAATTGATTTCTTTGCACCTGCAGACTCTACTTTAGGTGCTACAACTTATGATTATACTAATGCTCGTAATTTTGTAAGAGGTACTGTACCTTTACCACAGCATCCATCACCAAGACCTCATCCTGCTGGTGCATCAGTTTATAAGTACAGAGATCAGTATTTTAATGGAACTTCTGCTGCTGCACCTGTTGCTGCTGGATTATTGGCGTGTATCCTACAACAAAATAGAGGATGGACACCTAATGAATTAAAGACAAATGTTAAAAATGCTATCCCAAATGCAACTAATTGGTATAAAGGATTTGCTCCTAATGGTGCTTATGATCCTAAATGGTTGAGTGCTTATAGCAGTAAAGGGTTAGATGTTAAAATAATTAAAGAATGGTCTGGTTCAAAAACAACACCAAATTCTAGCTATGAAACAACTAGTGGTATAGCACCATCAAGACCAAATTTAAATGAGAGATTTAGTATTACTGCAAGTGGTTCTCATGATGTTAAAATTATAGGAATAAAAGAATTTGCTACATCTGATGCTGGTTCTCCTACTGAATTAAGAATTGCTAATGGATGGTATCCTGTTCAGATTAGAAAAGATACTGTAAGTGCATCTGATTTAGCTAATTATAAGATGAGAATTAAATCTGCATCTAATAATAAAGTTCTTGAGATTAGTAGTAATGGTGGATCAAATTGGACTGCATTTACTATAACTATTGTGAATGGTGATTTTCAAACAGATGGTTCTGGTAGATTTTGGTTTTCTTTTAATCAAACTGATAGTGTGGGATTACCTTCAGTTAATAATCCAACTTATAATATACAAACCAATGTATCATCAGTTAATGAAGGTGCTACTCTTATAACCACTGTTACAACAACTAATGTTAATAATTTTACTCCTTTATATTGGAGATTTGAAGGTAATGATATTGATGCTAATGATTTTTCTACAGGAGCATTAACTGGATTTGGGATTATTAATAATAATTCCTTTAATTTTACACACGTTGTGGCAAATGATGCAACAACAGAAGGTAGTGAAACACTTCAGATAAAAGTATTTACGGATGCTACAAGACTATTACAGGTTGCCACCAAGAATGTAACTATTAATGATACTTCTGGTTCTTCATCATATGCAATATCTCCTTCCACAACAAGTGTAAATGAAGGGTCGCCATTGGTATATGGTGTTGGAACAGCGAATGTTGCTAATGGAACTACTTTATATTGGTCTTTGAGTGGTAGTGGTATAACTGCTGGTGATTTTTCTCCAAGTGGTTTAACTGGTAGTGGAACGATTAATAATAATGCATTTTCTGTTACTAGAACTCTTGTAGCAGATTCTACAACAGAAGGAAATGAAGTAATTACTTTTAAATTATATACTGATTCTGCTAGAACAAATGAAGTAGCATCTAATAGTAGTGTTACTATTCAAGATACATCAACAACACCATCCACACCTTCCTATTCTTTGAGTGTAACTCCAACTACTGTTAATGAAGGAGATACATTTACATCTACAGTTACGACAACTAATGTTGCTCAAGGAACCACCTTATACTGGTCAGCAATGGGTTCTGGTGTTGATAATAATGATTTTTCTTCTGGTTCAATGACTGGATCTGGAACTGTTGGTTTTGATGGATCTTTCCAGTTTAGCCATACTCTTGCTAATGATGTAACAACTGAAGGAACGGAAACTATTGCAGTTAAATTATTCACTAATTCTGGTTATACTCAACAGGTTGGAAGTACTGTGAATGTTACTGTTAATGATACGTCATTAACTGCTCCAACATATAATTTATCTGTAGATTCTACTAGTCATAATGAAGGTGGTACTTTTACTAGCACAGTAACTACATCTAATGTTGCTGATAATACAACTCTTTACTGGTCTTTAAGTGGAACCAATATTGATGCAAACGATTTCTCTTCAGGATCATTGACAGGATCTGGAACTATAGTGAGCAATACATTTAGTTTCTCTCATACTATTGCTAATGATACAACAACTGAGGGTACTGAAACTGTTGCGGTTAAGTTGTGGGCAGATTCTGCTAGAACAGTTCAGTTAGGATCTACTGTAAATGTTACAATTAATGATACTTCACAAACACCTACAACTCCTAGTTATGTTTTAACTCCAGATAAGACTGTTTATAATGAAGGTGAGACCATGTCAACTATAGTTACTACAACTAATGTTGCACTTGGAACAACTTTATACTTTGGTTTAGAAGCAACTAGCGGAACTTTAACTCAAAGTGATGTTTCAGGATTATTTGGATCAGGAACAGTAGCAGCAGGTGGTGGTTCAGTTGGATTCGCTTTTGCTATTAATTTATTAGAAGATACTACAACAGAAGGAGTGGATAAAATTGTAATTAAATTATATGATCAAGCATATCCATTTACAGGAGCTACTTTACTAGCAACTTCAACAGAGATTACAATTAATGATACATCAACTACACCTGGTAGTCCTACATATACTCTTAGTGCAAATACAAACCCAATAGATGAGGGAGAATTCCTTTCAATTAGTGTTGTGACTACTAATGTTACAGCAAATACAACTTTATATTGGGAGTTTAGTGGTACTAATATAGGTTCGGGTGATTTTGATAATGGTGTTCTTGAAGGTGATGTAGTAATTCCTGCAAGTGGATCTCAAAGTTTTGGAACAACTATTAAAGCAGATACTCTTACTGAAGGTAATGAAACGCTTGCTGTTAAATTATATTCTGATTCTGGAAGAACAACTCAGATCGGTAATACTCTTAGTGTTACTATTAATGATACTTCATTAAGTGCAACACCAACATATTCATTATCAACAACTGCATCTAAGTTTAAAGAAGGTGATTCATTTACAACAACAGTAATAACGACTAATGTTTCTGATGCTACTACATTATGGTGGAGATTAGAAGGTATTGATGCTAATGATTTATCATCTGGAACTGTTGAAGGATCTGGTGTTATTACTTCTAATACATTTACTTTTTCACATACTCTTGCCAATGATTTAGCGGATGAGGGAGATGAGAACCTTCAAATAAAATTATTTACTGATTCTGTAAGAACAACTCAGGTTGGTAATACTCTTGCGGTTTTAATTAAGGATACATCTCAAGTGGGATTCAATGTAATTGTAACAGCCCCTAACAATAATGAATATATACTTGTAGGGAACGATACAGACGGAACTATCTAGGAATAATGCCAAGTAATCCAGAAGTAAGAATTAAAGAAGGTGAGAGAATAAATTTTCATGTGGATGCATCGGGTCATCCATTCTATATTAAAACCACAAATACAACAGGAAATGGAGATTTAGTTTCTGGTGTAACTAATAATGGGGCGATGGATGGAACCGTCACTTGGACACCACCTGGTGGTAGTGCTGGAACATATTATTATAAATGTGGTGTTCATGCCGCAATGGGTGGAGTTATTACTGTAGTAGGAACTCCTGTTCCACCTGGATATATTGTAAATCTCACTGCTTCAGATAATAATGATTATACTCTTGATGGTGATGATAGAAATGGTACTGTAAGTGGTGATGATGTAGATGTAACAATAAAAGAAGGTGATAGGATTAACTTTATAGTTGATGCTTCTGGTCATCCATTATATCTCAAAACACAGGCTGGATCTGGAACTGGTAATCAGATAGGTGGTGTAGTAAATCAAGGTGATGATGACGGGAATGTCTATTGGACAGCTCCTGCTGGTAGTGCTGGAACATATTACTATCAGTGTGGTAATCATGCTGCTATGAGTGGAAAACTTATAGTCACCAACAATAGTCAAAGTGGTACTCCAACTTATACTGGGGAAGAATCAAATGGTGGACCAGTATCGGAGCATTGTTATTCATTATCTCCTAGTGGAAATTTATGTGTAAGGAGAGCAGGACCATATTTCTTGGGTAGTGGTCCAATTAAGTTTAGTAAGATGAGGCAATATTTTAAAGAAATATATCCAGTAGATGATACTGTTCCTGTATCAGCGTCAGAGTTGAAGAGAGTTACAAATGTTCTTGAAAGAAATCCAATAGTTCCTGACAGTACAGAGAATGAGAATATAGCATCAGTTACAGAATTTAATTGGAAGTGTTCTCAGTTTAGAGGATCTGTTAAGAGATATTGGGCTCATCAAACTGGAACTGTGAGTCAATTTGATATGGGAAGATATAGTGGTGGTGCTGGTATTGATTGGTGTGATATGGGAACTGGTGGTAGAGATAGCATCAATTCAACAACTGGTAATCATCCAAAGAATATTCAGAAACACGTTTATATTAAAGGTGTGTGCTATTCTTCTAATGCTGGAACTCTTGGTCAAGCATCAGATAGAGGTAATGGTAAGGATAAAATACCTGCTGCTAGGTTAATACCAAGTGAACCAAATAATAATGTAGTACCTGCAAATAATGTAAGAATATATGTTGAGGATAATGCAGCAATTTATGGATCTGCTGGTATAGGTGGGTATAGTCCTACTGGTGGATATGAAAATGGAGCTCCTAAGAAGAGTATGCCAGGTAAAGATGGTGGAACTGCTTTAAAGATACAACATACTGGAGATTCTAAAACAGATATTTACATACAACAGACTGCTAAAATTTGGGGTGGTGGAGGTTCTGGAGAACAAGGAGAAATGGGAGACCTTGAGGGTACTTCTTGGGAGGATATGAGAGGAACTTGTTCTCGTATATACAGTGCAAATTCTGGTGCAAATTGTGGGGATGCTCCAACTTGTGATGCTGGTGATACTTTAGTTGATACATGGACTGGAAGTCCTTGTATTGATCCTAATACTGGATTGCCTAGTGGTAATCAACAATTTGGTACTTGTGAAGAAGTAACTCCTTCTAATTTACCAGTTCAGGGTATAGGTGGTGCAGGTGGAGATGGTGCTGGTTGGGGTTTTGCTGTTTTTGTTGGTGGCGGTCCTCAAGACAAACAAAATGGAGAAACTGGAACAACTCCTTCTCCAGCAGAAATTATGTGTCCAACATGTCCTGCAGGAACTGTTTATAGGAGAGATGGTGAATGTTCTGGTCCAGGTGGTGTAGGTGGTGATGGTGGAACTTGGGGTGCAGATGGTCAACCAACATCTCCAATTGATCAAGCACCATTACAAGATGCTGGTAAAGGTGGTGCTGCTATTTGTGGTTTGAATCCATCTAATCAACAAAAGAATTGGGAAATAGGTGGTTATATTAATGATAATACTCTAAAAGGAAAATATACTGGAGATTGTGTTGGTGGTGGAGCTCCAATTCCACCAGTTCCAGGTGCTCCTGACATCACAATGGATAATACTCAACATTATGTTAGATTTGGTGATGATGGTGATGGTACTGGTAAATATGGATCATCTGCGGCTTCAAATTTAATAGTTAGTGCTCCAGCAGGAGAAAAAGTTACTTTTGATTTATTGCACAGATATGATGATGATAAGGGTATTGATGAACTAGCTTTAAGAGGATTTGAAGTTTATGGTAATTCTTATGGATTACCCTTTGAATATTGGGCATTATGTGATGGAACCAATGCAGATCCAAATCCTAAAACATTAGCAATGCATAATCTAGGAATATGGTCATATTTTATGAGAGAATTTGCTATTTTCCCTGTAGATAATGCTAATCAAAATTATCCAACAAATACTAGAGCAGGTCAGGAGGCTGTTACAGGTTATTTCCAGTTTGGTTTGAGTCAGTTTGAAGTACGTCGTGATTGTTATATATTAGCTCAGTCAGATAATGAAGCAATAATTTATTTCAGGGATTATGTTTCAGATCCATATGTTAATCCTGATGCCGATTTTACTGATAGAGAAATAGCACGTATAGCACCTAATAGTAATCCTGCTATTGATCATTATTGTGCAAATATTGACGCATCAATTTGGCAAAATTCGTGGACAAAAAATGGTAAGTATCAGCAAGTAGTAGTTGCTAAAATAACAAACTCTGCTTGGCCTGCTGGTCAAGAACCAGTTCCAGGTGCAAATCAAGATTGGGATTATAATCCAGGTGGTGTTGCTTTTATTATTAAACCAGGCACTGCTCCTACTTTGAATAATATGTCTGTAGCAGAATTAACTGCTAAGGTAGATAATCGTTTGTTTAGTTATAGTGGATATAATGATAGAGATCAATATTATGCAGAGTCACGTATTATAGACACAGTTGGTGATGGTGTTCGCCTTAGAGGTTCTACATCTAAACGATTCCAATTATTTGCTGGTATATATCCTATAACATGGATTGGATTAAATCCAAGAAATGGTTCTGGAGACCCAAATGCAAGTAGAATTTCACAAAATAATCCTCCTATGAGGGTGGAATTACTTGACGATGGTGGAAGTGATGTAAACCAATCAATAGAAATTCTTGATCCAACTGTTAATAATACTGTTGAACTGGATAAACCTGATCCAGATATTCCCTCTACTAATCTTTATGGTGGATTGATTATTACTTGGTCTGTAACTGGAGATTATGATGTATTAACTGGATCTGTTACTCCATCAAATGCAAGTTTCCCATTCTCTGGTCAAGCTTCAGGATCTGTAGAAGTATTTCCAGTTGAAACTACAGTATATACTGTAACTGCATCTTATAAAGGTGCTGCTGACGTTGAATCTGTAACGATATTATAACTTGACACTGTTCGAGATTATTGTTATAATCTTATTATGAAATTTACTCTTGCTATAGGAAATCCTCCTTATGGTGTAGGAGGGAATCTTGCTATAAAGTTTTTAAATAAGACGTCTGAGATTACAGATGATATTAGGTTTGTATTACCTACTTCTATAAGGAAACCTTCTTGTCAGAATAAGATCAAGCCATATCTTCATTGTGAAGTTGATGATGATCTAGATAGTGCTACTTTTCCTGGTGGAATAAGTGCAGTAAAACAGTATTGGAAAGTAAAAAATACATCGAGATTTGCAAAAGGGGTGAACGAGATTCCTATGCACAGGGAGCATCCCGATTTTGAATTTCTAGATTACAAAGATAGATTTGAGGCAGATGTTTTTATTGGTGAGTATGGATGTGGTCCTAGTGGAGTAGTAAAGACTGAGAATTTTACACACTATGCTAAGGGACATCATTTCTTAAGTGTAAGATCACCAGAAGTTTTGGAGAATCTAGTTAGATTTGCTCCTAAGTTTAGAGAAGTAGCAACAGTTACTAATGGTCGATATCATTTTGGTAAGAATGATTTGATTACCACTTATATTAAATGTTTAAATGAAGAACAAGCATAATATTAAGTCTGGATCTAATATTGAGAGATCTGATGAAAGGATAAAGGAAACTCAAGAGGTATTCACACCTTCTGAGCTGGTAGAATTGATGATAGATGAGATTGATGTTTCTTTATTGAAAGATCCTAGCAGCAAATTCATTGATAATTCGGCAGGTTGTGGCAATTTCTTGGTTGGACTAAAGGAACGACTTTGTTTGTATCATAATGAGAAGCATGTGTTGAATCATATGCTATATGCAGTAGAATTACTAGAGGACAACCATAAGGAACTCTGTGGTCGTTTGGGTGTGACAACTCATCATCCGCACTATGTTTGTGCAGATGCCTTAGAATATGATTATAGTTTTGGTGAACCTATAGGAGTGTTGAAATTTTAAATTTTATAGATACTCTGTATCGGTTGTACGGGAAGCTTTATAATTCTTTAAGAACCAGTGGGCAAACTGGCACACCACCTCCATAGGGAGGTTTTTTTATGCTATAATATATTCAACTGAGAAACATTAATGCCTTTACGTCCACATCAGATTGATTCTACCAAGGCAATGTTTCAACATTCTAAGGGTCAGATCATCATCCCTACAGGTGGTGGTAAGACTATGTGTATGATTGATGATGCCGAACAGCGTTTTACTATTGCCGATACTATTGTTGTAGTCGCACCACGCATACTATTAGCAGAGCAATTATCATCTGAGTTCCTAGAACAGATTGATAATGTATCTGTGATGCACGTACATAGTGGTGAGACACCACATTATTCTTCAACCAAATCAGATGATGTTGCTGATTGGGTTTTGCTTAATAGATTATTTTCTAAGAAGAGTTTAATCTTTACTACATATCATTCACTACACAGAATACAGGAATCTGGTATTTCTGTAGATACAATTTACTTTGATGAGGCACACAATAGTGTTAATAGGAACTTTTTCCCTTCTGTTAGACATTTCTCAACTGTGGCTGCTGACAGGTGCTTTTTCTTTACTGCTACTCCTAAGCATAGTCTTACTCCTTTCAAAGCTGGAATGAATGACAGAGAGGTGTATGGTGATGTTTTGATTAATGTACCAGCACCTAAGTTGGTTGATGAAGGTTATATTCTACCACCTAAAGTTGAGGTATATAAGAGTCGTTTACTTAGAAAGGATGAGATCTATTCTGAGGTAGAGTCAGAGCATATGATTGGTGCTATTGATAGATTAGAAGTGGATAAGGTTCTTATCTGTGCTAAGTCTACCAAGCAAATCACTGGTCTTTTATCTGAATCTGACTTCTGTTATGAGTTAAAGATGCGTGGTTATTCTTGGATGACTATCACATCAAGGACAGGTGCTATTATTAATGGACAGAAGGTAGGTAGAGATGAGTTCTTTGATACTCTTAATGCTTGGGGTAAGGATGATGAGAAGAAGTTTGTAGTATTGCATCACAGTATATTGGCAGAAGGTATTAATGTAAAGGGATTAGAGGCAGCGTTGTTTATGCGTAATATGGATTACATTACTATCTCTCAAACGATTGGTAGAGTAATTCGTTTAGGTAATGCTAAGAAAACTTATGGTAAAGTATGTGTTCCTGTGTATAATAATGTTGGGATCTCTACTGCCAGAAAGGTTGAGGCAGTTGTTGATACTGTATTCAATCAGGGTGAACCTGCTATTTCTGTTATTACACGATGAACATTAAAGAAGATGAATACATGTCTAGTGATGTGTGGAAAAGAAATATCCCACCTGTCACTAATTTCAAAAGAGGAAGTACCTATAATCAATTTGGTATGTGGGTTATGTGGACTTATTACATCATTGTTGCTATGATGATAGTAAGATTAATCTGGGTATTAAACACATGAACATCTTTGTAACTAACCCTGATCCACATAAAGCTGCTACTGAACTACCTGACAAGCATGTGGTTAAGATGCCATTAGAAACTTGTCAGATGCTTTCTATCATATATTCTAAGTGGTATTATGATTGGGGTGAGATACATAAAAAAGATGGAACCGCATACAATACAGAGAAAGGTGCTTTCCGTAATCATCCTTGCACTAAATGGGCAGCAGATAGTATATTCAATACTGCTTGGTTGATTCAACATGGATGTGCATTATCAGATGAGTATTCTTATCGTTATGGTAAATTGCATGGATGCCATAAAGCATTATTTGAAGCAAAGAAAACATTTCATAGATGTGCTGGTGAGGTCATTACTTGTCATTGTATGGTAGAATCATTCACAAGGGCAATGCCTGATGAGATTAAACTTGATAGAACTATTGATACATTTACTGCCTATCAAAAGTATATCAACTCTAAACCTTGGGTAAAGGATAATTACCTACGCAAACCTGAACGCAAACCTAACTGGATTCAATGAGAGACACTATTCTATTTGGAGATTGTAGAGATACACTCAAAGAGTTTGATGAGAAGGCTAGGATGTGTGTTACATCCCCACCTTACTATGGATTGAGAGATTATGGTGGAGAAGATTCACAGATAGGACAAGAGCAAAGTCCTGAAGAGTTTATTGATGAGTTGGTTAAAGTATTCAGAGAAGTAAGGAATGTGCTTACTGATGATGGAACTTGTTGGGTAAATCTGGGTGATAGTTATTACAACTACAGGAAGGATGGATGTATTCCTAAACAAACATTTGCAAATCATAGACAAGATCTACCTGTAACAACACCCAGAAGATCTAATAAGTTAAAGGGATTGAAGGAGAAGGATCTTATTGGTATTCCTTGGATGTTTGCGTTTGCTATGAGAGCAGATGGGTGGCATTTGAGACAGGATATTATATGGCATAAACCTAATCCTATGCCTGAGAGTGTGAGAGATAGATGCACTAAGGCACATGAATATATCTTCCTGTTCAGTAAGCAGAAGAATTACTTCTATGATAATGAAGCAATCAAAGAGGATGCTAAAGATTGGGGAACCAGAGATAGGAGTAAAGGTAAGTACACAAGTAATAATGATTATGGACAGACTCCACACTCAGGTTTAACTAAGAGTTATGCTAAGAAGAACAAAAGATCAGTATGGAGTGTAACAAAGAAACCATACAAGGGAGCTCACTTTGCAACATATCCACCCGATCTGATTGAACCCTGTATCCTCGCAGGAAGTGAGAAAGGAGATATTGTGTTAGATCCATTTATGGGTAGTGGAACTACTGCTGCGGTGGCAAAATCGCTAGGTAGAGATTATATTGGATGTGAATTGCACGAAGATTATGGTGATCTTATACGCAAAAGAGTAGGTGAGTATGAACGATCTGTGCCAGTTATGGAAGTGACACAGTCACCTTTACTTGATGCTATAAATCAGTTATAATAAGTACATTAACAGGGAAACCCATGCAAGTTAAAGTCAAACTCCATATCAACGGACACATCTTTACTGAGTCTGTTGCTACTGATGATGTTTTTGTGGCAGAAGATATTGCTCTTGCAAGAAATCCTGGTGCAGAGATTATTAGTTCAAATTTAAGTAATGGTTGGTGGTAATGAGTTACAAAGAAGAATTATTAGAACTCTTAAAGAAAGATGCCTATAAGAAAGGGGACTATACCCTTTCTTCTGGTCGTAAGAGTGAGCATTATGTCAACTGCAAACCAGTTACATTAAGTTCAAGAGGTCTTACATTATCAAGTATAATGTTGTTGGATGCTGTTGAAGATGATGCAGTAGCAGTAGCAGGTCTTACATTGGGTGCTGATCCTTTGGTAAGTGGTGTTGCTGTTGTATGTGGTCTTGATAAGATCAAAGTTGATGCTCTCATTGTTCGTAAAGAAGCTAAGGGACATGGTACTCAAGCATACATTGAAGGTAAACTACCTGAGAAAGGTGCTAAGATCACTGTCCTTGAGGATGTAATCACTACAGGTGGTTCAGCAATTCAAGCAGTTAAGAGATTGCGTGATGCTGGTTACACAGTTAATCGTGTTGCTGCTATTGTAGATAGACAAGAGAATGGTGAAGCAGATACAGCTATGAAATTAGCAGGTTTAGAGTTAGTAAGTATTTTTAAACTGGAGGACATCACAGGTGAGACTAACTGAAGATGTAATTAACAAGATTGCAGTATTAATGCAACACACCAAAATGAATGGTGAAGTTAATTGGAAAGATGGTGATGAGATTGATGTATGTCTTGGAGGTACATTTGCTGGAGATAAGTTTATCTCTATCATAAACAGAACTCGTAGTAACACAACAAAACAATGAGTAATGAACCACTAACTCCTTACGAAGAGTTTAATATATGGTTACAGAGTTGTCCTACAAAAGTAAAAGAGTATGTGTACAAACCAGACTCTATTGTTATTACATTTGATATGAAACTTAAGGGAGATCATGAGTAGAACACCTTCAGATTATCGCAAGTTTTATCCTTGCCATAATAAAGACATATTATCAAATGATGGTGGACAACCTGAAGGATATGTTACTAAAGATGGATCGTGGGCAGCGATTCCATACCATACTAATCATAAAAGATTGATGGTTATTCACAATGGTGAACACATGTATCTTGCACCAAACTATGAGAAGGCAGTAGCATACATAAAGAAACAAATTGCACTTGAGAAGAAACTCAAAAAGAAAGGATCATTGGAGAAATTCTTATGAAAGATCAAAGTCCAGTAGGCGAAGAGACACCACTTGAAAAGTGGGATCGTGCCAGAACTCTAATGTTAGAGTCATTATATAAACCAGACAATCATCTTAGATCTTGTTCTCATAATCAGAAATGTTATGATGAGTTGATGGAAATAAGAGAGCAAGTGGTTGAATTGGTAAGAGATATGCCAAATCCTCACAGCCCAAAATTAGAATTTGGTAAGAAGAATAATCATGTAGAACCTACAGTTTCAACACCAAATGGTGATATTAGTGAAACTTTAATGAGTGGAACATTAGGTGCTTATTATATGTCAGAACAAAGAGAATATTAATTATGAGTAAGATTGATACACAAGGGATGTCTGCTCCTGCTGATCCTAATTATAAACCAACAGGAAAACCACAGGAACATAAACCTATGATGATCTATCCTCGTAGGTTACATACTCCTGAAATGGTTAAGGAGTTGAAGATACTTATTAATGAAGTATTGGATGAGAGAGATGGTAAGAGAGGTAAATCATACTTTGATAGTGATAAGTTTAAGCATAGGATTAATGAACCTGAACCACCTTATGAAAAATGGGAATGATTAGAAATTGGATCAAAGAGATCATTAAAGAAGCACTTGTTGAGTGGGAGACGGAAGTTTCCTATCTTGGAAGACCAGGATATGAGTGGAACGGTGAAAACTGGGTTCCTAAAAAGGAGGATAAACAATGACTAATAGATTTAATGATGAAGATAGAGCAGAGTTAAAGGAGATTATGTTAGAGGCATTAAAAGAGTATCATAGTGTACCTGATTGGCAGAGGACTCATCCTCATTGGACTTTAGATCAGTTTCAAGAATGAGACATAGCTACATCATTATTGATGATTTCTTAGATAATCCTGATAAAGTTAGGCAATCTATACTTGATGGTGGTATTGAATTGTTCAATAGACAGCATCCGATATATGGTGGTACTACAGGACGTGGTAGGTATTCTGGTAGAAGAACAATGCCAGCAGATAAATCATATCAAGATATGTTTCTTGGTAAATTGAATAGTATGCTTCCATTTAAACTTCAGGCAGAAGATAATCCACAATCTTGTTGTTTTGCTTTTCAGTTATCATTAGAAGATGATGAGACTTGGGTGCATAATGATAATACAGAATGGTCGGGTGTGCTATACTTAACACCTAATGCTCCTATAGATTCTGGAACTATTCTTTTCAAAGAGGGTACAGAGCCAGATCCAGATAAAGATGATTATAATAGTTTATTAACTGATACTGTTGGCAATGTTTATAATAGATTAATATTGTTTAGGGGCAAGTTATTACCTCATAGAAGTAATAAACCTGGTTTTGGTGATTGTTTAGAAAATGGTAGGTTATCACAACATTTATTCTTTGATGAGGTAAAATGACTAAGAAACATAGTTATAAGAACCCTTCTAAAGCAAGACATGATCTTGCTAAAGTAGAGGCACAAGTTACTGAAGGTAAGAAGTATTATGATGAGCAAGGGTGGGAGATCTCTCCACCCATAAGTGATAGAGAATGTATCTATCGCTGTTTGGAAAACTGTGAGCAACTTGCTGGACTTGATAAGAAACAGGTGCAGCGATTGATGGAAGAATTTAAGACTAAGAAAACCGAAAAAGTTACAAGTGAGGAGTATCCACCATTATGAGACTAGGAATTATGTGTTCTGGCAACGGAACCAACTTCGAGAACATAGTTACAAATCCATTATGCAGTAAACATGAAGTTGTATTGATGATACACAATACAAAGAAGTGTGGTGCTGTGGCAAGAGCAGCAAAGTATGGTATTCCTCATATTAGGATACCACATAAAGATGAAGATAAGATGATAGAACTCTTTAAAACATGGAGAGTTGATCTTATAGTTCTTGCTGGTTATATGAGAGTTATCAAAAATCCTGCATCTTTCCCCTGTCCTATTATTAATGTTCATCCATCATTACTTCCAAAGTATAAAGGATTAAATGTAGTTCAGAGAGCGATGGAGGCAGGAGAACTTACGACTGGATGTACTGTTCACTATGTTAATGAAGAGTTGGATGGTGGTGAGATAATAATGCAAGGTGAGGTTCCTATATTACCAAATGATGATATAGATTCATTAACTAAAGCTATACAACGGAAAGAATATGCTATACTACCAGCAGCTATTGACTCATTAGGATAAATAATTTCACCTATTAGGTTATTTTATGCTATCCACTCAATACCGTTTAAGGTTGGAAGGAATATGTAAAGATATTGCTTCAGGGACAGAAGTTAGTTTGACAGATATGATCTGGGCAAACAAATTAGCAAAAGCAAACACCGCAGCAAGAGGTATGTTGAATACTGCAAGAAGAATGAGTACAAACCCTACTGATTCTTTTCTGAATAGTTTGGATTTAGGAGACCCCGATTCAAACAATCACCGTAGGGGTTTTGGAGATCCACAAGATGTTGTGGACTGGTTTCATCAAGAAAGATCGGACGATTGGAGGCAACGTGACTAAAATGGCAAGAGGACAAAAATTGAAGTTAACAGATATTATCTGTAGAATCATATCAACTGATGGTGAGGTTGAGTTGAGTGAAAGGATATGGATGCACAACTTATGTGAGAGTAATGATGAAGCAAAAACTATGGCAGGACAGATGTTATGCCCTGATTTCTATGACCCTGATGGGATAGATCCTGCCTTCTCATAAGTTACACTAATAGGCATAAATTTTTATTAAGTGTCGTTGATGATACGGACACATTTGCCATAAATAATGATAGAATTAGAGGGAACAAGATGACCTGAACATTCTACATTATGGTCTATCAAATTGTCGTTCAAGGAGTTTTTTATGCACAACTTAATATCCTATAATCAACTGTCATCTGAGGATGACCATGATGATTTACTCGCAGAATACTACGAGTGCTTAATTGACTGCGAGGACACTGCTTCAAGTTGTAAACGTATCTGTAGGGAGGTTTTAGTTTAGATCTAAACGTACACATTTCTATTCTAACATGACAATACACACACATCCACCTTAAATAGTTCAAAACAATCAAATAATCAGAAAACCCTTGACTTATTCAGTCAGGGGTTTTATAATGTCAATATGATAGAAGTTATTGACGATTATTTAAATCCTAAAGAATATGAGATGATTAGATCTTATGTTATGGGGGAAACTGATCGTGGAAATATAAAAGATTCATTCTTGTGGCAATGGCAAGTGGAATCTTGTGATGGTCATCCACAGTTTATTCATTTATTATATTCAAATTATCTTGTTCATAGTCAGTATTTTGAAATAGTTAGACCTATTCTTAATAAGGAACAGGTGGTGTCAATAGCTAAAATTAAAGCAAATCTTGTTACTCGTACTGAAGATGTTGTTGTTTATGATAAGTGTTTTCACCAAGACTTTTCTCCAGAGTCCTCAAAGATTATTACTACTGGTATATACTATGTGAACAGTAATAATGGATATACTTTATTTGAAGATGGAACTAAGGTTGAAAGTATTGCGAATAGATACCTCAGATTCTCAGGTAATTTAAGACATACTGGAACCTCATGTAGTGATGAGGATAGAAGAGTTCTAATTAATTTTAATTATTATGTTTAGTTGTATTTTATTGAGTATTATAGTATAATGTATGAACAAGCGACATTAGAAATGAACAATCCTTTAAGTCCAGTTAAGATGGTGAGAGAGACTTATTCTAGGTTCTTACAGAGACACGTTACTGAGGTTCAGGTACAATTTAGGGATGAAGAACCAGCGTGGATACCTTATGATACATTACTAGCAATTAAGGAAAATGAAGTTGAGTTTCAAAGGAGAGTAAAAAATGCCAGATAAAGAACATAAATCTAAAGATCCATTTGCAGTATATGGTGAAAAGTGGTTTCACTTTAAGAATATGTGGGCAGTAGTTAATAAAGGTACTGATTCGGAGTTTACCCATCCATTTGATGTTAATGAGTTTACCACTTATGAAGACTATAGGGCAAATGAACCAGAGCAGTGGTTAAGAGGTTTTATTCTTAGATTTACTGGTACAGAGGATAAACCACTTCCTATATTTGGTGATCCTAATGAAGTTTTTACTAGAGCTAATATCTATATGATGGTTAGACATGCAAAAATATTTTATTATGAGGGTAAACATTATGTTGGAGTACAGGTTTCTGGATTAGATGATTGGTATGATGCAAGATATTTTACTTCAAAACCAGTAACAGAATGTATAGATAACTTTTTTAAAATTGTATTAACTGATCCACCAAAAGAATTACCAGAAAGAGGATCAGTACAGTATAAACAATTATATAAAGAAACTGGTGGAACTTGTGTTGTTCAAGATGATGCAGGTGAGTATGCTGAAGGTTTTGATTATCTTAATCATATACAAGTTACAAGAACACCAGAACAGTATCCTAAATGGTTGACTGATTTACTAAACAAACCCTCAACAGCGAAACCTAGAAAAAAATGACAACACCAACAGAACAACTTCATGATGATATTAAGAAAGCAAATATTATAGATCAAATTAATGAATTAGCACAAGAATTGGGAGGTGAGGTTACACAACTTACTTGTTATGATTCTAAAAATCAGTGGAAGAAATTAACAATAGAATATGATCGTGAGGTAAAATCTTAATGACTATTTGGCAAGATTACATAGATGCTCTGTTTGATACATTTCCACAGTTAGAAATAACTCATAGGTGGGCAAGGTGGGCAGAGAAGGATGCTAGACTAGCGGCTAATATCCGTACAGGTAAGCACTTCCTAAAGGCAAGAGAAGCACACATAGTAGATCCAAACGCTGACATATACAATACCATATTGTATCCTAAAACAGGAGCAGATCTGCCTTGTTTTGGTATGGATTTAATGAAGTTTAGTGATAGGAAGGTCATTATAGTATTTGACTTCCAACATCCTAGAGAGAAGTATCTGTTCTCTGTTGATGGACTGCCTGAAGATGATGGTAAGTATAGATTCTTTGAAATGGGTAATCACTTCTCTAAGAATATCTTTGTAAGATACTGCAAACCAGAGGAAGTTAATGCTTATCTATCAGAGTTTAAACAATACTTAGCAAAGTATAAGGAGATGATAGAAGAGAATAAACCTGAAGGAACAGACACTACGGTGTATAGTGATTTTGATACATATATGACTAAACTTGATCCTGTTAGGGGATATTTAAAGAACAAGTTTGGTGAAGAGAAGTCAGAATCTTTTGTAAATGATTTTCTGTTTAGTTACAAATGAAACCATTATTTAAGTTAAGAGAGTTTGCTTGGGCAGTAGTGTCTGAGGTTGAGGATTTGTTATATCCTTATCGTACTGATGCGACAGAACCATTATGGGCAGAGAATAATGTTGATGATGATAGTGTAGTAACCTATATGAAAGCACAAATGGATGCTAACAACGATAGGATAGATCGACTACAATCTGAGATGCTTTATGTTACTTCCCAGATAAATGATATAAATACTCACTTGGGAAAAAGTAAGAATAGTTCTAATGAAGGACAAGAAGGCAGCAAAATTATTGTTGAAGAGGGCAAAGAAACATCCTGAATGGTATAGTAAGGATGAGATCAGGTATGCTAAACGAATAAAGAAGAGAATTAAACTTGGAGAACATAATGAAGGACAGTTTGAAGATTAATAGAAGAGATGATGGTTCATTTGAGGTTGAGTGGGATAAAAAAGATCCTAACTGGATGTTTATGAACGACTTGACATCCGAGGAGATAGAGAGTATAGTGCAAGAAGCAATTAAGCACGACCAGAATGAGCGACAGAGACAGCAACCGCAGTTATTCGTTGACTAATTTGGAGGATGCAATAGAAGATGCTTTAACATCTGACTGCACCCCAGAAGAGATATATGATACTATAAGAACTACTCTTAGGAGGAATCTAACATATCATAGAATATGCGTAAGAACTGCTAATGAAGT
>VTLG01005931.1_pt1 | contig 31169 bp, 42 predicted proteins | sample 4694571 | NCBI WGS metagenome assembly VTLG01 (sample SAMN12604809, study PRJNA352737) | marine metagenome | biome: ENVO:00000447; feature: ENVO:00000209|ENVO:00000569|ENVO:01000036; material: ENVO:00002151; isolation source: viral sequences binned using virsorter ...
CCATCTCAATTTGATACGCAAACTCACCAGTTTTTTTGATGTTATATGGAGGGTATCCTGTGCTTGCAGTAGCACCAGAATCAACATCAAATAGACGAGAGAAAAAAGAGTCAAATCCAACACTTGCCTGGAATGCTCTTTCAAAGTCTCGGATGTTTTGTGGGAATGTTATAGACATTTGACTATTCAACATTATTATCTCCTATATTAGCGAGATTAGTTTTAGAGTTACGCAATGGCTAACTCCGTGTGGCAATATGCCACAGAAAGAGGTGCCCTAAATTGGCACACCTCATAACAACTATAATTCTATTTATAAAAAATTATACCACAGATTTCGGATTTGTCAAGTCCCTGTAGAGCCAAATCCACCATCTCTGTCAGTTTTTTGTTTTGGTCTTTCTTGAATTTTTTCAATAGAATAATATTCTGTTCTTCTTAATTCTGCTTGTGCTATTCTGTCACCATGACATACTTCTAAAGCATCATGGCCTATATTAATCATAATACAATTACATTCTTCTACGTAATCTTCATCTATGATACCTACATTATTTGCAGTAATTAATCCATTCTTTAATGCATTACCAGAACGAGGATGAACTTTGATATAATACCCAGGAGGTATATCAAAAATAATACCTGTCGGTATAAGATATCTCCACTGAGGTATCATATCAATACAATCTGTATCTAATATTATTTCTTTTTTATGACCATATTGATTGTATGCTATGATATGTTCGCCTCTTCTCAAATAAGCATTGAGGTCAAAACATGCTGATTTTTCTGTTGCTAATGCTGGTATTTCAACATCATTATGCAAACGAAAAACACCTAATTTTTGTTGTATTTTAATAGAATCCACGGTACTCCAATAATCAACTGAATCGCCCATGTCAGGATTTTTTGCCAATATTATATTTGGGAGTAAGAGTCCATTCGTCTTTCTCTGAAAAAGACAATATTTTTAATTGATTGAGAGAAACAACAGGATCTTTTGTTCTTTCTGGATCAACTATACTCAACAATTCCCACTCTGCTAAAAGATTTGTAATTGTATTTCTTCTAGCAATATCATTATCTGAAAAATTTGTAGGCTTACCATCTAAAGCAAACAATTCTTTGAAATGTACAATATAATATTTCTGTTGTTTATGTAAAATGTGACAAGACTGAAATAGTGTTTTGTCTTTACGTGAGGCAACGCCAATGCGTGTTAGCGTTTCTTTTATTTTTAAAAAGTCATCCGATTCTTTAATATTGACTTCGATCATTTGATCAACGCCATAGGTCATTTCACTCCTTTCATTCCGCCCTTATCTAAAACTATTTTCATCTGCTCTATATCTTCGGTTGTCAATAAGGGTAAAACTTCTTTTGCTCGTTTAATACTATAACCATAAAATTCCATAACGATTTCTAATAGTTCAGATTTCTCCGCTTTGTGCCATTTAGAGAATCGTTTCTTCTTCCTTATGATATTTAGTAAGTAGGAGTTTTGTAGTTTCTTGTCAAGATGATGCCGAATATTCATTTCATTTGCATCCATAATAGTGTCAAGAAAATACGATAAACCACGATTGATAATGAAAGGATTGTATTGTTTTTCAACCTGATGATCAATGTCATCAACCATCAGGTCTTTTTTACCTTGATTTATTTCATTCAGAAAGTCAAATGGTGTCATAACATATTTTTCGCATCTGGTTGTTCCATTTGTTGTTGCATTATTCTTTTCTGTTGCTCAACTGCACCTTTTTGACTGCATTGAAAAGAAACTCCACGAACTTCCTGCAAAAATTCAGGTGTAGTTCTTTCTTCATTGTTTAATCTCTCAAACGTTTTGAGATCATATCTTCTTTCCATTGTATCTATAATGCATTTCGAAACCTCGAATAATGTCTCTGGTAAAAATGCTTGTCGTATCGTAGGATTCCATGACAATTTTGAAAAGGTCAAAGAAATCCAAAACTCTTTTCGTTCTTTGTTCCATTCAAATTGTTTTTGAGGTAAAGAAATCGTAGCATTATCTGCAGGTTTGATTTCTTCAGTTTTTTGCGTACATCCATAACCAATACCTAACACCAAAGTCATTGCAATTATTGATTGCTTTAACATTTTGTCCTTTAGTTGAAGTGGCATTCTACCATAACTTCTGTAAGACAAGCCACTAGATTCAATTCTTGGTCGGCCGCAAATGCAGATTTGTATTGATAGTCTGCCAATATGAGTATTAATTGCGGAATTGAAGATTGTTGGACATACTCGGATGCAACATCATAGATCTTGCGAAAGATTTTCTGAGGATCATTATCAACATTATCTGCAACCCACTTACGAACATCATTAAACTTTTTCTCTTTAAGTGCCCACATCAATTCTTTAAGATTGACTTCTGCAACTTGAGAGAGAATGCCTGCATCAATTTTACCAGATGACGAATATTTCTGAAGTTCATTTAGCACTCTCCTATTATCAGGAAAATGTTTCATAATGACTTCAGCAACTACCTTTTTATCGTACTCTATCTTCTCTTCGTCTAATATATATCCAATTCTTCGCATGAATGCACCAGCCATTCTTTGCTTGTCATCAGCAATAACCTTGAAGTCAATGACCTGACATCTTGAATGCAATGGTGATATAATACGATTTGCGTAATTACATGTAAGAATGAAAGTACAATGCTTCTCAAACTCTTCAATGAAGGCTCTCAAAGCAGGTTGTGTAGATTGTGGATTTAGATAATCTGCTTCATCAAGTATTACAACTTTGCTACCACCATCAAAACTCATAGTAGAAGCATAGCCACGAATCTTAGTTCGCAAAACATCAATACCTGATTCTTCAGAACCATTAATAAACAAGTAGTCGCACCCAATCTCATTGCAAAGTGCTTTCGCAATAGTGGTCTTACCAGTACCTGGACCACCATTAAGAATGAGATTAGGAATACGACCTTGAGATTTGATACCCTCAAATACTTGCTTGATATGGTCTGGTAGGATACATTCCGAGATTTCTTTGGGGCGATACTTTTCGACCCAAAGAAATGATTCACGATTTTGCATTATTAACCCTCAAAGTTTGAGTTTGGTTCAATTGCTACATGATATGTTAATTTACCGTCATCAGACTCAAATTTAGAAAGACCACGAGCAGAAACAGATACAGTATAATTTCTACTCATCAATTTACTGAAATTTTCTACCTTAAAAATCATAGAAAATGTCTTATCAGTTTCACCGATATCATAACTGAACTTGTCACTCATAGTGTTTTTGCTTTCACTTGCAACAAGTTTGATACGAGAACTGTCACCAACGATTGCAATCTCTGGCACACCAAGAACAAGTGCCGCCTTGACTACGGAATCATAAACGGTGTTTGACATCTTGAATGTTACATCTACAGAAGGCAATGCTACCTCTTTGTTAGGTGGTCTCACAACTAGACTTGCATCACAATAAGAATAATTTACTTGTGTTTTGTCACTTGTGAGAGTTAGATATTTGTCCTCAAATGAGATTTCAGGACTCTCAAAAAGAGAGTGGGCACCGAGAAATTTGTTGAGGTCGTAGATACCGAAATCAGAAGGAAATTCTTCTTCAACCGTTGCATCTACAAGTATCGACTTCTGTGGCGATACTGTCTTGATTGTTTTACCTTGCTCAAAAAAGATACCATTATTAATGGCAGAAAAGTTTTTAAGAACTGCAAGGGTTTCTTCACTTAATTTCATAACAACTCCATATTGATTTAGTATTGTGCATATTATAACATATTAAATTCATTTGTCAATTTTTTTTAGTTGCTTTTCTTCGTTCCTTTCTAGATTGACTTTGTTTTTGTATATTTTCGATTTCATGAACCGCTTTCGCATTTTCAACTTCTGCCTTTCTTTCATTTCTTACTTGTTGTGCTTGTTGCATATTTTTATGAGCCCAAGCATTAGATGTATCAACTCTACCAAGATCTGCCATTGTACCATCAAAAACATATGTACCAATATGACCAAGTTTCATCCATGGACATAACCAAATCTTAATACCAATATGTCTTGCCAATTGACAAAAAGCATAATCTTCTGACAAATATCGATCTGAATTATTAGATGATCCCATAGGCATATATTTCTCATTATCGATAACAGTATCAAAATATGCATGGATGTATCGATCACCCTTGAAATGTTCGGATCGATTATGATCAGGTTTATACTCAAATTGAGGATAAGCCTCTTTCCATTTTGCAAATACCTCTCTTCTACACATCATGAATCCTGTGCCAATTTCTAATACTTCTACTGGTTCATGAATCTGAAGTTCTTTTGTTCCCTGTACAGGATTGAATACGAAATCACCTGTAAATTTTGATAGTTCATTAGGATCTTCATCAGCAATACCTACATCAACTGCGGTACGAATACGCTCCCACGCAATACATTTTTTACCGTATGGACCACCAATAATAGGTTTATCTTCTTGTTGTGAAAGCACCGCAAGAGACAATACATCTTTTGGGTTGAAATTAATATCTGAATCAATGAACATCAGATGAGTAAATTCTTCGGCTCTCAAAAATTCATCTACAAGATAATTTCTTGCTCTTGTGATAAGTGATTCATTGAATATAAAGAAAAATCTACATTCAACTCCATAGTTTGCACACATTGTAGCAAGGTCAATGGCGGCTTTAGAATACATACCTGCACACTGACCACCATACATTGGTGTTGCTACAAATAATTTAATTTTTTGCAATTCACTTGCTTTCACTTCTATATGCACTTTACTCCTTAAACATGCGGTTCAGTATGACCATGTGATTGCTCTGGTTTCACGTTGTCAGTATGACATTTGTTATGTTGAATTTTTTTCTTTGGCCATATAAGAGCATATGCCATTGTAGTTAAGGAAGCCACGGCTACAATCACCATGGCTATAAACATCATCATGAATATCATTTTGTCCATACAAAAATAGATTTTTCATATAGAAAGGGAAACCTTTCTTTTGCAATAGCGTGTATTTCAATCTGTCTCCAAAAAGCAATACACACTGCAACAGACCAATGTAATGCCCAAACTCCTAGAAAAAAGGGAGTCATAGAAGGCATAATATACATCATAGCAACTGCACCTATTAAATACACTTTACCTGTGGCAAGAATTACCCAAGCAACCTTGTCCCAGATATTGTTCATTTGTCCTGTCATTTTTTAGGTCCGTACAAAGATTTGGTTACACCAATTAAAAAGATAGCACTCACACCAATTCCGCAGGCAAAAATGACTGCGGAATTAGGATCATTAAAAAAATCAATCAGTCCCATCTCCATCTCTCCCAGTTTCAATAACCCTGAAAGCACCTAAAATTGATGGAACCCAAAGACCTACATAAATACCATACAATTTAGCATCAGGACTGTCCATAAAGAAAAACAAATAAATTGAGAGTGCCAAAGATAGCACGGTTGCGATTAGTACATATTGATGTGATTTCTTCATTTTACCTTTCATTATTACCAAGTTGTATCTGCAATGGCAGATGTTCCCATACCAGATGATTTAGTATCATCTATATTTTTGAGAATGTTTTCAGGTTTTGTGATTTCATAAGGATCATCATCTAAACCCATTTGATTGATACCATCCTCTCTCCATAATTTTTCTACTTCCATGTCATTAATTATCATAGCATATCTCCAACTACGATAACCAAAGTTTTGTACTGGTTTCCATACCAGCATATTCATGTCTCTTGTAAATTCACCACTACCGTCTGGGATCATCTTGACATTTTCAATCTCAAGTTCTTTCGCCCATGCATTCATGACAAATGAATCATTTACTGAAAGACAATAGACCTCATCTATACCTTTTGCCTTGAAATCATCGTATAACGCTTCCAGACCTGGAAGTTGCATACTGCTTCAAGTAGGTGTAAAAGCACCTGGCAAAGATACTACTAAAACACGCTTACCTGCAAAATACTGGTGAGCGGTTTCTATAAACCAATCAGATCCTTTTCTAATCTTCCAATTAGTATTAGGAACTTTCATTATTCTCCTTTTCAAAATGTTCTACCATTTGTAGATAATCACCTACAAACTCTCCTTTGATAAGAATTTGAGGAACTGTAGTTGATTTGGTGTGTTTCATAACTTCACCAAAAAAACGCTTATCAGAATTGATGACTGTATATTTCAGTCCTTTTTCTTCTAGATATTCTTTTGCTTTATCGCACCATTGACATTCGGGAACTGATTGGTGCCTTATGATTACGTTCCCTGTTAAATTGACTTGCATTATATTCTCACGAGTAAATAAAAAAATAGGCGAGCCTTATTGGCTCACCTATTATTTATGCATCAATTAAAAAGGTATTCTGTCATCAGAATCAACTTGGGATTCACCTCCTTCTGAAGTCTCTTCTGAAGGTTTATTGACATCACCATCAACTTTGGTGTAAAGATCAAGAAACGCTTGTTTTGTTTCATCATCAAAACGATTGACACAAAGTTGAATTGCCTTCATTCGGTCACCGAAAATCTTGAATGCATTTACGATATGAACAAGGCGTCTGGTAGCAACGATTTCATCAATGCCACCATCATAGAATGTCTTGCGGATGATGTCGGCCCAATCAACAAGTTTTTGTGCAAACTCATCATCAAGACACCCAAGTGATTGCATAATACCAACGAGAATTTTTTTCTCGGTAGCAGGAGTAGGATACTCTTGCTCAATGGTAATCGCAAAACGCTCAAGGAAAGCCTCATTGAGGATGTTAGTACCGATGAAACGGCCATCATCAGAACCTTTACCTTTAGTGTTTGCGGTAGCAATCACATTGAAACCAGTCTTGGGTTTGACAAAACGATTAATTTTTTTGACATAAACACCTTTACCCTCAAGAACTGGTTGCAAACACATGATCTTGTTTGATGCAAGATCGACTTCATCAAGAAGCAGAATAGCACCACGGTCCATGGCTTGAATGACAGGACCATCTTGCCATACAGTTTGACCGTCAATCAAAACGTAGTGACCGAGAAGGTCATCTTCATCAGTTTCAACGGTGATATTGACACGGAACAATTCACGTTTGGCTTTTGCAGAAGCCTGTTCAACAAGAAAAGTCTTACCATTACCAGACAGACCAGTAATGAAACCTGTATAGAACAGATTTGATTTGATGATATTGTAAATGTCCTTGAACTGACCAAACGGAACAAATGTTGGGTCAATCTCAGGTACAAAACTGACATCTTCAGTATTAGTAATAGATGCAGGAAGTGAAGGTTCAATACGTGTGACCTTCTCATCAACTTTTGTTGCGATCATAGCAGGTTCTGCGGTTAGAGGTGCGGTGGTGCTTTCACTCATAACTACTGCACCATTGGCGGCAATAGTTGGTAGACGATAAACACCACGAGACATGCGAAGCACATCAGATTTTTGCAACCATTGCACGGATAACGAATTACCGTGTTTTTCTTGCAATTCTTTAATGCCTTTACTGTCAATAGTATCGGTAAAACCTTCAGCCATTGCCAGTTCAACAAATTGTTTTTGTTTATCACTTAGAACCATATTGCCTCATTACGAAAGGGTTGTTTTTTTCACTCACATTAAGTATTGTACCAAATTATTCAGAATTGTCAAGGGTTTTTTCTGCAATATCTCTAATTGCCATCTCTTTCGCAAATAAAATATCACCCCATTCTTCATCTGAATAATAATACTCTTCTTCGGATTCTTTTTCTTCTGCCATATTTACCTCTATGCTACCTGTTCAATGAATTTGTTAAGAACTACACGGTTGCGTAATTTCTTACGATTCATTTTTCTGAAGGCGGTACGAATTGCAGACTTTTTAGAACCAGCATCAACTTTATCAAGTTCTGACCTTTCATCAATCTGCAAATCTGAACCATCTTTAATTATATAGAGGTTGTCGTAACCGTCAATCTCAGCAACGATACATTTTTCTTTACGCCATGAATCCATCATGGTCTCAAATGATTTGTTATCAGTTGAATAATAACTCGCTTTGGTGCGGTCAAGACGATTAACAAGAAAAAAACCGATGATGTTAGCACCAGTCGCTTTACGCAAAGAATTGAACAACATTTCAGTAGTTGCTCGGTGAGAAGCAGACCAACCAAGTGTTTTGGATCGTGTAACTTCTGACTTTGATGGTATATCACGTACAGTCAATTGATCATTACGACCGATATGTTGTTCTTTACCTTCTGAATCAAGATAATAACCTGCTTGACTAGAATCACCATCAGTAAGAAATACAGTATTGACAATCTGAACATTGTGATCTCGCTTGAATCTGCGAACCAGTTCATGACTAGCAACGATGGCGGCATTCAACGGTGTGCCACCCAAGCAGTATTGTCCAGGTATTGAAGGAAGTTGTCCGCCATTATAATGCCAATTGTTTTTGTAATTATAATGATCACGGATGTTGATAGCATTCCAACATGCTTTGTTGAATTCAATGTTTGACATTTTACTTGAAAACAACTGCATGAGATTGAAATGATCTTGCTCACAAAAATCACCAGGTTGATATTCCCACTTGTTTTTATTATTATCGGTGCAATCAATAATTGATTCATTGTCAGAACGCCATATTCTATCAGTAAATGCATAGACATCAAACGGAATATTCACTTTTTTGCAGAACATCACAAGTATCATCATTTGCTCAACTGTACCGGCCATGTTAGCACTCATTGAACCAGACCAGTCAATAAACATGACAAGACCATGATTCTTACCGCTTGTAACTGTTGCCACTCGCTTGAACAGATTGTCAGAATACTTGTAAGAGTAAAGTTTTGATGTTTCAAGAACACCAGTGTTTGCCGATGCGGTACGTTTGTACTCATCTGCACGTTTTTTCATCTCAAATTCTTTGGCAAGATAATCAACAATCGATTTGTTTTGCTCACGAAATTCTTTGTATCGTTTGGGGGCAGATGACCAAGATTGAGATGGTGTCATGGTACCCCAATAACCAGATTCTTTCTCTTGATTGTAATACCATTCATGCAACTTAGCCAACTGCTTGTAATCAATAACAATCTTCTCAAGAATTGGTTTTGGCAGATTGGCATAGATATATTTTTTATCACTGTCAATCTTATCATTCAGATCTGTTTCTCTTCTGCGAAAGAATTCATCAGTAATTGAACGAGGACCAGCAACTGCATTAGGATTAATGTTAGTATTGACACCACCTTCAGCACCTACAGTGTTTGACGGATTGACTTGACCATCAGTCTCATCTTCTTTATCACTCTCAGGGTTCTCATTAGAAGAACTACCAGTTGAAGAATTAGTTTCTTCTGAACCGTTTGACGATTCATCAGTTTCGGCAGATTCGCCATCAGATGTTTCTTCACCCTCACTTTCATCTTCACTTGAAGAACCTTTCATACCAGTCTCACCTTCAGTTTCTTCAGTATCATCCCACTCAAACGGAGCATCACCCATCATATCAGGACTGATTTCTTCGTCATCTTCACCATAACCATCACTTGAAAACATATCAAAATCATGATCATCGGTCATACTTTCATTTTCTGCACAATAATCATAAAGACGGTCAGTGAATTCGACAATCTCAGGAAAAGTTTCGAGAGACATCAATTCATCAACCCACTTCATTTCATCTTCATCAAATGAAATACCCATTGAAGCACCACCTTTTGTATGAAGATTGATGCGGTCAATTAGAGGCAGAGTATCAACATTTACATGATTAATACCAAAGAAATCATTTTTCATCAATTCACGATACCCAAGAACCATAGCCTTAGAAGCACCAGGATACTTTCGCTTGATTTTTTTCTCAATACGAGCATCTTCGGTGACATTAAGAAATGACTTGTAACCTGTGCCTTTCTCATTACCTGATGAATGCCAACCATCAGCAGGAGTATTGAGTGCATGACTTACTTCATGAAGAACAAGCAGGTCATAGACATCACCGTCCATCCACTTGAAAATTGGAAGGTAAAGCACACGTTTTTTAGGATCAAAGGCGGCAGTTTCATAATTGCCGTGTTCAACTTTGATGTTCTCAGTCGCCAGCAGTTTTGCCAGCATCGATTTTGATTCTCTTAAATCCATAAGATATCTGGGTTAAGGTTTCTCAACAACATTTATATAGTACCAAATTTTGAGGGAATGTCAAGAGTTTTTTTGTGGAGCGAGTAACGAGATTCGAACTCGTGACCTTTTGCTTGGCAAGCAAACGTTCTACCAACTGAACTATACTCGCTTTATGAGCCGACTTTTTCGGCATTTTTTCCCTCCGGATTTTGGAGGGGGTATTTTTGTTTGGGTTAGCCTGGTTTTTTCCAGACAAAAATCGGTTCATACTTGAACCACTTGCCATCTACTTGAACTGCATTCTTATAACTTGGTTTGCCATCTTCACCAATACGGTTACCACCTGGCATCCAAGCCAATGTCATCTTCACTACTTCAACAAACTCCATACCATGCTCTCTCAATATCTTGTTACTGTCTTCTTCAAGAGGTAGCATGTCAGGACCAAACTTCGCATCAGCAATATTCCAAAGCAAATATCTGTTTGGTTTTAAATACTCAATACACGTTTCAAGAGTTGGTCGTAAAAACCCATCTACCCAAGACTGGTATTCTGGGAATTTTTTGTAAGATTGTTCTTCGTCTTCTGAATAGGCCTCTTTTGCAAAATATGGAGGACTTGTGAAAACGAGATCAAGTTTTCCTCTGTACGTCTGAAACTGCTGATTGGTTTTGATTTCTTCTGAACCGAGTTGATAAACTTCATGGGTATGGTCGTGCGGGAAAAGAGATCCATATTTATTCTCATTAAAAAAGTTTGCAAGGTACTCATACTTTGTAATACCCAATTCTTCAATTGTGTGATCCGTGTTTGGGTCGGTCCCAATATAGTGGATATTACGGTCGTCACGGACAGACATAGCCCCAAGAATACGACCGCCCCAACCGCTAGAAGGGTCATAAATGTTGATAACATCCTGCTCTTTAATGTGTTCAGTATATCTCTCATATAAATATTTAGCGGTGAGTGGTGGAAAATTCACTGCGTATTGACACCATGAAATACGGAATGCTTTAAAACCTACAGGAAATATTCTCTGACCAAATTTGAACAAACGAATACGAAATAAATCATTTTCATCAAGTTTAGCGTTTATCAAACATTTTTCAGGAATATTTAATTGCTCGACATCTTCTTTCGAAAGTGTAGCCCACTTCACATTCAAAAGATCTTGATTGTGACCTGAATATTCAGTGTCTTCTGAAAAAGGTGCTATCCAATAATCATGTGTATTCTTGTGTCTAAAATCACGTTCAAAGATTTCAACCCATTGCTTACCTGATTCAGCAGGTATCAAAAATTCTTTAATTTTACCTTGAATCGGTACTGTTCTTGAATACTCATAAAAACTGTCTCGTTTAAAATGACGATGTGCATACTTATAAACTTTTTCAGACAAATCATCACGAACAAAATGATCGTAGATTGAAAGACCATCATCATTTTTAGAATAATTAATTCTGGTCTTCATCATCGTCGGAAAGAACTGATTACAAGCATTACCGATGACTGATGTATTGCGAACTATGTTGTCACCTTTGTCCATCTCATGAACAGGAAATGATGACATCTTATTGAATTGATCTATGATATCTTTTTCATTCCAACCAACTCTCGGTGGCAACCCAAGTTCATCCCAAGCATATGCGACTTCTTTACGCATATCTGAAAGCCATTGACGAAATTCATCATCTGACATCCAAAGAACTTCTTCAAATGTTTTATTTACTTCATGATCTAAAACGTAATCATTACGTTCATAGAAATGTTTCATGCACCCACGTTCCAAAATAATGTTGTACCTTTTTTATCTGAAAGTTCTTGAATAAACTTCCATGCTTTTGCATCATATGTAGGTGCGGAAGGAAACGGTGGCATCTCGTCTTCTTTCACAGGTTGATCAAACTTGTATTCGCTACGATGATAGATTGCTCTACCTATTTCTCTTTCATTCATGGTATGCCCCACACTTACAACATGTATTGTAGCATGAGGCCACGCAAATTGCAAGCCCCTATTTAATGTTCCGCTTGAACCTACAGTCCATACTTCATCTGGTGTTATAGGAAGACTTCTTGCAACTTTAATTATAGAACCAAGAACTGAGGGATGCTCTAGTCCCAAAGGCAACACCATTCTGTCAGATGACTCGGCGGCATAATCTTTTGCACGTTTTTGTGTGACTGTTAGCATACCATTTTCTACCCAATGATAATCAACTCCTAATTCTATACCTCTCTTTTGATATTCTGTAAGATTTTTTTCATCTCGCTTTGCCATGAATAATACTGCCTTTTTATTGTGTTTTTTACACGCAATCGGCAAACTTATTTGTGCATATCCTGTAGCAGGGCATGATCCAAAAACCCACTCATTAATTTCTTTATTAGATGATATTAAATAATCTATAAATCGAACTTTTGAGCCTGCATTAAGTAAATCATCTCTTACAACATGAATACCATCATGTTTAATAATTTCAGGATTAGGATATGGATCTGTCCAATCTTTTATAAGATTTAAATAATCTTCGTCAGTTTCTTCCCATAATGTACTCATGATTTATATCCAAAATGCCTTTCGTCTGTTAAGTTGAATGTATAAACTTTTCTTTTTTGATATTTTAATTCGATTTTAGTAGGTTTTTCTATTTGATGTGAAATGCCTAATTTCATTTCTTTATCATTTATTGTAAAAATTAAATTTTCTAAATCTTTTGGTGAGTCTTGCATTGGTATCATAATAATGTAATGATTTTTTTCAACTTTATGTGGTATGGCATACACAAGATACTCTATATTTTTTTTATCTTTAAATTTTACATAAGGTGAAAAAAACTTTTTATCAGGATCTTGATCAAAGGCAATTACACCTAAAGAACCATTTGTGGAATGTGTATTTTCTACTAACAAGGTTCTTAATCCCTCTTTTTTACAAAACAAACTCATCCATCTCTCTAAAGTTGGTTCATGTATTGTCTTATATTTCCACCATTTACTATAAGGATATAATTTTTGAGCAAATTTAGAATTAAAACTAAAAAATTCTGTATTACCAGCGGTATATCCTAAGTTTTTTATCTTAAACGGATAAAAAATTGAATCTGTATTATTCTTCTTTATTTCTGTAATATGATGCGGTAATTGTTCTATGCAAAAATCAACAACATCATAATTCATAAAAGAAAATGTAGAATAGCCTTTATTAATACCAAGTGCGATACCATCACACGTTGATATCAAATGTGCAAAACTATGATTGACCAAAGGGAAATGTAAAGTTCCATCTATTAAATTTGTTTCTAATACAAACTTCCAATTTTTCGTATAATCCTCACAAATATCCCAATTCATTAATGGATTATATTTGTTGTATATTACATAGTTTGTATTTTCTAAAATATCACTAGGTATTGTTGTATGGTGAGTGACATAGCATGTAGTTATTTTTTCGATTTTGCCCAATCGTTGAAATAACTTCGATGCTAAGTCTTCTTTTTGTTTTGTATTGGGATAACCAGCAACAATTACAAAATGTTCGCTCAATCAATCCAACCTTCACCTTTTATCAGGTGATGAAATCTATGTTTTAATACCGTAAAAAATAATTTGAGTAAAGTATCTTCGGTATATGTACCATTCTCAACTTTCAAAATATACATGTTCTCTCACTGTTTCAGATTTAGATCTAAATGTATCGTTTAACATACACCACCAATCATACCAGTGTGGTTTCTCTGTTTTCCATGTCGCAAATCTACGTTTTTCAGTTGCATAGAAATTGCGATATGATGGTACAGAAGATTTTACAGTCAATTTGTATTCGTCTGGCATTGCGAGAGGTGGGTCTGACCATCCGTTGTCTTGAAGATTGTCAGGTTTTCTTTTAATATATTCACGTAAATCAAGGTCTGTCTTATGAAACTTTCCATACCGCAACGTGAATTCAGCACACAAAGCATTAAATAACTCATACAACCAATCATAATGTTGAGTGCTAGACCTAACCCAAATATTAGAAGGGTGTTTATAATGGGCGGCAAGATATAATTTATGCTCTCGGTCATCTGAGAATCTCCATCTAGTCAGTTTGTGACCTCGTTTGTTTTTTGTCTCATATGGTTCGCCATCAAGCAATCGGTGAGCGGTACTCATAAGTTGAGCATACTCAACAATCATTTTGGGCACATGCTTATCACAGTGATAACGTGCCGCAAGTACAGGATCTCTGTCAATAAAAAATATGTTCATAATAATGTTCTAGCGTTAGGATTTGATACTATATCAATTACTAAATGCACTCTGTCTTCTTCTCCGTTATTAACTGCACGGTGCGGTTTTCTAGTATCTAGCAACCATGCTTCATTTATACCCATATTAACACATTGTTTATGTCCTGTCAAGTCCCAAGACTCAAACAGAACTTTATCATTTGTGATGATAGGAAAATGTATTCGCATTAACTTACCATCACCGACACCTGAATCGGTATCGACTAAATCAGTGTGACGATCTAATTCACCATCACCTGATTTCAGTTTCATAAATCTTATTCGATGCACTTCATCCGCTTTGAGCATTTGTACAAGTTCTCTCACTTCAGCAAAGTCATCATATAAGTATGTATCTTGCATCTTAAATTCAACATCTTTATTTTCTTCTTGCCATTTACTACTCATCTCTGATGGTTTTGTCATAAACTCTGGTTCTGGTCTATAACCTCTCAACGAAACTGCTGACCAAGATTTACGTTTATTATAGTTTGAGTAATGGTTAGAAAATGTAGGAAGTTTAGAAAGTTTCTCTTGTATTGCAGATATAAGATGTGAGATATCAGTAGGCAATTTTAATTTTACAAGATTATGGTATTCTGTGTCAGGCACTTTTGGGTGTTCTCTGCTCTCACCAAAAATATCTTTTGAGTATGGTAGAAACCAATACACTATCAATTCACCAAATGTAGTGACCTTTGTACCTACTTTCTGCAAACCTAATTGTGTGTCAAAGATATCATTTGTTGCAATATCTTCAGCCCAAGAGCATACCCAGACATCAGTTCTGTGATTACGTATCACATAATCATAAAACTCTTGCTGACTTTCAAGTGAATAATCTGTAAAAGCAAATCTGTCAATTTTGACATCACCAGGCTCACGATATCCAATCGGTATGTCTTGATACATGTAAATAGGTGAGCGAGTTTTACATTCTTGAATAGTGAATGTAGATCCTTTAAGATTGACTACCGTGCCATTACTTAAATGTTCAGCAATGTCGTTCTTTTTCATCTCTGAAAAAGGTGAGCAACTAAACTTGTTATAGTTCTCAAATCTTTTAGTGTGTGCTAAAAGAGTATCAAGATCTATACCTTTCTGCCACGGTTTCATTTGGGATTCGTTTTGATTGCTCGACTTTTTTGTTGAGGACTTCATCAACATGTTTTTTCAATTCTTTTAATTGTAAAATATTCATAGATTCTAAATAAACCCTTGTCCATGTCATCATGTCATTTCTTTCGCTTGTCTTCGTGCCTTTCTGATATATATTTTTCTTCGTTTTTTAGCCTGCGACATGTGCATTGGTTTTGCTCTATCAAAGAAAGTATAACCATTTAGATGATCATACTCATGAAGTATAATTCTAGCAGAAAGATCAATAAAACTTCCTGAAAATTCATTACCTTCTTTATCTTTCCAATTGATTGTGACACCTTGCGGTCGTGCAACTTTTGGAAAAAGACCGAACCATGTAAGACATCCTTCTTTTGCAAGATATTTTTCTTCTGTTGCTGACACAACTTTTGGATTAAACATCACCATCGGTTGTTCTTCATGTACCATCGCAAATGCTCTTGCATTGATGCCGATTTGATTTGCTGACAATCCAAGACCACGATAAAAATCCATGCAATTAATCAACGTATCTTCAAGTTTTTCTGCATCATCTTTATCAAAGTTAAACTCATCAAGTTTAGTTTTGATTAGTTCATGATCTTCTGCAACAAGAGGAAGAATTTCTACTTTGTTTTCAGTCATACTATCCTGCTAAAGTTTTTATGTTTCTCAAATTTAATCATGTTTTTGAACTTGTCATAGAGAACTTCACCTTTATGACTTATTACAAAAACATTCGATTCATTACCAAGCGAATGAAGTATTTTAAGAAAATCACTTGTACCATCTTCGTCAAGCGAACTGTCAAATACTTCATCAAGAATGAGTAGGTTTGTACTCATACTATTTTTCAACTTGGCGATTGCTCTCCATGTGAAAAGCAAGGCCAAGTCGATTCTCATTTTCTCACCTTCACTAAATGATGCGTAGGTGAATTCATCACGAAATCTAGATTTAATTGTCTCGTTAAAATTCTCATCGAGATTGAACGATACATAAAAATCCATTGACGCCAAATACTTGTTTATCAATTTATTCATGATAGGCAAGTATTTCTTTATGATAGTTGTTTTGATGCCACCGTCTTTGAGTAACACACTCGCAACATCATATATTGAAGACATGTTACTATATTGCTCTTTCAATGTCAAGAGATTTTTTTGATCAGACTTTAATTTTTTGAGTTTCTTTGATGCATCTGCGACATCTGCACCATTCTCGTTTAATGTCTGTATCTCTTCATTTACCTTTTGTATGTACTGATTGATTGCAGAAATAGATGCATTATGTTTTGTAATCTCACTCTGAAAATCTGTAATAGATTTTTGTGTTTCGGTCATCTCTTGAATTGACTTAATTGATAATTGCAATTCTTCAGCAATTTTTGTAACCGCATCATCAAGTTCTGTTTTCTTTTTCTGCTTCTCTGATATTTCACATTCTCTATGGTCTTCATCAATCGTCTGTTTGCAAACTGGACAATCTGTATTTTGACGATAAAACTCTATTTCTTTTTCTACCTTTTTGAGATTCTTACTTATCTCATCTTCATACTTTTCTAATTTTTTCTGCTTGTTTTGTTGCTGGTCGAAATTTTCGACCAGTTTATTCAGTCCTTCAATACGAGTTTCGATATCTGAAATCTGTAAATTGTATGATGCAATATCTTCTTTTGACTTGTCTATTTTTTCTTGATTGGCAGAAATCAATTGTTCGTTATTCTGCTTCATCTTTGAAATATAATCTTCTTGTAATTCTACTGCATTTTCTGTCTTTGACATCTCAAGTTCGTTGAGATTAACTTCTTGTTTCAAGTCAGACATCTTATTTTTAAGAAGTAAATTCATAGTAGAAAATACTTCAATGTCAAGTAAGTCTTCGATAATTACTCGGCGATCATTTGATTTCAATTGCATAAAAGGAACAAATGATGAACTGCCGAGTATTACAATTTGTGTAAATGACTTATAATTGAGTTTGAGAATATTCTTTTCAAGATGTTCTTGGTAGTCTCTGGCTTTTGAGTCTTGATTTATCATCACACCATCAACTTCAATCTCAAAAAGATTTGGCTTGATACCTCTACGAACAAGAAAATGTTTTTTACCGATAGAAAATTCTACTTCAGTAAGAGCATTCTGCTCGTTAATAGAATTGATAAGTTGTGGTTTTTTTATGTTACGAAATGCTTTACCGAAAAGACTAAATGTAAGTGCATCAAGTATTGTAGATTTACCAGAACCGTTTTCACCAACAATCAAAGTTGCTGGATTTCTTTTTAAATCAACTTCAGTCATAACTTGACCAGTCGATAAAAAGTTCTTCCAACGAACCTTATTAAAGTTTATCATAATTTGATTTCAATATTGAAATAATTTCTTGAGATTTAGAAAATACGTGTGCGTGTGCTATATCTCGGTTATGCATGAACCTTACTTGCTTACATAATTCATATTCTTCTTCAAGAACTTTTAATTCATCAAGTTTGTCTTTCAGTAAGGAGTTGAGGTTTGTCTCCATTCTCAAATTGGTACTCCGTATCTTTCAATTTATCTTTTATCACATCAATAATATGAGTATTGAGTGTTACGTTTCTCTCATGTGCTTGCATGGCAAGTTTTAATAAAACATCATCAGATAAATCTAATTCAATAGATTTCATTTCTTCAGGCTGTGATTTCATAATCCAATGCTTCATTGTAGAGTGTTCTTATAAGATTGTCAAGTTCTTTTTTATTCTTCTGAATGTTCAATGTGTCTATGTAGTTACTCAATATGGTCAAAGTATCTTCAGCCTCATCGACTACAGATTCATCATCCTCAAATTCAAGATCGACATTCTCAACCACAGAGACATCTGCGACATCCGCTTTGTATAACTCATCGAGCATTGTATCAAACCAATACGGATTGTTCTTTTCAGTAACAATAACTTTAACGATTGTTCCTGTGTATATACTATAATCTCTTTCTTTAATAGTCTCAAACGTTTCTTTGCTATCATCGTAGTAAACCTTATAAAACATATGATACGGATTTTGTATGAATTCTAGTTCTCTTGTATCCGTATCGAACACATGAAAACCTCTTGCATCACCAAAATCAGACCAAGTTATTTCATAAGGATTACCAAGATATGTGATACCACCTTGTGTAGATTTGTGATGAAAATGTCCACTATAAACTAAATCAAATTTAGAGAACATGTCTGCACCAAAACCTGCATCACATATTTGACCACGATGCATCTCAAAACCATTGATTTCAAGATGACCCATCATAATTTGTGCAGAAGAATTATTGATTGCATCCATGCATTCTGTATAATTATCTGAATTAATCCACGGCATCATGAGAATTTTAGTACCGTCAAACTCTTGTTCTCTTGGGCTTGCGTAAATCCACGGCTCAAGAATATGATCTGAGGTACTAAAAAGTTCTGTAAGTGAATTGACCTGATTTGTATTTTTGTAGTAGATATCGTGATTGCCGACAATCATATGTGTATCAACATTCATCTCCCACAATCGTTCTACAAAGTTTTCTCTCAAATCATTTGCGGTCTTAAAGTTAATGTATTTTCTTCTATCAACAACATCACCTAAATGTATGCATGTTTTAATATTATGGTCATCAATATAAGGAAAAAATACATTGTCATAAAACTTCGAGAAATAGTCTGCAAAGATTACACTATCGTTTCTCGCACCCCAATGTGTATCCGTAATAAGTGCTATTTTCATATAGAGTATATACCTGCGTATTCTGGTACGGTTTTCTTTTTTCTTTTAGCGGCCTTCTTTTCTTCAAACTCTGCGATAAATTCACCAATCATTATTCTCATGTCGTTTGAAGCAACCTCTGTCATGAGATTACCTGAAGTATCATGTCTCTCATGTTCAACATTATCTTCAAGATAGTGCATTCGCTCCATCTCTTTATACTTTACATACAAATGTTTTTTTTCTTTTTGTATTCTACGAATAAAGGCATAGTAAATTATCTGTGTAAAATATGCAAAAGGATTTTGTGATTTATCTGGATTAAAATTATGTACATATTGCAAACAATTTTCTATGCCATCAGATATCATATCATCTTTAAAAACATAATTAATAAAATTTGGTCTATAAGATAATCTTTGTGCAATCAGAAGAAAACACTCACCAATATAATCAGGCAGTGGTGGCTTCTCTTCACCATTTTTTTCTGCAAGTTCAATGTCTGTCTTATATTTAATTAAGGCTTCTAAAAAATCTGCATTATTTACATAGTGCTTTGTTTTGGCCATTAGTGACTCCTTTCATTGTCGTATATTATAACATATTATATGAAAAAGTCAAGGGCTTGACAAATGCTTGACAATGTGTTATTATAGGTATGTCCCGTTTGAGATAACTAATTTAAAAGTACATTAGGTGTTTCAGTATCTTCAAATTCTATTACATCTTCCATTTTTGTGTGATGTTCTAATCCATTCTTATACATTTTCACATATTCGTCATTCAAGTTTGCCATAGTTACGATTGATTTTGCTGACAATGGTACTTCTTCATCATCTGAAAATGGTATCCACGGCATAAACCCAAAATGTACGTGATTATCATCTTCTTTCATTGTAAGTTTTAAAGGTTGTTTTAATTTGAAAAATCCTGTTTTTTCTTTAGGAGAATGCAATTGTGTGAAGATGTGATCTCCGTTTGTAAGATGAATATATTTATATCTACTCATATCATTCTCCGATTGGTATTGTAAGAATTTTGTATTCGAATTGCTCTTCATTGTATATCTTAATACGTTCAATGAAATGGTTAAGAGTGTAGTTTTTATGAGACTTGTAAGATAGATCATCGGCAACATCATATAATACCGCAACATCTTTCTGTTCATTTTTTCTTAATCCTCTTCCTATGCTTTGCAAATTTCTTATACGAGATTTAGATGGGGAAGCAAAAATGACATTATGAAGATTAGTGATATTGATGCCAGTAGAAAAAGTGCCGTAACTCGCAACGATGATGGCATTTGACTCGGACTCAACGATTCCTCGAATTTGCTCTCGGTCGTTTGTGTCGGTTCCTCCATAGACGAAAAAGACTGGTCGTTCATTTGTTTTATCCTTTATCAAATCATATAAAATTCTACCGTGTCTCTCAACCAGTTGAAATAATATCAACGTATTAGTATTTAGACTCAATGCTAAATTGCGTATAAAGTTGTTTCGTTTTTCATTTGATACGAGAAAATCTATTTCTTCTTGATAATTCGCACCTTTGATTGCTTTACATACCTCATCTGAATATTGCAAGACCAATGCTTTGATCTCAAACTGTGATAGTGTCTTATTGTCAATCAGTTTCTTTGTTGTTGTGACTTTATAAACAGGTCCAAACAATCCTTCCAACGCAAGGCGGTGTGTTTGTGTGCCGTCAAGTGTTCCAGTTGTACCAAAACGATATCTGGTATTGACTGTCTTCTCCATGATTGAAGTCAAAGATTTTGCTTTGAACTGATGTGCTTCATCACCTATAATTACATCAAAATCTGAAAAATAATTAAGTGGCATTTTGTAGAGTGATTGCCAAGTTGATATGAATATAGGCTTGTCTGATACTTTATCATGACCTGAATAAATCATGTGTGTATTCTCTGCGACTTGCCAACGATCTTTCTTTGCATAGTCTGCGAAATCTGAATTCATCTGTGCCACAAGAGATGTAGTAGGTACTATAACAATTGCCTTGAAATTTGTCAATCTCATTTGATAGTGTCGTAGCAACAAATATATGATAAGTGATTTACCAGATGCGGTCGGTGAGAGCAACAACGCACGTTCATTATTGATTGAGTGTAGAAATGCATCTCTCTGATAGTCTCGTGGTTCTATTTCAAGATTGAGAGAACGCACAAGTCTTTCATAGTCGTTCTCATTATAACCATTTACGTTTTTTGGATTTGTTTTGTAGTCTATTTTATATTCACGTTCTGAAGCAAACTTCTCAACATAGTCTATGAGACCACTGTATAGATATTTGTTTTGTAGATTGTAAAGTCGTATTTTACCATCCCATATCTTGTTTCGATACGATGGCATGAAACGATATCCTGGAACAAAGAATGTGAAAAAATCACTTAGTTCTCTTGCAAGTCCAGGTTCGGCTTGCACCGTCATGAACACTTCATTCTTTTTGTCTATTAATAATGTATCATGTTCGTATAGCATTGTACCAACATTTCGGGCTCGCCCATACGTTATCTGCACTAATCCAAAACTCTGAAAAGCATTCACCTACTGCTCTGGCGACACCTCCCCAATTTAGATCATGTCCAATAATCAATCCATTTTGATGTACTTTTGGTTCCCATAATTCAATATCTCTTTTGACACCCTCATATGTATGATCGGCATCTATAAACACAAAATCTAAATGACCATCAGGAATATCTTTATGTGCTTCGTCTGTTCTCTTAAAAATCATTCTCGATCTATCAGGATATTTCGATTGCAGTTTTTCAGCATTTATTTTTCTGTTTTCTTGTCCTTCAGCATATAGACCTCCCTCATATCTTTCAAGTTCATTGCCTTCAACTTCATAACTATCAATACCATACAATCTTAACAATGGATTTATTCTCATCAAATTTGTATAATTAACGGCATCAGCAACACCTAACTCTGCGCCTATTTGAAAGTTAAACAACTTAATATATCCTGATATTACATCCCATCTTTTCTCTTTGACAGGAGGTATAGTAATATATCCTCCCATTTTTACTGCATCGTTAGGCGTTTTCAATTAATTTCACCCATTCTTTTGTAATTTTTTGAGGATCAAATTTACTCATATCAACTGATGTTTTTTGATCCTGTATGTCTATCATCCAACTGGCAATATCTTGCATTTTATGATGCTTATCAATTAACATATTGTGTTTGTCGTGAAGAATTTCTTCGCCAGCATCTCCTTTATATGTAAGAACAGGAACACCCAATTGATTTGCTTCTAGATAAACTAGACCAAATGTTTCTTGAGGTAATCCAGGCCGAAAAAGACAGGCGGCTTTACTCAACTTAGTTAAAGCATCTGCGTACTTCATTTCACCAAAAAATCTTATAGGGTATCCATTGTTATTAACTTCTACAATCATTTTTTCGCAAATCTCAACGTCTTTTTTTGATCTTTGTGGCGGTATAGAAATGTGAAAAGGTCTTCTGGTCAATCCTCTTTCATATAAAGATATGTACATAAGCACGGCTTCTTTCATACCTTTACCGAATGCACTCATCCAGTACAGATAGTCCTCTCTTGTTTCTTGAGGTTGAACTACAAGTCCTTTCGGTATCATGTAATATATCACTCTGTCATCTGGTAATTTTGTGACCCTGTGACTAAACGGGTTATCTTTATATACATAATTTTGTACCGCTTTTGAATTAAAAATTCTTGGATAATCATTGTTAGTTAAATGAAACCAATTATGAAACCAACAAAATGTTTTTTCTGCACAATTTGCTTCTATTGGTGATAATGGAGGAACATGTATATTATTCATTTGATAATTACCGTGAAAATTTCCATAGTAACCAAAATGATTTGCCATTAATCTCACTTTAGAATAATCGTAATAATGTCTATACACATTTAAATGTTTTACACCATTAATAACTTTATCGGTACCATCAGTGATAGAATGCACTAGAGCAACGTCTAAACCCTCTTTTGCTAGTGCTTCCGCTACACTGATTATTTGTCTTTCTGTGCCACCGATTGACCCACCGTCTCTCGGATCTAAATGACAATTTGTTATGACTAATAGATCATACATCATATCCCCATAGTAAATTTCTTCCAATCAATTGCATTTTTTATTTGAAATCCTCTTGTATTTAATCCCTTAATTATTGATTCTAAATATTCTATTTTTTCTTTTTGATACGATATTTTTTCTGATATCTCTAAAATATCTTTATCAGATTCAATAAACATTTCTAAATCGTGACGATTCTTTTTGATGTCAAGATCAAATACATGCCATTCTAAATTTTCTAATGTTTCTTGATCAAGTTTTCCTGTATAGTATAACCACTTCAGTCTGCGTAACTCTTTCTGCTTTGAATACATTCGCACGAGTTTGAGTTTTTCATCTGAAAATATTCTATAATATTTGTGATGTAGTTCAGGAATTTTGAGAGATTCATTATCTAATTCTGTATCATCAATTTGACTGTCACTGGACCATGATTCTTGTATTTCTTCTAATTTCATCAAACCTCATAATTAATGTTCTCCAATCAATCGTTCTATATTATATATTGTGTATGCAAATGTAGCATCTGCGGTAATATAATCCACTTCGGCTACAGATGAATCCATTTGTATTCCAGATAATGTTACCGGCCATAAATTTTGAAATGTGACTTTTATTTGTACATTCTTATGACTCGTAAGAATCATAAGAATACCGTCTGAATATCTATCACCGAATGGTTTTAATCCTGAATTTGTGCTTGCTAATTCAGCATATTCTTCTTGACTATTTGGATAACCTAAACCAAACATCCAATTTTTCATCTCAAGCCAATTTTTCAATTCCTCATCAACAACAAATCGTATAGTTAATTCTTCGAATAAAATTTTATCGCCTGGAGTAGGTATGTCTCTAAATGGATTTGGTTGGGTCGCTTCACCCAATGTGAGACCAGGTAAGGTTGCTGATTGACAGAAAAAATTTACATTGGGTAATTTATCAACTTCAAATTTAAACCCTACTGGGTTAAAGTAATTAAAGTTTTCTGGTTGATTTGAGAATGATGACATAATTCTTTATAAGTAATGCTTGGAATATTTTCAAGTTCAGGTCCATAATCAATAACTCTTCTTATATTTATATTCGGATATAATGTCGGTAGTTGATTAAAAATAATTACCCAACCTTTTTCTTCATAATGCTCTTTATCAGGATCATGATATCCATGAGTTCCATCATACAAATTATTTCTTTTTCCAAAAATATCGAATCCTATCATGTATATATCTTCTTCTGGATACAATTCATACGCTAATCTACAAGCATTGAAACCTGTGTTAAACATTAAAATTTCATCTGTTTCTATCCAACTTGTTTCTTTCACCTTATGATTTTTAGGTAACCATGTTAAGAATGGTTCTTGTTCGTTCATACCATGCACAATAAATTCAGTTGAATCTTTTTTTTCATTTTCAGTTATGTTAGTAAGACCCATTTTTATACTAAAATATAGATCTTCAGACAAATGTTGTATCTCACCTTTTAATAGATAAACTTCATTATATATTGAATAATCAGATGATAGAATTTCATGTAGTATGATTGAGTCGTTAGAAAATAAATGATCAGGAGTAAAATCTCTATAAAGAGCATTGCATCCGATAATTTTACCATGTTGTTTGAGAACATCTAAATTTACATTTTTTCGTGAAGCACCATTACCAATTACAAATATCATTTTTTGACCGGCTTTTTGGGTGATTTTTCCATCCGGATTTTGGAGGGGGTATTTTTGTTTGACATCACCAAGTTTTCATAAAAAAAGGGGACCCTCGTGAGATGGATCCCCTTTCAACTATAACTTAATGTACAAGAAAAATTACATCAAGTTATTTACACGTACAAGTCTGTAATAGACGTTGCTTTGTGCGGACGAAGAATCTGGTCCGCCAATATCGTAATCTGCGACACCACTTCTGGCTGTTGCGCCTTGAGCGAATGGGTTTCTAACCATTCCATATCGTGTCTTAAATCCGATTTTTGGTTGAAATGTATTAGTATCAACCGCACGTACCATCTGCAATGGAACATATGGGCAGTAGAAGATACCTGCATCATAGGCAGATGTACCTTTATAACCTACTACGAACCAGTTTGTTGCACTTGCAACGGCATATGGGTCAATATAAACACGATAGCGACCATTGAGAACACCGACAAAAGTATTACCAGTGTCATCTGGGCTAAGATTGTTGCTATCAAGAGCAGGTGTGTAATCGAGAACACCAGCCATTTGAAGTGCAGAAGCAACATCAGAAGAAGTAATGATAATGTTACCTTTACCTCTACGTGTGTCTTTTGCGATAGCATTTGCTTCACGCTCGATCTGGAACATGAGACCTTTGAATTTCTCAACTGACCAACGACCGTTAGAGTCAGTGTCAAGGTCAAAGATACCAGCGGCGGTTGTGTTATGTTGTGCGCCAATTTTGGCTTCACCGTAAATCTTACGTACAACTTCTCTATTAATTTCAGCAAGAATTTCTGCTGAGAGAATGTTGGAAAGTTCTGTTTCAGCATCAAGACCATGAACGGCTTTAAGATCCTGAGCAACTTCCATTGTGTAGTCTGCCTTCAAGGCTCTTGACTTAGCAGTTACACTCAACTTCTCAATACTGAATGACATGTTTTGTGGTGTCAATTCTTCTGCCGCATTTGTTGGCATACCACCACCAGTGTCAAGATATGAAGTATTACCGGCGGCGCCACCTGTAGCAGAACCATTAGCAACAATCATAAGACCTGGGTTGAGAGAAGTAGTGTCTGTAACGGAGTTATTACCAGAGTATGCAGGTGTAACTTCGTTATAGAATGTTTCTGTTTGTGATCCAGAACCTCTCTTAGATCTCATCGCAAAGATAAGACCAGTAGGACCTGTCATTGGTTGCACACCACAAATGTCATATGCAATCAAATTAGGCATTGCTCTTCTTACGAGAGAGATAAGGATTGGGTCAAATTTTGCAACGTGACCACCACTGGCTGCTCCGTGAGCGGCTGGAGTATCTGGCATAGTACCAGCACCAAAACCTGCCTCTGTCAAGAAATTTTGTGAAGCAAGAACTTCTGCGTCCATGCTTTGTGCTTTTTCTTGGTTTTCTAACAAAAGAGTTGTTACTGCTCTCTTGTATGGGTCCTTGATATTACCCAAATCTGGGTGCTCAAGAATTGGACCCCATTTTTTTTGTAGTTGTTCAGACAAATACATATTTACTTTCTCCTATAGGGTGCGTTAGGATTATTTTTTAATTGTTCTTGAGATAGCCGAACTATACCATTTCATAGTGTCAGACATTTCTGCCGTCTCTTCAACTTCTTTGGCTTCCTCTTCAGTTAATACTTCAGGTTGTGAATCATCATTTGTTGATTCTTCAGAAGCAACTGAACCGTTTGCAGGAAAATAATTTTCTTTAATTACCTGCAATTTTTCTGCATACTCATCCTCGCTTTCGAAATCTACAGTCTCAGCAAGTTTCTGCATTTTTTCAACTTGAACATCTGTAAGATCTTCAGAAATGTTTGCGATAGCCTCAAACTTTTTATACTCTTTAAGTTCGCTTTGCATATCTACATTCTTTTCCATCTCTTTGTTCAAGGATTCTTCAAGGTCTTCAACCTTAGCAAAAAGATCATCAACAAGATCAACCTTTTCTTCTGGAATGTCAATATAATGTTCGACAAAAAGATTTTTAAGACCAACCATGAAATCTTCAACGATTTCAGATCTAATTCCTTTTTCGATAGCCAATTCATTTTCTTGCATCCACTCTTTGACAACGTAATTCAAATAGTCATCAACTTTCTTGACCATTTCTTCTCGTGTCTCAAGAATGCTTCCTTCAAGTTCAGTTTTATACTGCTCTTCAAGTGCCTCTACTCTTGAATTAACTTCTTCATTTACTTTGGCGAATACGGCGGCTTCAAAAATTGTGGCTGCCTTTTCTTTAAATTCTTCTGATAACTCTTCGCCCTGAATCAAAGCCTCAACATCAGATTTAACATCGATTTGATACTCTTTCTTCAATTCGTCAAGTTCGTCTTCTGAAAGAACTTGAGTATTCTCGTTCTCTTCTACAGTTTCTTCACTTGATTCTTCTTCAGAAAGTGCCTTGCGAACTTCTTCAATCGAATCTTTGTCCATCTCTTGTAATAGGTCATAGATATCTTTAATCATGCCCATACGTGTTGCTGATTCTGACATTTTTCCTGACTTTGCTTTACCCACGCTAGATGCGTAGTTAGGTTTAGTTGTTGATTTACCTCCATCTTCTGCACCACTCATAGTGGGATCTGCTCCAACTTCTTGTGCGCCTTGGTCGGCTGCCAAAGTTGGCATAGAATCTTGAGGACTTGCTTTATCCAAAGATCTTTTGGCGGCTGATACACCAGTCGCTCCAGTATTTGTTTTATCTGTGGATGATTGACCTTGACCAGGTGTCGATAACTCTTCAAGTTCGACCTGATCTTCTTCTGAAACCTGAACTTCAGTTTCTTCTTGCACTTCTTGCTCCTGCTCCAGAATTTCTTTCTTTGACATAGAAACTCCTATATTTTGAGAAAATCTCTGTTTATATTTATAATACCTAAAGTTTAGAAAGAAAAGAATTAAATGCTTTTAACTTGTTATTATCAAGATTAATAGCAGGACTTCTCTTAATACTTTCTTTAATCTTTGCGATAGTGGCCTCTTTAACCACACCATTATCCCAAATCCACTCTTTACCTTCCATAATACCATCAACAAACGCATCGGGAGCAGAAGGGTCTGCTACAATGTCTGCGGCGGTCGCCAAATAAAAATCATCTTTGACATAGTTAGCACCACCTTTTTCTTCAAGAGAACCCATACCTCTTGAAGATACACCTAATTTAGCACCCTCATTAATTAAATTTTTAACGATGTTGCCGTAGGGTGTGTCCATAATTTTTGCTTTACCTACAATATTATTTCCGTCTTCTTTTAGTTCTTTAATCATATGCGAAACTCGCTCAAGGTTTATTGTAGGTCCTTCTGGATGTCCGAGTTCGCCAAATGCTCTATTCTTATCTACATATTCGTTACGATATCTATTCACTTCATTAAAAAGAATAGGTTTGCTATAAATTCTTCCATTGCGATTTTTTGTTTCACTCATCATGAATACACCATTAATGTACATGCTCTTTTTATCTCCTGTACCCTCAACAATATATTCAAGATCTTCATTTATTTCTGTAATAAGTTTCATCTTCTTCTCGCAATATCTAATTTACGTTTATCTTTAACTTTTCTTTTTGTGAATCTTTTAATAGCACTTTGTTTTGCCTTATTTTCTAATTTTTGATCAACCATTTTTTTCATACCTATCGACATTTTTCTATATGACTTGCCTCCAGAGACTCTTTTTTTCATATCATCTCTTGCACCTTTTCTTGCTCTGCGACCAAGTCTTCCCATGTCCGCTTTTCTTCTCGCTTGAATTTTTCTTTTTCTCTGAATTCTATGTTGAAATCGTTTCATTCTTCGAGAAAGTTTCATTCGGTCTTGTACATTTAAAACTCTCTCGTCTAAAGTTTCTCCTGTATGAGGATCAACTTCAACTGGTTCTTCTATTTTTCCATCGAAAAAATCTGTGAATTTTAACATATTAACCTTGTAATGTTACTTCGCTTACTGATGCTTTACCTGTTCCTGCAACTGACTCTATACCCATTTTATATGCCTTTCTAACTGTACCAGAAGTATTTTCTGCTACATCAGAACCTGAAGATGCTACAGTAAATGCACTTGAATTTGTAACGGCAGTAACGGTAGGTAATGCACCGCCTGAAACTGTGTAAGAATCGTAATTTGTTGTATTCTCAAAAACTACTAGATCTCCAACTTGAAAACCATGTGCAGTACCATTGTCAGGTTGAGATAAAATGACAGGTGTTTGTCCTGAACCAGGATCATTAATACTTGATATCTCACCTCTAACAGTATCTACTTTAATGTATGCAGGGTCTCCGTTAAGAACTAATAGATTATTTACGTCAGCCGTAACATCGGCGGCTTGACTTACAATATTAACATACGCATCAACAGTGGTTGTAATTTTTAATACACTCGCATGACTTTTTGGTGCAAACGCTCCTGTTGATGCTGAAGTCGTTGAAACAGATGCTACGTTTGCTAATGCAGTATAACTTACAGGTCTAAATGCGGTACTCATGTTTTATCCTTATGCGGTTGCAAATGATGCAACTTTCCAAAAACTGGTTTTACTTTCTACTAGATTATTTGAAAATTTTTCTTTATTAGCATCATTTAATTTTAAATATGTTTCGTAAATCTTTTTTGAAATTCTAGAATTCACAATAATCTCGTAGTCATCTCTTGTTCTAAATTTAAAAGATGTATTTTCTTTAATACTTCTTTTGATAGCAGGTAAAATATCATCTAGATTATGAACTTCGTTGAAACCCATTTCATAAGGATCTTCATCACCCTCAAAGGCATTATCTTGATCTGGATATTGCATTTCATATTCAAGATAATGTTTTACTGAACCAATATAATCGGCCGCTTTTGCTATCTTTTCTTGCACCCATGATTCCATCTCTTGATAATCATGAAGCATCTCAAATAACTCTCCTGAGTATTTATGTAATTTATAAAGATTTTGCTTTGCCATTCGACCCTCATAATCATTATAGTTCATTTTCACATTCTCTGGTGCGTATTCAGGATGTGCTAATGGGTCACCGCAATGCTCTGATATTTGTTTTCTATAGATATTTTTTAACCTTTTCATCGTAATTATATTTATATGTTTTAATTATTCATAATCAATTTTCTATTTCTTCCATCAAAAGTTTATAATATTTACCATTACTATGATTATAAACTCTCAAATATTCATTTTGTTCATCAATTGTAAAGTGACCATTGTCGTTTTTCATAATAATATCGCCCGTATTTAATGCGGCGGAATGTAATGTTGTGAATCGTTTAACAGAAGATCCTAATGCTCTTGTGTTATCAGCATCAGGAATTATATCAGCATTTAAATTTCCAAAATCAGACGAACCAAAAGTTACAGTAACATAACCTGTTTGTTCTTCTGCGAATACTAAAATTACGTTATTATCATCAACATAAGAAACTGTTTCAGGATTAATGACTTGATAAGAAAAATTAGTGGCAGAAAATACAATCGGTCTCATATTTAAATTGTGATTTACTGCCCATCTTCTAGAAGGTGTCGTTTGTGTATGTTGAAATGTACCACCGTCTCGACCTGATGTTCCTGAACTTCCTGTTGAGCCTGCACTTCCTGTTGATCCTGTGCTTCCTGTACTTCCTGCACTTCCTGTTGATCCTGTGCTTCCTGCAGATCCTGTTGATCCAGTTGAACCTGTACTGCCTGCTGATCCTGCTGAACCAGATGAAGACTGACCAAAAGTTACTGATACAAAACCTTGTCTTGGTTCAGGAAATGTAACTTTTATTATTCCTGTTGATACTAATTGCAGTGTTTCAGGATATATTAATTTATAATCTTGATCAAAAACTGTAACTGCGGCGGCTTGAACACCCATGCCATGATTTACTGTCCATATCTTCGATGCAGTGCCTTGCGTATGAATGAATGCACTACCATCTTGACCTGATGTTCCTGAAGACCCTGCACTACCTGCTGACCCTGTGCTTCCAGATGATCCTGCTGAACCTGTTGTACCAGCACTTCCTGACGATCCTGTTGTACCAGAAGACCCTGCCGACCCTGCTGATCCTGTACTGCCTGCTGAGCCTGTGCTACCTGCTGAACCAGATGAACCTGTAGTGCCTGCTGATCCTGCCGA
>VTLG01008813.1_pt1 | contig 31164 bp, 50 predicted proteins | sample 4694571 | NCBI WGS metagenome assembly VTLG01 (sample SAMN12604809, study PRJNA352737) | marine metagenome | biome: ENVO:00000447; feature: ENVO:00000209|ENVO:00000569|ENVO:01000036; material: ENVO:00002151; isolation source: viral sequences binned using virsorter ...
CCATTTATCTAATTCTTTTTTTAGTTTACTGATTGACTTCATTAAACATGCCAAATTGATGTAAATTCTAATGTGATAGGCTTTATCTTTGGGGCTTTATATACGTATTTAGCAATAGTGGTGTTGCGTCCAAATCTAGTTTTTTTAGTTAAAGGAACGCTGTCAATATTATAACCATCTTGTCTGTGATTAAATATGATAGCTGATAGCCTTGTTGCCCCGTACTCTTTTATAGCTTCATAACTTGTTATACTTCCATATTGTTTTAAATGCCACAATATTGCGTCTGATTGACTTTTTACTTCGTGTGGTTTGATAGTAATTGTTTTCATGTTAATAATTTTTGTGATTGATAAAAAGGTACTTGTTCTGGTTTTTTACCTAATGTATGTACTTCATAATAGGCATTGTCTATTGTTTTCTTATGGCTATACACCCACTTGTAAAATGTTCTTATATTTAAAAATGGTTCGTCTTTTCCAAACCTTACCCCAATTTTAAATGCGTCTGCTACCTGATTGAAAGTCAGTTTATTAAATCTATTTTCAGTTATTAAATCTTCTGCAAATATTTTAGATAATAGGGCTAAAGTTTTGGGGTCTGTTTTATGACCTATTTCTATTGAAGTTCTTCCCAATAGGTCTAACACCTTTTCAGATAATTCTTGTATATTTTCATGTTTAAGTATCTTCACAATAATTTTTTAGCTTCTGACCACGCATTTATTTGTGCGTCTAATTTTGACATTTTTGATGTCTTTTGTTTTCTACGCTCCCAATTTCTAACTGCTGCCTTCCAATCTTTCATTTTATTTTTACCAACTTTCCAACCTTTACTTTCATAAAAATCATAAAACGCTTCAAAATCAACATTGTTTTGCCTTTCTATACAATAAATTTTAATTTCTATTGGTTTCGGCTTTTTAAAATATTTATTATTTATTTTTATTTCTTTATTATTATTAATAGATGTAACCTTTTTTAATGACAAGTTATTAAGAAAGTTAATGACTTGTTGTTCATTAATCTTAAAGTATCTTTTAGCAGGAACCCCTTTTCTTTTAGCTTCAATAATATTTAACTCAACTAAATTTTTAATACACTTTCTTTGTTGTGAAGGGGTTAGGGTAGTGTCTTGTTGTATGTTTTCTTCAGTGTTAAAGAACCACCCATCAGACATTCCATTATTTATAAAATATTCTTCTTTACTTATTAAATCTGCCAATAATACTGTTTCTTTTAGTCCTATTTGTCTTGCTAATTCTTTATTAAAAACTAAAAAGGCTGAACTGCTAAGCAAGTATTTCATAAAATTTCTATTTCATATTTGTAATTAGAAAGGGCAAATTTAATATTTTCTATCTGATTAGAAAAATCAAAATAAGAAGTATTTATAACAAGCCCTACTTTACCTGATTTAACCATTATTTGAGCTTCTTGTTTTTCACTTTCACTCACCCCATTACTTAATAGATATTTTCTCATATGGTTTTTATCAATAAAAACTTCTTTCTCCTCTTCTATTTTTTTATATGCCATATAAACTTTATTGAACACATTTCTATACGTTTCCCAAGTATAATTCGCTTGGTGGTTTTTTTCATAATAATAAATTAAAGTCCTATCACGTTTAAGTACGTCTGCTATAATAGTATGACTGATTTCTTCTTCCATTCTAGCAATTACACTTGCCACCATTCTAGGCACTTGAACCTCTTGAACCCTAGTTTTAAAAGACAAAGCCCCTTTGTTTAAGCCCATTACTTTTGTAGTGAGGTTACATATTTTTATAAAATTATCTTTTGCTGTCATAATTAAAATGGCATGTCTTCGTTCTTGATTACAACACCTTCTTCTTCAACCCTAGAAGATATCCCAGTATTTTCTTTGTCTTCTCCTTTTCTAGCAAACCAATAACCATCTATTTGGTTATACCACCTTCCTTTGTATTCTCTTGAATATACATTACATAATATTGAAACAGTTTCTCCAATTTCTAAATCATTGATTGATTTTATTTTATCTTCACCAAAAGCACTGATACAAACCTCTTTATTGTATTCAGTATTTTGTTCTACTATAATGGATTGCTTTCTCCATTCTTTTCCTGCTTTACTTACACCTGATTCCATATCAAGTTTTCTCATTAATTTTCCTGTAATTTCCATTTTTATTTATTTTTTAATTTATTAATTTCTTGTTTTATTTCTAATAATGTTTTTTGTTCTTCACTTGTCGGAGCAAAAGGAACATTAGGATTAAAAGGAAGGTGCCTATCGTATATTTCTTTTAACCTGCTTTCCAATTCTTTTAGTTGGTCTTGTCTGTCCATTTCAATCCTACCACTTAATTCTTCTGCAACTGCTTTGTTTGTTTCAGTTTTTTTTGTTTTCTTTTTAGTCATTGTTATTTATTTATTTAGTTAGTAAAAAAGATAGTGAGGTGGAATTGATAATGCCACAAACTATAACCACTCAATTATAAAATATAATTATCTAACCACCCCACCATCTATATTTGTTTATTTATTTAATTATTAAAAAAAGGAAGGGGGGGATTAGACTGCCTAGGCGAATTCTCCCCCCAACCTATATTATTTTTTGTTTAAATGCTTCTGCTTCATCTTCACCAAATACTCCTAGTTCGTAAAAGCCTGTCATTTTTAATACTGCCCTAGACAATGCTCTTTTCTCAGCCATCTCTAAAACATACCACGTATTAGTATTGCCATCTTTATATGATTCACCTTTCAAAGCTGAACCAAATGTTTCAATAGTACAACCATCTTTTGTAGCTGTTGCTTTTACCCCTGCGAAATTAGGTTCTGATTTTACCACCTCAAAATATATAGTGATATTTTCTATTGCTTGTATTTTCTCTATACCACTTCTAGTGATAATAATGTAGTGCTGATGTTTAAAGACATCATCTTTTGTTAATTCATACTTTACATATTTTTCTTTTAGTTTGTCTGTTTTCATATTTCTTTTGTTTAAAATTCTGTTAAAAATATAAATTTTTATTTAATTTCTTTAATTTATATATACCATTTTTTATTTTACTTTCAGTTTCTTTTTTCTTTTCTCCTAGAAATATATTTCTATATTTTCCTGTTGTAGTAGAATAATCCCAATAATATTCATCTAAATATACTCGCCCCTTTTTATCTATAAAAACTATTATAGAATTGTAACTTTGAAAATACTTACCTTTATCATCATATATTTCAAATTGATTTGCTATTTTGTTACCTCTTGGGCTTGTCATATTATATACTTTCATTTCGTTTGTATGTGTTTAATTAAGTTTTCTTTTATATATTCTAGTTTTTCTTCATCTATCCACTTTAAAAAATCATAGCTGTCAAACCATATTGTTAAATCATTACCTTCTTCATCTGTACCCCTTAAGCACACTTCATTTCTGTAGGATTGAAATGTATTAATATCGTGCATGGTTTTGTGTATTTGGTTTTTATATTCCATTAATATTGTTTTTTGTTTTCTCTAAAGTTTCTCTTACATTTCTTATAACTTTTAAAAGCTCTATTACTTTTAGTTTTAATTCTAAATTATTATTACGTAATCTCTCTACGTCTTGTAAAGCTCTTTTTAATTCTAATTCTATTGTTTCCATGTTTTTAAATTAAGTTTATGATTAATGCTTCTTTTTTATTATACATTTCTTCATATTCTTTCAATCTATTTTTTATTTGCTTATTATCCTCTTCATTGTACCACCTAGAATCTTTAGGCTCAGGTTCAAACTTATAACACTCATCTAGCATTAACCCTGTTTTATCCATGTATTCTTCTAATGCTTGATGTATTTGTTCTTCAGTTCCAAATATTCTGATGGCTTCTGATATTGCTTGTAAATCTTGAACGTTTGTGTTTAAATACGAGTGCTTAGTATTTATTGTTTGATATATACCATTAGGATAAAAATGGTAATCTTCGCAAATTAGTAATTCCATTGTGTAACGTCTTTAAAGTTATAGTATTCTTTTTTAAGTTTGACAAATAAATCAATTACTTGTTCGTCAAGTGACTTTTCTAATAAGAACCTTTTGTGTTCAGGCTCAATACTTTTAACTAATATAAATAAGCTATCAGTAATTTTGTTTAGCCAAAGTGGGTTTTCTTCTATTACATCTAGTATAGATACGATAGCTTCTTCTTTATTAGTGGCTTCTTTCATTGTGTAGTTTGTTTTCATTTTTCTTTGTTTTTATTAATAATTATAGGACAAAGATAAAAAGAATATTTTAATTAACAAAATTTTTAACTACTTTTTTAACTAACCCTCGTTAATTAAAGGGCAATAAGTAAAACTATTATAATAAGTAGAAGGTAAAATAAGGTAAGTTGTGTAGAGGTCTTTAGCTTCATTATAAGGGCATTAAAAGGTTTATAGGGGTATTACCCCCTAAAACTACTGCACAGGCTATAGCAGGCTTCTTACCACGTTTAGCATAAGACATAGCATATGTGTCGTGGTCTATACCACACCCAACTTGAACACCCCATATTCTAAAGTTCTGACCAACATAATGTTCAGTATAGCACTGCGTATGGAGGTGTCCTTGTACTGTATTCATCATATCTGCACGACATTTTGTACGAGCAGTACCAGCTTCACCATGAATGTACTGTACCCCATCAATTACTAATCTATCAAGAAATTGCCAGTTAGGCACTTCTAACACTTCTTTATATGATTTTATCCATTTAGAAGGTATAAGTGATGTTTGTGCCTTACGCATTATCATTCGGTCATGGTTACCAATAATAACACTAGCTTCAGGAAAAGCCCTATACCATTTAGCTATTTTACTTATAGCATATTCTAGTTCTTCTTTTCCTGTATATTCTGCTTCAATATCTATTTCATGAAAACTTGTATAGTGATTGTCTATAATATCGCCAATAAATACAACGTCTGTACAATTCCAAGTGTCGTATTGTTCTTGGCAAAATTCTAAATATCCTTTTTTACAAAAGGGTTCATGCAAGTCGCCAACAACTAGGACGTTCCTAGTGTTAGCTTCTCGCATTTTTTTGAGAGCCACTATTTCGTGTGGCTTTAGTCTAAATCTATTATCTCGCTGATTTTCCAAAATCTGCTGCTGATTGACCTAATAACATAGCTAATAAAGACCACCATATCTTAGATACGTGTACTTCATCAACTCCTAAATAAGTTGCAACCATTGGAATAACTATTGAAGAAATTCCTAACCATACCTTCTTTGAAGAAAGTAATTGTGTAATAATGTAATTTTTCATTTTTTTGTTTTTAATTAATATTCAAATTTATTGTTCTAATACAACCATATAACGTCAGGGTCTTTCAATTTATCAACATCACAATGTATAAAACGTCCTTTCTTAGATATTCCTATACGATTAATACCAACTGATAATAACGCTTCTACTATTAAATAACAGTCTCTACTGCCATTAAAAGCAATATCTACTGCTAAACCTTTCAAATGGCTGCTTCCTACTCGCCCACCCACTAGTTGATTTCTAGCTTTCGTTCTGAAGGCAGATGTAATTTTAAAAGGAATACCTGCGTTTCCCCTAGCGTAATCTAGTTTTTCTATAAAAGCATAATTCATTTTAGAGCCTGAACCTGGTTCGTCAGGGCTATCAAATTCTGATAAATTAAAGTATTTTAAGTCCAAATTATAAGTAGTATAGTTTGTAAACCTTAACCCCTTTAACTTCATGTACAAATTCTCTACGCACTTTAAGCTCTTCAACTTTTTTGTACTTCGGGTTTTTACTATTTAGCTTGTTCTTTTTCATATTTCACAAATTTATAAACTGTAAATCCTATTGCTAGTATCAGCGAAACAAATGTCAATATTTCATTACAATCTGTTATGCTAAATCCTATTGCTGAACCATTAGCTAGTCCTACTTGTAGTGTGTCTTTTAGGTCTGTCATTTTTAATTTTGTTATGCTTAATCTCTAAGTAGGATTTTAGCTTCGTTATGTTTATTAATTTTGGTTTGTAGTGTTTTTTCATTACGTCAAGTCAGGTGTTAAAAAATTTCTTAATGTTATTTTTGTTCCTTGCCTACTAGGTCTTTCAAGATTCATTCCTGCATAGTACGCATTCTGGTCAGGATTAACGTCTGCACCACTATTGGTACTGTATTCAGGAAATGAGCTTGTATTATTTGTAACATACTTAATCATTCTTTCAGTATAATATTCTGCTGTATTACGCACTTCTTCTCTAAGGTGTTGTGCTTCTTCTGTAGAAAGTGCTGTACCTGTTTCTGATGTCTTAGAATATATATTGCCATTTTCTATTTTAAACCTTAGAAAAGGTATTGCGTGGTAAAACGCCCAGTTAGGCAACATATCACCTATATACTCATCTACTAAAGTTTTGTATGCCCCTGTTAAGTTTCCTGCAATTATCTTATCTTTTAGTGCTTGTGTCAAATCTGTTCCTAATTTAGTTTCAACATAGAGTTTTTGTGCTTGTCTTATATATGGTAATAATAAGTTTGTATCAACATTTAAGTTTAGAGCAGTGCTATCTTTGAGCTTCGCTTCTGATATAAAAAGTACGTATGCCATAATTAATTGTAATATCCGTTATTTTTCATTCTTTGTGGTGGTATTGCTACCAATTTATCATTTCTTTCTGCAGTAAAACCTTCACTAACTGCTTTTGTATAACCAATAACTTCAGCGTCTACAATAGGCTGCTTCGCATTTCTTAAAGATGTTTTGTAGATTCTACGCAACCAAAAATGGCGACATTGGGGTCCTCCTTTGTATAAAAATAAATTGTATGTTCCCTTCTCACCTTTTATATAGTCGTATTCAGGGTGCCCAAAACCTGGATTTACGTCCTGACTATTAGCCCTAACTATATCCTCTTTTCTATACACTTTATTCGCACCCACCATTAATTCGCAAAACTCTCTACTTGTACCTGATTTATTTACTAAAAAATTATCTGTTGCGTAAACATACCTTACTTTGTAATAATTGTTAAAAGATTTATTTACCCCATCTTGACTACTTCTAGCATTAGGTCTAGCTGTTGGGGTAGAAGCTAGTTCTATCTTTTCATTAGCTGCTTTATTTAATTCTTCTTCAAAGTCAAAATCCATGTGTTCTCCATCAACCACTTCTTCTTCAACTAACTCCCATTCTTCTGCTGTATCTTCACCAAACTCTTCAATCCATTTTTGTAAATTTGTAGCTTGAGATAATTCTATATTACAATTACATTTATTCAATTTAGTTATTTGCTCATGGTTTTCACAAGGCATATAATAAGTTTTTCCATCTTGTTTGTGTTCGTGTGAACCTTTGCAGCCTAGTTTTTCTGCTTCTGCTTCTGCCTCTTCTTTTGTTTCAAATAAAGGTAATTCTACCCCATCTGTAATCATTGTTCCTACTTTAGCCAAATCAATATCCTCTCTCACTTCAACATCTTCATCTAAAGGTGGTAAACCAAGTTCTTCTCTAATTTCGTCTTGCGTCATTACAGCCATTAAATCTTGGTTTGTAAATCTTGTTGTAATTGGTTTAACCTGAACAAAATTGACAGGCATATCCATATCATTTACTTTGAATATTTTTCTTAATACCTTAACGATTTGGTCTTGGAATGGTTTTACCACTGTATTAAGATAGAAGTTCGCAGCTGAATTAAGCTCGTCAGCGTTGTTTCCAAGCCCTGTGTCTGACTTTATACCCATCAGCATAGGTGAGGTACATCTATGCCCTGAAAGTATGTTCTGCGTCAATAATTCTTGTAGAGCCAAATATTGTTTATCTAAATCACTTGAACCAATTGATGTTATTTCAGGGGTTCTGTTTCTGTCATCGGAAAATGTCAATACAAATTTTCCTGAATTAGTTTCTGAACAAAACTTATCTGTCAAACTTCTTTCTATTTCAAACCTTTCTTCTTGGGTAGGTATGCCATTAGAAAAATTAATCATAAAACTTCCTGCGAACCCATTGCTGATATTGTTTAAATGAAATTCAGAAACACGACTATCGATTAATGCCCAATTATTACAAGAAACATAATCAGGTGTGTAATAACTGTTCATATTAGGACTGTAAAGACCTGAATACAATATTTGATTTGCTGATGTTCTATCATTAGTATTAAAAGCAGGAACATAGTAAGGTTTATTTTGTCTAGTGTTTGCCCAATCTGCTGATACATAATAACCAGTTGTTCTTCCCATTTCATCAGGTCTAGCACATCTAATCTTCTCTACCCCAACGTGATAGATTTCAGCGATTTGTGTTCTGTCTTTTGACCATACAATATTAAGTGCAAACGCCCCCTGAAGTTTAAAGTCAAAAGATATTTTTTTAAGGACTTCATGTAGGCTTTCATTACTATTAGCTCTATCCATAAAGTTCTGAAGCCTAACTCTAGCCTCCATATCTCTATCATCTTCATCTTCTATAATAAGGTCTTCGCCTGCAATCATTTCTGCTGTAGCATTTATAATAGCAGCAGATATTGAACTTGAGTAATAAAGGTCTATAAGGAATTGAGGGTACAGGTTTCGCCAATCTTCTGTTCCATATTCTATCCATTCTTTACCCCTAACCTCTTGTACTATTGGGCTTGTACTAGTTTCTAAATTTATATTAATGATATTGTCTTTCATATTTATTCTTCTTCAGTAAACCAACCATTTGTAATGTCATCAACGATTACAAACAGTTCAGTATTATTATATATTGTTTTACCTTCTAAAAAAGTAGGTGTATCACCTTCAAAGGAAACAATAAATTTTGACTTATCCAAATTATGCCTTGCTGTTTCTTCTGATGTTGTAAGTAACAGGTCAAAGTCCATATTACTTAATTCTGTTTTTTCTATTATTGCGTATTTTCTCATCTTATTCTGGTATATCTGTTACCCAATCAGGTGTGTTAAATATATCACCTGTAAAACCATTCCCTGAACTGTCTAATGCCTTTGCCCCTGCACCTTCATTAAATCTCCAATACCCTACTAGTCCTGATTGACCTGTTAAATTTATAACTCTATTTTTTGTTGTAGTATTATAAACTGTACTAACACCTACTACTGTATCAAATAAAGCAGCTTCAGATACAAAACCTTTAAAAAAGTTACCACCTGCTGTATTTTGTCCTATATCAAATACCGTAGGTGTTCCTGACCAAGCACCTAAACCACTTGTTTGTGTTGCTTCTACCTCCCCATCTAAAAATAGTGACAACCTATTACTTGATGTTTGCCACGTACAGTGTAAATGATGCCAAGTTCCATCACCCTCTAAACTTGAAGCATCAAAATTTATTACATTTGTTGCAGCACCACCACCTTTGTAAGCAAACCTCATTTCTCCTGAATTATTATGGTAAAATAATTGTACAAAGTTATTTGCGTCTACTTGTATCTTCATAATATGCCCTGAGCCTGACATAGAGCTTAATTGTACCCATACTGAAAAAGCACCTGAATCCTTATCAAATTTACCTGCTGCGCTATCACAAGTAACATATTCTGTTCCTGTAAGTTTCAACGCATATTCATCTCTCAATGAACCTCGTGCAGTATTTAAGCTAAGTCCTGATTTTAATGCTAACATATCTTATGTAATTATTCCTTCGCTGTAACCTATTCCAATTCCAGAAGTCAATGTAATTGCAGTAACATTCATAAACAAAGTAGTTCCAGCAGGTAAAGTAGTTTGCAAAGCACTTTCACCTGTTGCGTCTGCTACTGCTATAGAAGCAACTACAGATGTAATAGGAAAATACACTGCATACCAATCCTTGCTTGTCTGTGCTCCTGTTGTAAATATTTCTGTACTTCCGTTCTTACCTAACTGTTCTGTCAGTAATTGTTGTACGTTTTCTATTGCCATTTTTTAATTTTTTTATTGTCCGTAATATATATAATTTGTTCCTGAAGTTTCAGTATGTTGAGTATATTGAACTTCTTCTGTTCCTGATTTTTCTGATACATTCATTTTGCCTATTGCTACTAATCCTTGTACAACCCCATGAGTAGGGGCTACAGGTAACACATCATCTTCTGTTACAGGTGCATTCCCTGAACTAATAGCTACTGCCCCTGTCCAGCTTACCTCGTATGCTTCATATTTATAATACCCTGCAGGTAAAAGTTTTGTTGCCCCTGTATATACGTCTGGTGTAGCGTTATAGTCAAAAGTCATTTTAGTATATCTATCACTTATAAAATGTGTAGTAGAATACCCATATTGTACAGAACCATCTAAATCATTAGTAAACTTCATCAAGTGCCTTATTTTATCTGAACTTACTGAAGTGTCAATACGATTTGCTTCTGTATTAATATAAATATTGAACCCTGTTTCTGTAGTTACTTGTATCATCTGTTATATAATAGAAATACTATCTTTTTATTTGCTTATAAAAGAAAAGAGTGGCTAAAAAGCCACCCTAATCAAAGAAATATATGAAAACTACTAATTAAATTCTTAAGATTTCGTTGGGAATGTTGCTGCTTCATTCACAAAACCTGTTTGGTCCCAAGGGGTTGTAGTATAATCTTCTAAAAATGCGAATGGAAGTGCTTCTAATCCATCGAATGTTAGAGTATAACCATTTCTATCTCCCCAAGCTGCACCAGTGTCCATAGAACCTGCATTTAAAGTCAAACCATTAGCCATACCTAATGCAATAAATACATCATGTCCATTAGCTAATTGTTGATTTAATTGAGCAAAAATTCTAACCTTAGTCTGTCCTAATAATTTTATTTCGTTTTGGTCTTCTTTTGTAAGTTTATTAAGCATAATATTTACAGTTGGTGTGTAGTAAATTGTTCCATTTTCACGACTACCTGTAATAGTATCAGAAACACTAGCTACCCCAAGAGGCGTAACGTATTCATAAATTGTAGTGCTGTTCCAATCTATTGCGTCAATTTCTAACTTATTTGTTGCGTCATAAGTATAAGATACATTTTCATCAAACACTGAGAAGAATACTTTTTTTACCCCACCTGATATTCTATTACAATCAAGACCTCTACCTTTCGTTAAGTTTGTACATGCCATAATTTATTTTTTTTTAAAGGTTAAGAAAGCAAGGGTTTTTACACCCCTGCTGTCATTGATTTATTTTATGATTGTCTTACTATATCTGTATTGATACCTGTTTGAACACCTGCTGAATATCTAGCTACAACTCTCATGTTGTCTGAACCATCTAAAGCTGCCATGTCCATGATTTGTATTCTAGTTGCGTCTGATAACAAGTCAGTTCCAAAGAATAAGTTAGACTTTTCTGCTGCTACTAATTGATTATCAGGCATTCCAGGACAAACTGCTATATTATGCCCCTCAAATACTGGTGTGTAATCCTCTCTCATATGCATATAAGGTACCCCTGTTAGAGCTGAGATAGCAGCTATATACATAGAGTAAGTTTTCTTATTCATATATATATAAGTGTCATCTTTATACATTGTGTTTAATGCTGTACTACCTGCCCAATCAGTTACTAATTTTTGTAATTCTCCGATTATTGAAGCTGTTGTATAAGCACCTGCTGCTGCTGAAGCAACAATACCTGCACCTGTAGCGATTGTACCTGCTGCTGCGTCTAAGAACCCTAAAAATCTTCCTGCCCCATTATCTCCTGACCACACGTCACCTTCTGTTGCGTCTGCAATTATTTGTCCTAAATAAGAAACAACGTAATCGTCAAAAGAAGCTGGTGGTGGTGCTCCTGCTCCTGCTCTCATTTGTAATGCTTCCCAAGAGTCCAAGATTTCTTTTTTACATAAATCTGTATTCACCATTAGCAATTTAGGCTCAAGCTGATTTTCTGTTAGTGCTAATGTTCCTGCTTCGTTAAAGTTACACCCTGCATTTTGAACCATACCTGTTGCGTTCATTTTTTGTATGTTAGATTTAAACTTGATATTTTCAATTATAGTTAAAAAATCTAACGATTTAGCTTCACGTAAAGCTGCTGAGATATAGAACCCTGCTGCTTTTCCTGCGAAATTTGAATTTGTTGTTAATGCCATTTTTTAATTTTTTTTGTTATTATTTATTTAAGTTATATAAAAATTTCTCTTGCCTAGATAACCTATTGAATTCTTTTTTTGTTAGAGTAGGTTTGTCTGAGCTAAATTTATTTGTATTAATTGGTAAATCAGCAGGGCTTTCTGCTAATTCAGTTTTTAGTTTTTCATTCTCAGCTTTAAGTTTTTCAAGTTCTTCTTCTGCTGAAAATTCTACTACCTCAGTAGTTTTTATTGATTTTGGCTTGTCTGATACTTCTTCAGATTCTTCAGACATTTCTTCTTTCTCCTCTTCATCATCTCCATATTCATCTTCTTTCCTCAATCTTTCTTTCAAATCAGCTACTGCGTCTTCTAAGTTTTTGATTCTTTTCTCCATACCTTCCCAATCATCTACTGCTACTTCATCATCATCTTCACCTCTATCTTCACCCATTTCTTCTTCTGTTACCTCTTCTTCAGTTTCAGATTCGATAACTTCTGCTACGATACCTTCTTCTTCAACTCGGAAAGATACCCCTGTGTCTGTCTTATATGTGCCAACTGGTAGTAATATTGTAGTTCCATCTTCTGTTAAAACGGAAATGTCTACACCTGCTTCTAATTCTTCGGCTGTTGATACAAAAATAGTACCATCTTCCGATTTAGCTTGCCAACCTAACTGTACTTCTTTGTCAAGTCCTAAAGCTACAAGTATTCGTTCTTTTAATTCCATAATTTAGTTTGTATTAAGTAAGTTTATATTATATAATAGATTCGTTTATTATTTATTTGATTTTTGCATTTCGTTGATAATTTCATTTAGAGCTGATAATATTTCTTCATCTGTAGGTGGTTTTTCTTGCATGGCTTCAAATTTATTAGTGAAGTACCCTTCAATACTTAACCCTTTTAATTCTCCTTCCTTAATCTTGTTCCATAATTCATCATTATCTATCTTCATCTTTACGAACCAAGTTCCATTTGGTAAATCATAACCATACATTTTCGACTTATCACTATCACCTTCTTTTATCCAACTCTCTACTGTTAGAACCCCTGACACTCTGTCTTGGTGTTGATAAGTGGCTTTATGATGGTTATTGTGTTGTAGGTACAACTCACTTGCTTTTCTAACTGTTTCAGGACTAAAGTACACATAGTATTCTGAATCAGTATTAGGGTCATATCTAAATATCTGTTTGTTAGGTATTAGGGCAGGTGAAACAAGCATACGTTTTTCTTCATCTACTTTAGCAAAAGTTAAGTTGTTTTTCTCTTTACCAAAATACACAAAATCCTGTTCTATAGCAGGTGCAGACACTAAACTTATAGCGTCAATTGCTAATTCTTGATTATCGTCTTCAATAACCAATTCAACAATTTTAGTTGTTTTTGTTTCTTCATAATTGTGGTCAGGATTGGCTTCTTTACATTCTTCCATAGAATCGTATTCGCATTCTCCTGTTTCTCCCCATTTATATTTTCCGTCTTTACATTCTTTACAAGGCATAGTATATAATATATTAAGTTAGTATTTATTTGATTTTTATATTGTAGCTCTTCTTCTTATCGTAGCTAGTTTATCTTGGTTATTTGTTATATCATCTGAAACAACAAATGCTTGCATTGGTTCAGGTGCTTGACCTGTTCCTAATTCAAACGCACCACTCATCATTTGTGGTGCAGGTGTATCAGGTGTTGGTGGTGGTGGGGCTGATGGTCCTGGTCCTGTTGCCCCCCCTAATGGCTGCTTTTCTATCATAGCAATATTCGCTAAACCTGCTGCAACTGCTAAACCTGCTGCAATAGGTGCCATAGCTAACCCTGCGCCTGGTATTTCTAAAGCTGTAGCATAAGCTGCTGTTGCTGCTTGGTATGTGTCTACAACAGCCATTGCTATTTTCATAGCTTTGAATTTCTTAGCTTGTGCTTTTCGTTTGTCGTCATATTTCTTTTCTATATCTTCTGTACTCTTTCCATTCTTCTCAGCTAATTTGATTTCTTTGTTGTAATTGTTTTCTATAGTTTGAGCTTGTACGTCCATAATACTATTAACTATACTCAAACTATCTTTCAGCATATCAACTCTAGCCTCATTTAATTGTTTCATGTTTTCTCTTTCTTTCTCATACACTTCATCACCATAAGCTATTCGCAGTTGAGCATATTTACGTTGAATTTCTAGCTTCATCTCTTCAGCGTTTTCCATACCCTCTATTGATTTATATTCTGCAACTTCTTGAGCTGATAATTCTGCTGCAAAAATCTTGTGTGCTGTTTCTCTTTCTTGTTTTAGCCTCTCTTTTCTAGACATCTCTTGAGCTCCAGCTATTTGGTTTAGTTCTAATATCTTATTTTCTAGCCTAAGTTTAGTTAGGGCAGCATCTTCTGCTTCTTCTTTATCTTTTGCGTCCTTTGCAAATTTATCAGTAACTTGCTGTTTATCAGATTCAAATTTCTCCCTTAAACTTAACAGCAACTCTTGTTTTTCTTCTTCACTAAATTTCGCATTGGTTTTTGCTTGTTCAAGTGCTTGTTTCTGTAATAGGTAATCATATTCTATTTTCTTCTTTTCTCTTTTTTCATCATCTTTAATTTGCCTTAATCTAAGCTCTCTTTCAATAGCCCATACTTCTTGCCTTAATTTATTAGCATTCCTAGTGATTTCATTTTGTTTTCTAATCCAGTTATTTTGTCTTTCTCTTTCTTGGTGTGCAGCATGTCTTTGTATTTCATTTGTTTTTCTTATTAATGTCCTTTGTACTTTTGCACTTTCTCTTTTAATATTAGCCAGCTTAATCTCTAAATCAGCAAGGTCTTGTAAATCTTGCTTAGTATTTTCTGTCATAGCCATTTGCTGTTTCTGTATTCTTACTGCTTCTGCAGCATTAGCTACTCTTTGGTCCATTAATTGCTGCTCAATAGCTGTTGCCTCATTTAACGCATTTATTCTTTCTTGTTCTGTTAAGTTCAAATCTTCTGCCCTTAATTTCAACTCTTCTATCTCAGCTCTTCTTTCAGCAGTTTGTACGCTTAACTCTCTTTCAGAATCAGCTAAATCTTGTAACGCTTTTTTTAATTGTACTGATAATTCAATTTCTTTTTGTATTTCAGCACCTATACCTGTAAAAGATTCTTTCATATCTGTAAAAGCACCTGATATATCACCTGTCCAAACTTTAGCAATAGCACTACCAAATTTTGAAATTCTATCTACTAATACACTAACTACTGCACCAACTGCTGCGAATATCCTTTCTAAAACTTCTGCACCCTTTTTAGTTTTTGTAAACCAAGTCATTAATGCGCCAAATGCTAATACTAAAGCACCTATTCCTGTACTCAATATCCCTACCTTTATTGTCTTAAACATAGCTTTCGCAATAGGTATAATTTGCCCAAAGCCTTTTTTAACACTATTCAAAGACACGCCCATTACTTGAAAATTACCAATTAATTCCCCTAATGTACCTTCATTTTCTTTGTTAGCAGCTTGCCATTCTTTTACAGAATCTTTTGCCTCACGCTGTTGCATTGTTAAATCTTTTACAGCAAGTCGTTGGTCTTTTATTTCTGTCTTTAAATGTTCTAACTTCTTATTTGCACCTGAAATATGAAGTTCCCATTCAGACATTTTATTTCTTTCCTGTTGTAATTTTATCTCTTCCCTTTGTAACATTAACAGAATTTCTTTCTGCTCTTTTAAGGTAGTATTTAAATACTTTAGTTTTTCATCAGCACCCTGTAAAGAATCACCAAATTGCTTGGTGTCTTGTGTCGCTGTCTTAATATCACTCTCTATTTTAAAATATAATGTTTCTGGCATAATTTTATTTTTATACTGTTATTTCATAAAGTCTAAGCGTAGCACTCCAACTAATATTCATATCAGCTACTCCTGTTACAGATAAGTGCATATCATTAGTGCTTGAAAATGTTATCGCACTTGTCCACCCTGTTGTTGTACCTGAAGCTGCTTGTGTTCTTGCTGTACCCCCCTGCAAATCTTTAAGGAAAACAAGCCCTATTAATCTTAAAAATATTCTGTCATTTACTGCACCACTTCCTGCACTTCCACCTGTTCTAACCCCTATTACATTAGCTTCAAAGCCCTGAAAAGAACTTGTAGAACCTCTTGCTATAATTGTATTACTATCACTGTTATTGACTTTTAAATTCGTTTGTGTAGCGTCTGTAGTAGTCCCTGATAAAGTTATTATTGAACTTTGACCAGCACCTGCCTTTGAACCTTCAAATGCACCACCCCCTATTACTACTTCACCATCTCTTTGTGCTAACCCATAATTACCTAGAACTGTTGCATTATTAACCCCATTAGATATTTCATTACTACTTCCTATTACTATATTGTTTCTTGATAAACCTCTAATACGATTATTTTCACCCATTATAAAAGTATTATTCGTACCTAATTCTGTATTATTATTAGTCCCTTTTATGAAGTTATTCATATTACTAGCATTAATAGGTAGTTTTAAATTAGGTGTGAAAGCTATACAACTGTCTGATGTTGTATCGTATTTATAGCCATACGCTTCACATTGTAATTGATTAGGTATAACTTCATTTGTACCATCTGTAAATACAACTATTCCATCAGCACCTGTTCTTAGGGGTTTTATTGGTATTCCTGTTTTAAATTCCATTATGGTATAAGTATAAATTCAACTTTAGCTAAATCGTTTGGTTTATATTCTATTTTATTCACTCTAAATACTCTATTTTTAATCATCACCTTGTCACTAAATTGAAAAGTATTAATGTCAGCAGGGCTTAGGTTTACCTTCAATTTCATTGTTCTAGTGTCTGCATTATAAAGCTCATTAATATAAGGTGACCAATAAGTTTGATACAAATTATTTACAGTAGTTTGTAAGGGGCTAAATAATTGATGTAAACCAAAATTTATATCTCTTGTAGTAGAAAGAACAGGTATTTCAGATAGGTGGCTGAATTGTAAAAATTCAGATTGTTCTTCACTGGATAACCCATTTTCAGCAGGTATATAATAAGTAACTGCTGCGTTTAAGGTTCTTTTACCATTATTAAATAAAATTCTTGGGCTATTATCAAACCCTTCAGGAGTACCATCAGACCTAGAGAAAATTGAAGGGGTAATAAAATCAGAAAACTGATTGAAGACAGGTTTAACAACAGTAGCTGCAAATGGTGTTGCTTTGTTTTCTTTTGTACCCTGTAATATAGTTTGAAGCCCATTATACATAGTTTCAGCACTTATTTCTTTACTTCCATAAAGGAAGCCATTTGTTGATTTTTTATAAACACTAAAAGCAGTATCATCTTCATCTTCTTCATATTGAAAAATTACATGCTGATTAAGGTTAGTTAGAGGATTTAACTGCATATCTGAATCATCTATTTTATCTGTCCAATCGTGTTGTATGCTTCTTGAAGCTAAATTAGTACCTGCTGTATTGCTTATAAAAATATCACCATAAGGCTCTATTATTATGTGATTAGGATTATCAGGGTCAGACATACTCACAAGATTAAACATAGTCATTATACCTTTTAAAAAATCCCACTGCCCTAAATCACCTCTTAGGTTATTCATTAATGTACCACCAACAATATTACCTGTACCTATACCCCAACCCACATAGCAGCCATAAAATTGTGAGGCACCACCTGGATATTGCCTAACATCAGTTCCACCTGTACTAGATTTGAACTGAGCTTCTAAGGTATCACCTGTTTGTAATGTAACGCTAGTAACCCCTGTCCAATTAACTGTAGCTCCAGCAGGTACAGAAAAACTTTGATAATTGATAGCAGGTTCTACTACTCCTGCTGCTGTTGTATGTGTCCATTGAAATTCTACTGTTACTGTACTTCCTGAAAGGTTTTCTGCCTGATAAGCATAATCCATCTCATAAAATTCATTGAGCGTGGTAGCTGTTAAAACATTAGTAGTTTCATTATAATTAGCAGGACTAGTACCAGCAATTAATGGGGCACCTGAACATAATTTTAGATTTGTTAATGTATTCCCTGCATAATGGTTTACGAATGGGTCTGGGCAATATACACCATAATAAGTAGTAGGACCACTTTCTACTGACAGGGCAGGGGTATTATCAGCACCCCAATTAAAGTCCATATATAAATTACCAAAATCAGTACCATCAAAAAATGCTGATTCCCAAGTAAAAGATGAATCTTGAAATATCCTATTAATTAAATATTTTATATTTATAAAAGGTCTAAATGCACTAGACAAATGTGGTAGTTCAGGGTAATCTGTTGTTCCATTAGTTCCATCAGATATTAAAATCTGCCCTTGCCAATCTACAAATGGGTATTTTACAGTAGTGTTATCATCTCTATAACCTGATGTATTAGATTTAAGGTAAGTAATACCTGTACCACCTGGACTGTTCCAACTTCTTTTAATATTAGTTTTATTATACGCATGTTCTAATTCTTCAAAGTCAATATCTTTAAATTTCTTGTCTTTTAAAAAATCTGCTAATGCTATTACTTCAGAATATAAGTTTACATTATAACTTAGCTCACCCTTTTTATTGTTAATACTTATTAATCGTAAGTAGCCTTGAAATAATACATACCCATCTTGTTTCAATATACATTGTGTCTTAACGTATGGGTTGAAATTAATCCCTGTTGCAGTTCTTGTTATATCAAATACATTATCAAATATTTGATTATTTCTTTTTGTTGCAGGTAAGTTAAAATCTTTAGAATATGATTGTACCTTTTCTGCTACATTTGTAAAATCATCAACACTTAAAGTCAATGGTATGTCTTCTTCTTCATACAAATCACATATCACTTGCCCATCTTGTAAATCGCTGAAAATTTGTGTAGGACTTTGACCTGCCTCTAAACATTTTAGGCTACTTATAACTAATTGACCTGCTGTACTTGTGTAATCAAGCATGATTGTTTGGTTAGTATTAGTACAGGTAAAAGTTTGGGTAATAGTTGAAACATTACTTGAATGCGAATATGAATTTACTTGCGTTCCACCACTTCCATTGAATAGCCTAATATCTAAAGTTCCTACAGCAGCAGTACCAATATTTATGATAATATCATAATCAGCCCCAACTACTAGCCCTGTCATTTGTTGATAAACACCTGTCCTACCTACTGTTGTTCCATTATACGATAAAACTAAACTATTTGAAGCTGATTGAGGAGGCGATACTTCTCCCCATGTAGCACCCCCTGCTATTGTTCTAAACCTATACCAAGTATTAACAACTGTAGCAGGGGCTGAAAATACAACATCTTGATATGGTGTTGAAAAGGTAGTGCTGTGTAAATTTGTAGCATTTAAATTCGTAAACAAACTACCATTTACTATAAATTGATTGTAGGTGCTGACATTAAAATCATAACCTGCATTATATTGTGGGTATAGAATTAATTGTGTACTCATTAGATAGATTGGGTTCTTAGTGTATTAGATTTTTCTATACCAAAATTATATTGAATTAACCTGTCATTAGCTACTGTCTTTCTTGTATAAGAGGTAGTGGTTAATCGTACAGGTGTAACGTATTGGTTTAATTGTGGGTTGCTTACATCAGTTTGATAACCTTCTAATAAATATATTTCAGGGCTGTTTATTAATTCTTCGAACCATACTGATTCTGCTTCTGAAACAAAATCTGTATTCATTGTAATGTTTTCAGTTGCGTTTACTCTAAATGATTTCTTTCCACCTTTATGCCCTGATATTTTATATGACCCTTGATTCCAAGTTCCTTTTGATTGAGTATATGTAGTAGCCTTAGTGGATATGCTTCTTGATGATTTTTTTGTAAATGTATAGTAATCCCAAGCACCCCATTGATTTAACCAACACAATCTTATACTTTCATATCCTCTTAAATCAGGACACTCAACATTTATAGTTACTGTATTACTTATTTTTGTACTACCTGTTCTTGCTACTACTTCATAATAACTGACATTATCTTTATTTGCCATCCAAGTTGTTAAGTCAGCACCTGTTATATTACCAGGAAAACACCCAAAATAAAGTATGTCCATTTTTATGTAGCCATTATACACATCATAAGCACCATTTGCTGTACTTCTAGTTACTGCGTCTGTTCCTAATGAAACACCTGAACTATTGTAATAAGTGAATAATATATTACCTACGTTTCCATTAACATCTAAAAAAGCCATTGTTCCATAATCTTCTATTTTAGCATATTGAGTAGTAGGTGCATTAGTTAAAAAAGAATCAGTAGCTGAAGCAAGTAAATCAAATTTAGAAGTATCAAAGCCAAAATCATTACCTACTAATTGTAGCTCATCTGAATATTTTAAATACCCATTGAATATTCTATATAGTGCTGATGTTTGGTCATCACAAGAAGTTCTAATTACATTGTCATTTTGGTTTCCATCGCAATCAGTTGCCCCTAAATATTCTATCTTAAATTTTATAGCTAGATATTTTATTGTGTTATCATTACCTGAAAATTTATCTATTAAATGTATAGGTAAATCTAAAGTATTTGAAACTGCTGCGTCTTTATATTGGCTACCACTTGTGGCTACATTATCTACCTTAACATAGTTTTCTATTACAGGTCTTAAATCAAATATTCCTACCCCTGCATTATTAGGTGTTACTTTAAATGTTCCTATCAGGTCATTATTGTTTACTAGGTTAGGTGCAAAATCAGAACTGATATGTACTTCAGCAATAAATTTTACATTCGTTTGTGTAGCCACTACTGAATTATTAGATACTGTAAATATTACATCTTGTCCTACAGGTAGGGTATTATACAGGGGTTTTTGTTCTATTATTATCGCCATTATTTTCTATTTTTTGTATATGAGACTAAGTAATTAGTAACGTCTATTTTAAATTTTTTAACTAGGTTTTGTTGTAGGTCATTGTAAGCCACCCCTAATGGTTGCTGAAAGAAACTAATACTTGGTATTCCTTCTCTCTTTATTTTTTTACTTATTAAATAAGCAAAGCCTGATAGGTATTGACCTGTATCTTTTGACCTTCCTCGCCCAAATCCTTCAGGTTTGATTCCTTTCTTTTTTATCCATTTAGAAAGTATATCTATAGGTGGTCCCTTTGTAGTGTATTGGAATCTACTAGCTTCTGTCATACCTTTATAATTTGTAAAAGACACAGGGTTACTATTCCCTGAAACACCTTCATCTAAATATGCTCCATAATCTTGCATATAAAAAGATATGCTGTACCCTTTAGCAGTTGCCTGAACTTCAGAACGAATTGAAGCACCTAAAGCTGTATCACCTTTAGCACTACGCAATATTCTTTGTGCGTCTTTCACTACTTGTTTTGCAACAATATCTAGGTAATTTTGTAAGCTATTTGCGTTCATTACACAGAGGCTACAAATATTTCTACATCTACATCATCAGTGCTTCTAGGTCTTACCTGAATGCTTGTAATATCTTCTAATGTAGGAAAGTCAGGACTAGTGTCTGCTTCTGCTATTGCTGCTGTATCTGCCTGACATAACATATGCGAAGAACCTGCTGTCATAACTACTTGATAATTAGTGTTTTCTGTTACAATAGCTAAGTCCATTACTGCTGAAGCACTTACATTTGTTACTCTAATATACTTACAGTTTTCTAAATCTAAAGCCCCTGCACTACCATACACATTGCTATTAAATGTTGCTATTGTAGTAGTATTAGAATGAGGGCAAGTTACTACCCTTTCAAATGTATCAGTTATTCCTGTTACTGTTAAATTGTTAGATGAACCTCTTAATGCTCCATTAATGGTTACACTTTCTGTTACTGTTACTGTTAAATCTGCCATAATTATTTTTTATTTTTATCTATTTGTTTTAATTTATTAATTGCCCAATTTATACCACTACTACCACCCCAAGCATCCCACATCAAACCCCCACACCCTTCTGAATAAGGCACATCTTTATGCTGCTGATGTCTTTTAAATGAAGCCATTCTAGCAATAGTGTCTCTTGATATATTTTTCCGATTTGCGAGCTGGTTAGCTCTTGTCCACCCCACCTTAGTTCCACAAGTGCTTCCGTTTTCTTTTTTCCATTTGATAGCTCTTTTAGCATTATTAGTTGCTGCTTTTGGGTAGTCATTATAAGTTTCTAGATTTATACTTATTTCTTCTAGCTTTTCTATTATATCTTCGTAATTCATAATTTTATTCTTATTTTAAAAAACCCTATCTCTATTTTATATTTACCTATTTTAAATTCCATTACTCACCTGAACCCCCTGCTGTAACAGGTATTGTACAAGCATTAAAGTCATTATGTACTAATGCGCTAATAGTAAATACCCACCCTGTTAATTCATTATCAAATCTTTCTGAAAATGGTTCTAATGTTTGTTCACCTTGAGCAAAATATTTAGGTGAATTAATATCATCAGCAGTAGTTAAAGATTGATGTTCAGAATGTCTTAGCATAGAAATTACATCTACTGCAATTTGTAAACATTCACTCAATACTTCTTGACCACTACTTAATCTATTAGCTGATTGAATATTACTTTCTGTCCAATTAGATTTTTCAGTTACCATGTCCATTATAAAAATCTGAAAGTTATATGTTAATCCATATTCACCTGCTACTACATTTACAGGATTGATGTGCATTAAAGCAAACTTCTCCATCTTCTCTAAATTAATTTCATATATATCACCTGTTGTAACAGTAGCGATTTGATGATGTTGTTCACCAATATTTTTTAAAGTATTTACTACGTTGTTATATGTTTTATTTTCTATCATTTAATTGTACTTTGTTTTGTGATTCTAAATCTGTTTCATAAGTTAGCCACGTCAAACATTCTAACAAACTTAACTTTGATATTCTATCTAAATTAATAATCTTTCCTTCTGTTAGCCTATACATCACTCCAAACCATCCCCATCTTTTGGCAAAATCTTCGGTAGGGTTTCGTACATCTTCCCCTTCAGCACTTCCATTGAAAACAACGCTAAAATCCCTGACAAGACGCTTGCGAAATTCCAAAAAAAAACCAGCGCAGCTTGCACATCTTTCGCTTTCATTTTCTTTATTTCTTTGACCCTCTCTTCAATTTTACCATCATACGCTTCAATGGTATATTTCTTTCCTTCTCTATCTATAATCGGTCTATAAAGCACAGCCATTATTTCAGGCATATTATTTTCAAACCCCTGTTCAATAAAACTTTCAATATCAGCATACTCACCAATAGTCAGTTCATCTAAGTTAGGGTGAAAGCCATAATTCTTTCCACCTAAAGTAATAACATCTTTTAGTACTGTTTCCTCAGTAGCCTGTATGTCTGCAACTTTCTCTAATATTGTAGATATATGTTTCATGCTTAATGCCTTGACATATTTTGCAGGAATATCTGATAATGCTGTTATAGTGTTGATAGCCTGTTTAGTTGGGCTTGGGTTTTTCTCATCAATAAGTTTACCCCAAGATTTTAAATCAACATCACCCCAATTATCAATGATATTAAATTCGTTTACTTCGCCCTCGTTTTCAATTTTTACTTTCATAATATATAATAGAAATAATTAATATTTAGTTTACTGTACATAATACTTTCCAAAGTTACTGTCAATCTCATAAAACATACGCATTGCTAAAGCGTCTGAATAATCAGGTGACCTGCCTATAATTGCCTTTACTGTGTCTTTTGGTATCATTTGTAATTTGTTATCTTTGTCTGCGTCTTTTGTTCTCACTTGTTCAAGCTCTTCAATGATGTTATTCTTTACAGTTATATCATTACACTCAATACCTATCTGACCCTTATTAATTAAATCAGCTAATTTGTAATAGCATTGTGTTTTTAAGTTTTGATAGTTTTCACCTTTTAATGCTCTTGAATTATTTACAAAACCTTGACATCTTAGAAAATCTTTTGCACCCCCACCCACTCCGTCTTCATCAATTATAATATTTCGTAATGGTACTTGATTGTCTTGTTGTAATTGTCTAACTTCGTCCACAACATCATTTATAGCCGATTTAAGCAACGTTCTTATCTTTTTAATATATAGCCCTTCCCAATACATTATAACTGTCTTATCGCTTCCAAAACGTGCAACATCACAACTTATGTATTTTTGCCCTTCAATTCCTTTCTGACTAAATAAATTTAATATTGCGTCATATTCTATCAAACTATCTTTTGTTGCGTCATATTCCCAATTCCCAAATAGTAACCTTTGTTTTGATAATTCGTCTAATGTTTGTAACTGTGTTTTATAATATTTACTTATATACTCATTATCATCTACCAAACTTTGTATAAACTTTCTATATGGTTTTTGTTTACCTTCTTTTGCAGGTCTATAGTATTGTGTATATACCCAATTCTTTGCAGGGTTACAAGTCATCAGTAGCTTAGGTATTAAATTGTATTCATCTAATTTATAACGCATTCTACTTGCTACAATATTCTTTGCCTTTTCTGTTATCTGATTACACTCATCAATAAATGCTCCTGTTAATTCTAGTGAACCTAAGTTATCAAAGTTCTTATCAGAAGGATATAAGAATAAATCTTTAAGTAATATTTCAGCTCCATTTACAAAGGTTATAATATTTGAACCTCCATTAAAATTATAATGTAAACCTGACTTGAGCCCATAAGTTTTGCATACTTCAAAGAATGTATTAAGTGTAGTTTTTTTAAGTGAATCAAGTTTAGACCTACCCATTAAATATCTTGTGTTAGGGTATTTCATGCATTGTAATAATAACCAAGCACACCCTACCCAACTTTTACCACCACCTGCTGCTCCACCAAACAATACTTCAGTTGTACTTTTATCTAACAAATAAGATATTGCCTGCGCTTGTGTTTTAGTAAACTCAAAATTAATGTTCAACCCCATTAATATTTACGCTTACGTTAAATGGGTTATCACCTGAATTTAATTCTAACTCTTGCCTTTCTATATAACCACGCTTCTTTCCTTTTGTCTTTAAGTAGAATATAGTAGCTGATGTATTACCATCTTTCATTTGTGTATGTAATTGGCTTTCTGCAAAATCTAATGCAATATTTTCTATTTCTTTTACAGCCTTTGAAAACTCTTCATCTTCCTTTAGCCATTTGTAGTATGTGCTTCTTGGTACATCTGCTGATTTACAGGCAACAGTTACAACTCCTAAGCTGCTCTCTAATGCTTTCAGCATACTTTCCTTTTTTATGTGTCCACTTTTGTCCATTGTTATATTCCTTTAAATGCTTTCAATGGATAAAATATCAAACTATTTCTATATCCATTTTCTGCTATTGGTTGTATTGGTGTTACTCCATGTACGTTTTTCCAAGCAGGATAAACTAACATTGAATTATCTGCCTGTTCAAATGTTACATTATAGTCAGGCACATTTAAGCAGCCACCATTAGAATTATTTCTTTTGGTTAAAATTGTGTTTACTGTTCCCACTATGTTTCCTGTGTCTCTGTGAAATGGTGCTGATATATTATGATTTGAGATACTGCTTGTATATATATTACCAAATCTCCATTCTTTTTTTATATCTTCAAACAATTCAACTTGCCTTTTATAGATTTCAGGGGTTAAATCAGCAATTATCTTTTCGGCTTCTAGGCAAGCACCCCACATTGCTTTTATAAATGTTTGAGCCTTTTCCTCCCTGTGTACTGCTGATATTGTAGGATAAGGTCTTCGCATATGCACTTTCGGTGCAACGCTACCTAATATCGTACTCATTTGTACTGTTCCTTTTTGTTTAGCTTCTTTTCTTGTCATACCTTCTTCATAAACTTTTGTAAATACATCTGACCTTTCTAATAAAGATTTTGGCACATTGTCGCTTCTAAATTCTTTGTCTGCTACTGCTAATAGTTTGCTCAGTTTTTCATTGTATTTACTTATGTCTTTAATATAAAACCCAATTATTTCCCCATCAAGTTCTAACATGCAATCATCTTTTACGTTTGGTTCAATATATTCGCAACGCTTACCTACTTTTCTATTGTGTTCTGTTTGTTCTAATTTTAGTATTTTCATTTTACTATTTTGTTTAAATTTAATGCAAATTCTTTTATGTTTAATTTTGCTTCTACTCTTCCTTTCTTTTTAACTAATTTAGCATAAGGATAATAAGTTTGTACCAATCTTTTCGCTGCTTCCTCATCTGCTTTGTTTTTATAATCATTATACAACCCTCCTTTATTTGTACCAACATCAGGGCACCTAAACCAATAATGATTAAATTTTAAAACCCCATATCCATTTCTAATTGTTTCAAAACAAAATTGCCTATCTTGTTTCATTCCTTCAACGTAATCCCATTTAATTTTTTTCATATTCAACAATACGCAAACCTCAACGTATTTTTTATTTATTGAATATGCTTTCTTTTCGTGCCAAGCATGTTGAGCATAATTAATTCCTATCAATTCAAAAGGAAGTTTTTTACTTTTATCTAAAATATCTAGCCATATACCTGCGTCTTTTTTTACAGTTTTACCATTATAAATACCAAAAGCAGTTACATCATCATCACAAAAAATTACCCATTCGTGATTATTTTTTCTAGCATAATTCAACATAAAGTTTCTAACATAACTTATGCCCTGATTATTTTTTTCTATACTTATTTTGTTAGGCACATCATATAATTCAATCTCATTAGGCTCTATAAAATGTTTAACATCAATACCAGCTTCTTCAAACAATTTATACGTCTTTGTCTTTGGTCTTCCTTTTGTGGGTATAAATGCTATCATAAATTTTTAAACGCTTCTAACACTATCAATCCTACATCTTTACCTTCATCTCTAGCTTTTTTAATTAATGAGCTTGCTTCATCATATATCTTTGTATCAAATTCTATAACGATACCCCTCATTACTCCTTCTTGTTTTTCTTCAAGGGTGTTTCCTAAATCAATGTCCTCTAATACTGAATAGTCCACTTCCTTTTCAGGCTGCCAAATATCCATACCCCATTCACCCAACTTTACGTTATCCCAATTATTAGCTAACATATCCCATTCCCACTCACCAAAACCCACATTGTCTTTAATAATAAATTCTTGCTTTTGTTCTACTGTTAATCCTTTTGCTATTTTAACAGGCACTTCTTTCAACCCTGCTTCTATACAGGCTTTATGCCTCATATTCCCACCTAATATTATATTGTTCTCATCTATAACAATAGGTCTAAGTTCTAACATTTCAGGAAAATCTTTAATGCTTTGAACAAGTTTTTTGAATTTATTGTCTTTAATTATTCTTGGGTTTGATACGTTAGATTGTATCTTATTGATTTTTAGTTTCATAATATATAATAGATTTATTTGTTATTTATTTAAATGGTTCATTTATACCTCGTTCACCTGTTAGTTTTTCTTTAGCACTATCCCATAACTTATCACGCTTACTAGTTAGTGTAGGTTCTGTTCTTATTAAGCTAGGAAAGCCATTGAAAGACTTGTCATACTCTTGCATATATTCTTCACATTTTTCGCAATATGCTTCTTGTGTTCTAACTTTGCCATCTATTACTTTAATAGTAGCCTTCATTAGCTCTTTAGTTTCATTACAGTTGTTACATATAAATTTTATCATTTTATTAATGTGTCTAGTTCAAAGTGTAAATGATTAATTGCCTTTCTAATATCTTCTACAGGTGTATTATGTTTGCTGTTTGCTCTTAATAAATAACTAACTGCTGTACCAACATTGTAACTCAGTTCATAATCTTCTACAATTTTACGTGCTTCATAACCATATTTTTTGCCTATATAGTATTCAGGTATTTTTTTATCTGTCTTCATTTTTTTTTGTGTTTATTCTATCGTTTTCTAATGCCCCTGTTCGTGGATATATATTATCTCTTAAGTACATATTACGATAAATTTTGTTAATATCATATCCTTTTTTGTAGCCCATTACCCACCCTATAAACCAAGTGGCAAAGCTGACTGCTAGTATTATTATAAATTGTATCATTGTTTCTTTTTTTTAAGTTTATAAATTAAGTATGTTGCAATAGGTGTTCCAAATATAATAGTAATTAAGCTAGGGTGGGGTTCACCACAGATTCCTATAAAGTGTTTAATAAATTCAAGCATATTTTTTATATAGTTTTTTTATTCCATCATAACAAGTTGATAGACAAGAACCACAACTAGTACCTGTATTATAATTTGAATTGTATATTGTATTGTAAAGTTCTATCATTCTTTTTTTTGTCTTTTGGTCTTTTGCTACCCCTTTTTTTAAATCTTTCCAAATATCAAGTATTTCATTTATTAGTTCTTGTGGTAAATCATCAGGGGTTTCTATTTCAGTTGTTTTATCCCAATACTTATTCGGACAAGACATCGGTGCTAATCGTGCTTTGATTTTCATAAAACACAAACATACTTTACATTGCCCTAAAGTTTTGGAATAATAAACACACTCTTTGCATATAGAAATTCTATCTTCATATATTTCATTTGGTACAAAAAATTTATTCATCTAACAATTCTTCTTTTATTATTGTCCTAACCTTATCTATCGTTGTAAATAAACTGTTCCTACTTATTCTAGTTTTCTCAGCAAGTGAATCTAATGTATTGCCTTCATAATAATATAATTTAAATACTGCTGAATCATACCAATTTTGATTATCTAAAACTTTGTCTATCTTCTCAAGCTGCTCCCATTGATGATTATTTTGTTCATTAGGTATATTGTATATACTTTTATGATAATTTAAAGTTGTTTCTGATATGTAATTAATATTATCTAGGTTTGTATAATATTTAGAGTACTTATAATAAAATGGACTTCTAGGGCTTGTCAAAGCTCTTTTTAAAACTACTGCACCATAACTGATAATTCCTTTTTTACCATCTTTCTCCCAAATGTTTTTTAAGGTCGCAGGGTTCATTTGCATAAAATATAACATTAATTCCTGTACTGCGTCATCAATAGCTTCTTTATCTTTTGTTAGCCCATAGCACATGGTTCTAAATTTACTACTCAATTTTGATATTTCAAGATAGATTTTATTCATTGACAGGTTCTAATTTTTCTATCTTATCTATTACGTCTTTTACCATTTCACTCAATAAAACTCTATAAGACCTAACCAATGTAGCGTTTCTTTTAGTTTCTATTGCTGCTAAATACCCATTTGCCATTACTGAAAGATTAATGGGTAATATCATGAGCCAATCCCAATAATTGTGTTCCCTAACCCCTTTACCATAATTATTATGATATTCTATTACCACGTCTAAAACTTCTAAAAAAGTAGACCATCTTGTATCATTTGATACATCTCTTACAAATTCTTTCACCATTGTTATATATGCTTCGATTAACACCTTATGTTCTTGGCTTGCATATATTGGTTTTCTCATTTTCCAAATATAGAAAAAAAATTATTCTATTCCTTTCTCTTTTTTTAAGTTATTAACAATAGCTTTGTAATATCTTATTTCTTCCTCATATTCTGCCCTGCTTTTTTTTACTGTTTGCCTAGATAGTTCTTGTAATTCAGAAGATGTGCCAATACCATATTTTGCGTCAAGTGATAATCCAAATTTCCATTGTTCACCTTGACCAAAAAGATTATCAGCTGCTGATTGAGGCTGTACGTTCATTTCATTCCATCTTGTAGATAAGTGTCTTCTAGAGATAAAATGCCCAGCATGAATGTTTTTATAGTGATAAACCCTGCCTGATGTAAAACATTGAACCATACCATATTCATTAGCGTCTCTTAACCTTATATAAAGGCTAAACCATTTATCTAATTCTTTTTTTAGTTTACTGATTGACTTCATTAAACATGCCAAATTGATGTAAATTCTAATGTGATAGGCTTTACTTGTGGGGCTTTATATACGTATTTAGCAATAGTGGTGTTGCGTCCAAATCTAGTTTTTTTAGTTAAAGGAACACTGTCTATATTATAACCTTCTTGTCTGTGATTAAATATGATAGCTGATAATCTTGTTGCCCCATATTCTCGTATAGCTTCATAACTTGTTATAAAGCCATATTTTTTTAAATGCCAAAGAATTGCATCTGATTGACTTTTAACTTCGTGTGATTTAATAGTGATTGTTTTCATTTTAATAATTTTTGTGATTGATAATATAATACTTGTTCAGGTTTTTTACCTAATGTATGTACTTCATAATATGCATTGTCTATTGTTTTCTTATGATTATAAACCCATTTGTAAAAAGTTCTAACATTTAAAAAGGGTTCATCTTTTCCAAACCTAACTCCAATTCTAAATGCATCTTGTATTTGATTGAAAGTCAGCTTGTTAAATCTATTTTCAGTTATTAAATCTTCTGCAAATATTTTAGATAGTGTAGCTAAAGTTTTTGCATCTATTTTGTGTCCTATTTCTACTGATGTTTTTGCTAATAAGTCTAAAACTTTTTGTGATAATTCTTGTATGTTTTCTTTATATAGTAATTTCATTTGCTAAAATCAGATATATATCCTGTTCTTGCTAATATGGATAAATTTACAATTTTTACATTGGATATATAATAAGAATTTTTATAATCTATTTTATTTATCAACCTAGAGTATTTGATAACATCTAAATTAGGAAAATTGTTACAATCATATTTTCTAGAAAAAACACATTCTTTAAATTCTTTATAAAAAACTTTTCTAAATCTATAATTTTTTCTAGTATATTCTACTTTTAAATTACAATAAACTATTTCTCCTTTTTCTATTTTATCTATCATAATAATTTTTTAGCTTCTGACCATGCATTTATTTGTGCATCTAATTTTGACATTTTTGGTTTTTCTTTATTTCTTCTTTCCCAATTCCTAACAGCAGCTCTCCAATCTTTCATTTTATTTTTGCCGACTTTCCAACCTTTACTTTCATAAAAATCATAAAAAGCGAAAGCATCTATTTTGTTTTGTCTTTCTGAACAATAAATATCTATATCTTGAATCGTTGGTTTTTTAAAACGCTTACTACTATATGTAATATTATTATTAATTATATTTATATTATTATTATCTGTTAACTTTTGTTTACTAGGTCTAGTTAACTTTTGTTTACAAGGGCTGTTAACTAAACATATCGACCTAGATA
>VTLG01012973.1_pt1 | contig 31160 bp, 42 predicted proteins | sample 4694571 | NCBI WGS metagenome assembly VTLG01 (sample SAMN12604809, study PRJNA352737) | marine metagenome | biome: ENVO:00000447; feature: ENVO:00000209|ENVO:00000569|ENVO:01000036; material: ENVO:00002151; isolation source: viral sequences binned using virsorter ...
CTCCTTGCTGCCGACACCAAGCGGTGTGAACGGGGGTGTCAACCACACTGCCGGGAGACTGGACGAGTGGGGAGGGAACTCAAACCCGTTCCGTGGAACGAGCCTTGGCAAGAAGCGTTGCGCAAGTTTCGAGGAGTGGATGATGGGCATGGATATACATCACACAGAGTTGACACAATCCGAAACTCCCTCGTCGCGCAAGTCGCTGACCTAATGATTCAACCAACAGCAGAAAGAACCAATAATGGAAAAACAAATAGTCCAATTAAAGGACACTGAACTAATGTGGCCCAACCTCTCGGAGAAATCTGAGATGTCTGGGAAGTATCAGGTTGACCTAGTCAATCTCAACAAAAAACAAGTCACGCTGCTGGAGGCCGCTGGGCTAACCGTGCGTGATGGCAAAAAAGAAGACAAGCCCGACAAGGGGCGATGGATCACTGCCAAGAGCAACTACCCGCCACGGGTTTATGACGGGCGGAACGGTAACCCGAAGGGAACCCAATTCCCACTGGAAGAGGAGCGGGTAGGCAATGGCTCAACAGCACAAGTCCAACTCACCGCTTATGACTGGGAGTTCAAGGGCAAGACAGGGCGCAACGCAGGTCTGGACGCCCTCAAGATCACCAAGCTGAAGGGGGTGGAAGGCGGTGGCGACCCTTTCGACGATGCCGCTCCGAGCGGCGACCCGTTCTAAAGAAGTCGAAGTCATACGATCCGATGAGGAACGCTTTCCTTCGCGGAAATCGAAAGAAGAAGACCTTCGATCCTCTGGAGGATGAGGACTTCGACTTCTACGCTTAATTGGTGTGCAGGGTATTGCGGCGGTGATGTTATCACTGGTGAGTTATAGAACCCGCCCCGGACAATCGCATAATGCCGGGGCGCACACCTTCGTTTCATTTCAAATCAAGGAGAAAATTATTATGCCGTTAAAGGAAACAGAATCAAGCCACTGGTATACACCCAATGGTGACCCAGCCCATCGATGGGGCGGGAAACCCACAACCCTGCACACTGCCAAGGAGTTACAGCGTAAACAGGGATTGTCTTTATATCCATCGGTCACCAACTGCCTGAACATCCTCGCCAAGCCAGCCCTTGTGCGCTGGTTCATCGAGCAGGCAATCATTAGCGTTTTCATATTGCTGGAAGAAGCCGGGATGCTCAATGCCAAGGGCAAGAATCTCTGCCACGACATCATCGAGGAGGGAGCTTACGGGCAGGAATTCAAACAAAGAGCCTACGAACATAGCCGCCAGCGCGGTGGTCGCGCAACGGACTTCGGGACACGGTGGCACGCAATGGCTGAAGCCATCAATAACGGCGACGAGCCAGCGGAGGACTTGGAGCTTGAACCTTACGTCCCACTGTATAGGGCTTGGAAGGAACGTCAGATTGGCGAGATACACTTTGCCGAGATGAACGTGGTTAACAAGGATAACGGCTACGCAGGCTGCGCCGACTTGGTGTGCGAATTGAAAGATCACCCAGATGATATATTTGTGCTGGACTTCAAGACCACGGGGAAGCCTCCCAAACAGCTTCGGGCTTGGCCTGACCATTGCTATCAACTGGCGAGCTACGCTCAGGCTATCCAGCAGCATTTCCCCAAGAAGACAATCCGCACAGCTAACGTACTGGTGAGTAGCATCGAGCCTTCGGAACCCAAGATACACATCTGGAAGCTCGCGGAGCAGGGTAACGGCTGGCAGATATTCAAGGCCGTCACCGAGATATGGCAGAGGACAAAGGACTACAGGCCATGAACGTCACGCTCGATGCAACCGAGGTTGCCGTTGCACAGGGACTAGCCACCATGAGGTACACCGTGGCACGCATGGCAAAGGTAAAGAACCAGCGCGTGGGGAGCCAGTCAGATTACATCACCGACCTCGAAGGCATGGCAGGCGAACTGGCATTCTGTAAACTGCGCAACCTCTTCCCCGACCTGACAATCGGGCCGCGCAAGGGTGGCTGGGATGTGCTATCCCCCGGCGGGGAGGGGATTGATGTAAAGGTCACTCACCGTGAGGAGGGGCGGCTGCTCGCAACGCTAAAGAAGAGGCTTGAGGATGCAGACTACTATGTGCTGATGATTGGAAAATGCCCCGACTACCGATTTGCTGGCTACGCAACAGCCGAGGCTCTTTTGCGTGAGGAAAACATAATGAACTTGCCCCACGGAAGATGCTACGCGCTGGATCAGGATAAGCTGAAAGGATTAGGCCATGACACCACAACAAATCGCTGAAACTCTACTCGGCCCAGTCGATTGGGAGGGTAACACGACAGGCTTCTGTACCTGCCCCGGATTTACCATGCACACAGGGCGTGACGGTAAGCGTGACTGTCAGGTTTTTATAGAAGGCGCACCAACCATCCACTGCTTCCACGACTCCTGTAACGCCGCCGTGACCGAAGCCAACTTCAAGCTGCGACAGGCAATAGGCAGGGAGGATGGTACTGTCGAGAAACTGGATCGCCCTGCCAGAGCCAAGGTCAGGGCCAAGCAGTCCAAGGACATCAGCAATGCACGCAAGATGCTGCGCCGAATTATGGAGCAGCGATGGCATCCCGCCGATATGTGGGAGGATTCACCCTATAAGTTACTGGAAGATTCCACCCACGACTGGCGCAGGCTCTTGAGCCTGTTCGAGGAGGATGATGTGGTCTGGATTGGGGATGTCACGGACAGTGGCTTGCGCCGACACGCCTCCCATTTTCGCAAACGGAAGGTCTGGGAAATGGAGGAGGATTGCCCCGGTACGTTTACCTGCCCTGCAACCTTCAAGGCAGGCAGCTATCGTCGCTCAAAACGCAACGTCGAGCGATTAAAGTACCTTGTGGTGGAGTCCGATGACTTGAAGAAGGAGGAAATTGGGGCTGTGTTCCGCTGGCTCAATAAATTCCTGCCGCTCTATGCCGTGGTCGATACCGCTGGCAAGTCCCTTCATGGCTGGTTTAAGTATCCGCCTGCACGCAACGTCTCAATTCTCAAGCAGACCCTCGTTGAACTTGGGTGTGACGGGAAGATGTTTACTCAATCTCAACCCTGCCGCCTGCCCAGCGCAAAGCGCGGGAAACTATTTCAATCCCTACTTTTTTACGCACCCGATGGCTTCCAACGATAATGCCTACCACCCGCTAGACGGGCTGTCTGAACATCTAGAATTGCAAGCCAGCGACCTCAAGCCATTGCCCGAAATTGTCATGGGCAACCGCTTCGTTGCCGATGGCGGCATCAAGGAACCACCACAGCTAATCGATGGTGTGCTGCATCAAGGCAGTAAGCTCATCATCGGCGGTGGATCAAAGGGGCGGAAGACTTGGGCGTTCCTCGACCTCGCCATGTGCGTTTCCGAAGGCATACCGTGGTGGGGTTGGCCTTGCAATAAGGGCAAGGTGCTGTACCTGAACTTTGAGCTACAGCCCTTCGCCATGCAGAAGAGAATGCGGATGATCATCAGCCACTACAATGACTATACTGACCACCAGGTTACTGGCGAGAACTTCGGGGTGTGGAATCTGCGCGGCCATGCCAAGGGCGTGGAGGAACTTCGCAAGCAGGTTCAGGAGGAACTGCACACCTATTCAATGGTGATATTCGACCCGCTATACAAAATGCTGGGCAGCAGGTCGGAGAATGATGCTGGAGATATGGGCGGATTGATGAATGAACTGGAGAACATCTCAGTTGAATGCGATATCAGCATAGTCATTGGCGCACACTACCGCAAAGGTGGGCCGGGAGAGGGCAAGACCTTTGACCGCATCAGTGGCAGTGGCGTGCTTGCACGCGACCCTGACGCCATCCTCACCATGACTGATCTGGACGATCAGGAGGACGAGAACGAAACTGAGCGTGAATGCTGCGTGGTTGAGCCTGTCCTGCGCAACTTCCCGCCGCAGGATAAGTTCGGGTTACACTGGTTCTGCCCCGTGTTTAGGTACGGCGACTGGATTAATACCGAGAAGGTCAAGGGAAAGGGCGGTGGAGTGCAGCAATACTTTGCCGATGACTTGAAGGGGATGTTCAAGGATGATGGGGCGTTCTCATACACAGAGGCTTGGAAGAAAGTGGTGGATAAACTGGGGTGTGGCACAGCAACTGCCAAGAAACTAGTCAAACGAGCAGAGGAAAAGGGCATAATCCAACGGTCAGAACTTGAGGGTAAGAAGTTCCTCCAAGTTTAAGGGTATAAAGACTATTTCTCTACTCAATACACCATCTGTCAGGGGGTCATCAGGGATTTGGTATAAGGTCTACGCCCCTAAAGGGGCGCGTAGACCCTTATACCTCTTAAACCCCCAGAAAATACACCATCTGAAAAACATGGTGTTTTTACTATTTCGATGATTTAGTAGCGAATTTGAAAGCTATCGCCACCAAGGCCAGCGCACCCACACAAACTGCAAAGTTTGATAGGATGTCTGATAGCCATTGCACAAAGTTAAACCAGAAATACATATCCATTGTCCACACCTCCTGTCTATTAGACGGTTGTCAGGGGCGATCCGGTCACAGAAATGTCCATGCCCCCCCAAACCTACTTTAGGAGGGCATGGACAATTGTTCCCGCGAAAACTCTTTTATCTCGGAACAAAAAAAACCCCCAGTTAAGGGGGCTGTGGTGGGTGGGCTGAACTACCCCCCTACATTGGCCCATTGTATTCGTGATGGCATCCGAGCCATCTACTGTTCCAGTTGTAACCGCTCTGGCGAAGGGTGTGGGCATTTGTGGATGGGGTTATCCACATCCAAGTGTTCACGGACGGTATGCGGAGGGACTTCCATGCTGCATGAACTGCATACAATCCCGCTGACGATTGTGTCGGGTCGCGTAGGAACTCTTGCTGGGTTCTCCTTGATGAATACGATCCGTATCTCGGCCACCCTGCCCTCGGAGTTCTTGCGGATATACACAGGGTATTCACCGTCACCGTAGCCAGTTGAGATGGCTATTCCGGTTCCTTCACCCAGCGGATTGCTGTGAGTTTCACCGCCTCCGTGTAGTTTGCCACAAAACTCACCCCAGTCGGTGACCTTGGATGATGCGTTGTCGCCCAGCACATAGCACGGGTCGCCCACCCAGCAGAGTCCCGCATCCACGTAGATTGAGCCTACTCTTTCTTCTGCACAGGCTGTAAAGGTATAGCACCTTGCTTCTTTATTGTTTTTCATATTGCTGTTTCTTTTTTAGGTTTGTTCTTCGATCCCTTGGGCCTGCCGCCCAGCCTGCCATTCAAGGCAGAGGATTTTCGTTTCGCTTCGCTCCTCGATGACCCGCCTTTGCGGCCAGCTTCTTGGAACACTTCGATTATGCAGTTGCAATTTGGACATTTCATATTAGTAACCTAATTTGTAAAAGACATGGTTGCCGATTGTTACTGTCTTTTTCTTTTCATCCGCCCAATACGGACTAACCGATTTGGCGTGATAGTGTTCTGCGCCCAGCGTCAACAGCTTCCCGTCCGGCTGCAATGGTGGTGCTGACACTATGCCCAGCGCATGACGCCACATCGGATGCTTCTGTGCCGTAGCTATTGCCCGCCCGGGTTCTATTGAGTTGAGGCAGGAGAACTGTTTTCTCCGGGTTACAACTCCCACTAGCGATTTCCTGCGCAGTTCTGCGCGCCTCCAGATCACCTCCCAGACTGCACTCATGGCTCTTCTGGAATTCCCAGAGGAATCTATCTCACCGCCAGCCTCAAGGATGAGGACAGCGGCCAGAAGACTCCGCGCCGGGTCAGTGGTTGGTGGCTTGGGTTCCGCGCGGGTGAGTATCGCGCCCGATATTATTATTGCTGCTATTTTTTTCATAATTCGTCCCATTCTGCTGCTGCAATGGTGTTGCCAGCGATGTCTCTAAAAACGGCAGGATCAACCCGGAATCCGTGTTCAATTGAGCTTTCGCTAAATGATTTGATTTTCCGCAATGCCCCCAGCATGGCTGGTGCTGCCGCGATTAAAGCCGCGTTGGCGCAGTCCGGGTTAGGCACTTGCGCAACCCAACCGTTTTCCCCTGCCTCGATGCAGAACCATGGGCCTCCCTGTTTCTCGGGGTTAATTGTCCATGGCCCCGGTGTGTGTTTGGTTTGTTCTTTTATTTTTGTTTTCATAAGATTCATTTCAGCATTCGGCGTCCGTTCACCGAGTTTGGGTCGATCCAGATTCTAGCATTCAGCTTGCGACTGCGTTTCGACTTGCCGCCCTTGCCCTTGCTCTTTTTTGAGGAGGATTTTTTCTTCATATTTCTTTCCCGTTATTTATAATCCATTCGAGTAGCTTGTCCTCTTCATCTGAGAAGAAGGTAATGACGCCCCCGTTTGGCAGCATCACACGGATGCGCCCCCATTGTTGAACCTCAAACTCGACTGGCTGCTTCAGTCGCTTGACTTTGGCAGTCAGGCTTTGGGTGTTCTCGCTTACCGTGTTTCCGTTGTTATCAATTTCTGTCATAAGCTAATTTCCTTTTCGGTAAACCGATCATATCCACGTATGGGCGACAGTGAATTCGACTCGGTGAATTTGAATTCCAGTTCACATTTCCCGGCCAGTTTTCTGGCTTGGATGTAGACGTAGGCATCTTGGTCTTCTTCCAAGTATGCCAAGCCATCCTTGTGGTACGAATACCTTGAGATTTTTCGGGCAATGCCGAGTGTTTCAAGTTCCTCCATCGGAACTTCAAGCCAAGCATGGCCAGGATCTGAATAGAATGTGTGTGTGTTCATAATTATGCTTTCGCGTTGCGCACTTCACTCTTCCAAAATTCAAAGAGTTTTCCTTCCACCTCTCCGCGTGTTCGGGTAGCCCAGCTATCCCGGCACAGGGTCAGGCGAAATGGGAATGCTACACCATCCTGCTCTTCGGGAAATTGCTCCGTGATGTACAGCCCACCATCATAGGTGTGAACTGCCGCCACTTCACCCAGCGTGTAGCCGTCAAGTGCCTGCTCATGCCCTCCCTCTATGATGTCATAGTAATTGGTGAGCCTTTTGTGGCTGGCTAAAAACTTGGCTTTCAATTGCCGCTGTTCACTCTCCAATCTGTAATCCTTCGCCATGTTTTCACGCGCGATCCACGGTGCTTCATTGTCCTCGATGAATAGGTCATCTGGCTTCACATAATAGTAGTGGCGTTTATCTATTTTGCTCCAGACATACAAGTATGTCTTGCCCTCGTATTGGATTGGCGTTTCCGTACCGCCACACCCTACCTCATAATCTTTGTGATAGAAATCTACGCTCATTTCAATGTCTCCTTGCTGATGATTTTCTGAACCTTAACGTCATACTTCCCGCTGCTGATTGCCTCGGCCAACTCAGCACCCAGTGCTTTGTTGGCGTAGAAAATCCGCTCGGCCAGCTTCTGGATTGTGAACGCTGCGCGTTCTAAATCTTCCGCTGCGCATTCGCTGCCAGCCTCGCGTTGGTCTGCTGCTAATCTCTTCAACTCTTCTGGTGTAATGTGTTTCATTATTCAGCCTTGGTTATTGTGATTTTATTGGGGGTAAACTTTACTGTCACGCTGTCGCCAATGTTTCCAATGGCTGCAATGTTCACAGCCTTGGTTTGCTTTAAGTCTATCACGGGCAGGAGTGTGCCGTGATTGATAACGCCAGACACTTTGCGTTTGCCGTTGGCGTCTGGTTGAATGGTGAGGCGCGTGCCTCTTTGAGTTATGCTTATGGTTTGTCCGATTGGGAAACCGTTTGCGATCATTGCCCGATTCCACAGGCAGATGCGGCCAAAGTCTTTTGACTTTCCGATGGTTTGTTGCTGTTTTATTTGCATTGCTGATTCCTATTTAATCCAACACCGTTAAGTTGTCAACCCTGAAGTTATTCACAATTCAAATCCGCGATTGCTTTAACCCTATCAGATTCGCCGCGCTTCCATGCGCCAGCCCATGCGCCGCTGTAATCATTCTTCACGCCCTGATATTGTGGCGGAATCGTTGGTGAATTGTGGGGGAATTTGTTCCTTGCGTCATTGTATGCAATGAATTTCAATTCTGCTTCGCGTGTTTCAAATAGGTTAACCCTGATTCCTTTAATCATTTCCAGTTGCATTTTTTTCCTTCGTGTTTTATTTTTTATCTACTGCCCCGCCCTGCAAGGCGAGCGTGAATCTGGTTTGCATTGCTGTTTCCCTGTTTCACCGGGCAGTGTTTTTATCCCTCTTATTTTTTCCTGTAGTTTTTGAACTGTTCCGCAGTCCATAGTGTGACTGTGTTTTGTTGCTGTTTTTTCCACTCTACTTCCCACGCTGCGCCATCGGCGCGCGTGTTTGTTTTGTTGCATTTACTTTCCCACACTTTGCGCGCGTAGCGTTCCGCGCGGAAAAGGTTTGCGATTCTTTTGCTGTGTTTTTCTATGTCGAATTTTTCTGCCATAATATTTCCCTGTATTGTCTAGTGAATTCCTATTGCTACGGTCACGCCGTCAAACTTCTGCGATCCGCACGCGTGCTTGCCGCGCGCGCACTCGCCGCATTTGCCCGGGCAAACGAACACGCGCGCATGGCCTGCGTCTTTTGCTGCGCGGGATACTTCGCGCCTATACTGCGCGGGATTTTTCTTCTGCTTTGTTGCTACGTTAAACGCTACAAACTCGCCGCGCACGCAATCCAATTGTTTCATTGCGCGTAAATACTCTTCACCGTATCGACTACCACCGGACAAGTTCAATTTGTAGTTTGGCGGGAATTTGTTTTGCTTGGCGTAGGATAGGAATAGCGGCCAAGATTTTGAATATCCATATGCTTTTATATCGGCACGTTGGCGTAGTAATTCCATCCAGAATGAAAGCGTTTGCGTGCTATCAATATCCCCGTCAACGTATAGCCTAAACACTACGCCATGCGGCAAAGCGTGGAATTCGCGGGCAAGCGTTTCCCGATCATGCAAAATCAACCAAGTGTTTTGCAATTGGCGGAAAAATGCTGCGGGATATCGCCAAGCTGTGAAGCTGTAGCACCATTGCCCGCACTCGCCAAAACCCGGACAAGTGATGATTGGTAAGGCACTAAACGCGTAAAATGGAAGTTTACTGTTTCCCTTCGCGTAAATTGTAAAGCGTGGTTTGCCATCATCCAAAAAACGCAGGAATTTTTCCCCGTATTTTTGCCAGTCTCCGCCCCGATCCATTCCCAGCGTGGTGATTGCTGCGCGTAGTTCATAAGTTGCGTGAATTGCCCCTAGCGTATGGCTTGGGTCGCCATTGGCTGCTAGTTTGCCAAGGTGAAGTAATTGTTTTTGTAGTGCTGTTTTTTTCATGCTGTTTTTTTGCGCCCTGCAAGGCGTGTTTAAATTTACTTGTCAGGATTTATCCGCCCTTGGCTCCTTTTGTGGTGCAATTCAGTATGCAATCCACTGCCCGACATTATTTCGCGGGTAATTTCTGCCCGCAAAAGGGCTTTTGATTTTTTAGTTTTGGCACGATTGTGCATTGCTATTAATTTTTTGAGTCTTGTTTTCATTGGTTTTTTTAGTTTAAAATTTCTACATCGTGCAGCATCCACAGCATGGCGCGTCAATGCATTTGCCGTTTGCGTTTTGATATTCAACCGCCCCGGATGAAAATTCTATGATGTGAATGTTTGGCTTATCGCATGAAACATGGCGCACAATCCAACGCGCGCCGCGCTTTGATAATAAACCCGAACCGGGATTGACTATTTCCCCACACGTTTCGCAATCTGCTTTGTATTTATTTTGTCTTGGCATGATATTTTTTTGGTTTAGTTTAGATTAAAGTATTGCCCAGCAAGTGCCATCCGCCATTCCCCACGATTCACGCATGAAATCCACACGCACGCCGTCATTGGTTTGGAAGTACTTTTGCCCTGCCTTGGGATTGAAACGAATTTGCACGGCATTGGCAGGCAATGGCGGCGCGCTTTCATTCACAAGCACGCTTGCGCATTTAAACCACGCAAACACGCCGCGCTTGCCGCCAAGTAAACAAGCGTCGAATTTCTTACCGCTTGGTTGTTTTGCTGTGGTGTTTTGAGAGTAAACAATTTGCGCTTGTGTCGCGCCATTGCCTACATTGTAAGACCAAGCGTTTCCGTGCTTGGCGTTCAGATTTCTATGCCATGTAATTTGCATTGCGCTGGTAACCTAATGGCATTGGCTTTGATTGTCTATAATTATTTTCAAAAATCCTTTGCAGTCTTTAAAATACCCTTGAAAAATGCAGAAAAAAACTTTAAAAATAATCCGGGCAAAAAGAAAATGGCAAGGATTCCACAGCAAAAAAAAGACGCCATGTTGGCAGATTTGAAGGCAGGAAAAGGATGCGATGAAATTGCCGTGAATCATGGTGTGGGTAGACAATCGGTTTTTAGACTGAGGGAAAAACATCGGGATGAGTTGCCAAATTGGAAACGGCGCACAGCTACCGCCATGATGGACACAGCAGCGGCATTAGTAGAAAAGGTACGGGATGATGTGAATGCAGGGGCTGGCAATATACAGCAGAAAACAATTTCATTGGGCATACTAATTGACAAAGCAGGGCAGCTATCCGGTTCACCATCCCAAATTGTTGAGCATAGGTTGGAAATAGGGGCAGAGCTTGGCGGATGGTTGGCAAATGGCGTAGGAAAGCAAACGATTACCCACAAAAGCGGGGCAAACGTGATTGACATTGGCGGCAATGAATAACAATTAGATATAATAGCTATTGTGCGAAACGCGCGAATACGCGCGTACTACGCGCGTATTGCGGCAAAAACCAGACCCCTAAAGGGGCGGGGGGGAGCTAAAATTTGCGCGTTCCCTCTGTATATATGCATTAGGGTCAATACAAAATTTTAGCAAATGGCAGAACTGACACTAGAGCGTGATCTAGCCACCTCCCTGCAATTACCGCGCAAGGAGTTGGCCCAGCATCGGACAGAGATGCAGAAGGGTAAGGACTGGGACACCACAAAGAGCAGGGCCATAGGCTACACGGACATTGGTGTGGAGAAGTTGCACGCCCTGCTGGGGTTGGTGAACGAGGTGCGGGTGGACGGCCCCACCATGTTTGTGGCGAAGGTGACATGGGTGAAAGTCCTGAACCCCCGCCTGATCAAGGCAGAGTATAAGGGCAGCGGGATCCTGGTGCGCGTAATGAACAAGGACTTATATGTGGTGGGGATGCCGGTGGTGATCCGCAAGGACGGCCCCGGCTGGGTGGAAGCTAGGCGACCAAGGCGAAAGGGCTATGTCCAGATTGATGATCTCTGAGGATGAAGAGCGCAAGCGTGACTTACGGGATTGGTTCGCAGGCATGGCTATGCAGGGCATCCTTGCGGGGCAGAAGATGGAGTTCCCTATTGACGATGACTTATTGGCTATACGCTGCTATGAGCTTTCTGATGCCATGATGGAGATGCGGGATGATTGAGAAGATGACCCCCATGCGGGAGAAGCATTTGGAGCGTGTGAAGGAGCGCGCCAGTCAACTGATTGATAAAAAGTATCGGGCCGGACAATCTGAGCATGGTGGCAATCTGTGGCGTAAGAAGATGCTGCCCAATTTGATTGAGGAAACCTTGGACATGATGGTGTATGCACTGACTTTGGAAGAGCAGATTGAGGAGGTAAAGAACCTGTGTGTTGCCAAGGGCATAAAGCCTGTTGATGCCATTGCGAAGATAAGGAGAATCCTGTAGTGGAATTTCGCGCACCAACGTCTCATCCATTCTGGGTAGCACCAACCAGAGAGGAATGCCTTGCACAGGTTGAGGAGAGGGGCATGGAGGCGGTTATCAAGGACTTGCAGGATCGTGAGATTGCCATCGAGATGGCTGAGAAGGAGCCTTACAGTCGCGGCATAGGCATGGCTCCATGCCATCCAAGCGGCAGGCTCAGTCACTGGGAACTGGCTGATGAGTTGTTGAAGAAGTACGAACGCCTGCTGGTGAGTGGTGGCAATCGTAGTGGTAAGACGATGTTTGCGAGCAAGTATCTGGTGAGGCTGATGGTGGAGAACAAGGGGATGCGGGTGGTGGCATTTAGCATGACGAGCCAGAGCAGCATCCGTGACCAGCAGCCTGCTGTTTACAATATGTTACCGGGAGAGTGGAAGAAGCCCAAGAAGACCAAGACGATTAACGTGAGCTACTCGGTTAAGAACGGCTTTAGTGAGTCTACGTTTATATTGCCGAACGGAAGCCAGTGTTGGTTCAATCATTACAGTCAGCAGCCGGACATCTTGGAAGGCATGGAAGCGGATTTGATTTGGTTCGATGAGTTGGTTCCTTACAGTTGGGTTGAGACAGCAGCGTTCCGGCTGGTGACTCGGCGTGGCAAGATGCTTATAACTGCCACGCCGATCACTGGCTGGACTAACACTCTCTCGGCGTTCCAGAGTGGTTGTCGTTTCAAGAAGGTACGCGAGGCATTGATGTTGGATGAGCCTGACAAGGTTCATGTGGCTGGTGTGCCTGCGGGGCATATGCCTTATGTGGCTGAATGCCTGCGGGATGACAGTGCGGTCATGTGGTTCCATACTGACCAGAATGCGTTCCAGCCGCAGGACACGATGGAGAAGGCACTGGAGAAGGAGAGCAGTGTCCAGAAGAAGGTAAGGTTCTATGGCTGGTGTGAAAAGACTACGGGCAACTACTTCCCCAAGTTCAGCAAGGCGCACATTGTTGAGCCGGAAGACATCCCCAAGTCTGGCACGAACTACATGGCTACCGACCCTGCCGGGGCGAGGCTATGGGCTACGTTATGGTTGCGTGTAGACCCTGCTGGGCGGATGTATGTGTACCGGGAGTTCCCCAACCGCAGGGATTATGGTGAGTGGGCGTTACCCGGAGACAAGGCAGGTGGAGTTGCTGGCCCAGCGCAGAACGGTCAGGGTTGGGGGCCAGCGGATTTCATCAGTGAGTTTCGCAGGCTTGAGGGTGATGAAGAGATTTACTGGAGGCTGATCGACCCCCGTTCCGGTGGCACGCCAGCGTCTATCAAGGGTGGGGCGTCCTTGGTGGAGATGATTGCCGACGAGCTTGACATGGAATTTGAGCAGGCGAGCGGTGTTCACATTGAGCAGGGGATATCGTTGATCAGCGATGCCTTGAGTTACGATACGGAGACAAAGTTGAGCGTAGTCAACGAGCCGAAGCTGTATATCAGCAGTGAGTGCGGCAACCTGATTGACTGCATGAAGGAGGCTACCCCGGCTGGTGGGGCCAAGAATGCCTACAAGGACATGATCGACACTTTGCGCTACCTGATGCTCTTCCGGCCCGAACACGTTACTGACACCAGCTTTGCGGCTGTTGGGGGAGGAAGCTACTGATGCGGGTAGGAGGCGGGATATTCCTTTGCGGTGATGAGGTTAACGTCTTTATTAGGGATTCCTTCTCTTCGGGAAGGAGCTTAACGTGCAGCTATCCCGCCCTGCTGGAGAGTCGAATCACATCAGAGGAGTGTGATCTAAAGTATGTGGAGTGTGTTGAGGATGCGCGGAAATACTGGGAGAAGGAATATCGGGACAGGATTTCTGAATTCACCAAGGAGCAGGCAAGATATGAGGACTGGCTTCACAGAAAGTGCCACACCGATGTTGGTGTCAAGGTGAGGGAAATTCGGCGCAACAAGATTGAGGATGCGGCGAGGGAATTGTTATCTATTAAGATGGGATGGGAGAATTGACTATGTCTGAGCATCCGCCATTATTAACACGTTCGCAGGCAGCGGAGTTGACTGGGATGAATGCCAAATATTTGGATTCATTGCGACGAAAGGGAGTTGTGCGCGTCTATACGATGTTGGGTGGAACGTCTCACAGATTTTACCGTGATGACTTATTGGAACATTTAGGATTATTAAAGGAGAAAGAAAATGAAAAGCACTGACGCATTAGCGAAGCATACAGGTCAACCAGATGTGCCGGAATTGATAAATGAATTTCGGCGCAGCATGGAGGACGGGTTCACGGTTGAGCGCACTACATCCGCCGACAAGGCGAGGTATATGCGCTGGACAGGCCAGAGTGATGACGGCAAGAAGCATGATGAGAACTTGCCCGAAGGCGACCCTGCCTTTCCTTGGGACGGTGCGAGCGACACGCGCATCCCGTTGGTGGACACCATCATCAACGACTGTGTGGATATGTTGTCTACTGCCAGTTCGAGGGCGCAGTTGTCCGTGAGCGGCACGGAGTTAAACGACATGGAACCCGCAGGCGCAGCTACTACGCTGATGAACTGGGTACGCAACAGCCTGCACAACCAGCTTGGCAGTGAGGGTGAGATGCTGGCGCAATACATGATGTCCTACGGGTGGAGTGCGGCGTTTGTCGGTTGGGATCAGCAGAGTGCGCTCAAGACTCAGGCGTTGAGCCTTGAGGAGGTTCTGGCGATGAGCCAGCAGGCTCCTGCTGACACCCTGTTGGCATCCCTGCCAGAGATGATTAACGATCCGCAGCAGGAGGGCGATGTGGCGGTCATCGTGATGGACTATGTGCCGGGGATGAAGAAGCGTGCGGCTCGCAAGGTGGTTAAGAGCCTGCGGGAGACTGGGCAGGCAGAGTTCCCAGTCCCGTACCTGTGCCGCAACGCCCCTGCCATCGTGGCGTTGAAGCCTTATGATGATGTACTGTTCCCGCCTGAGACAATAGACCTGCAAAAGGCGCGCGTGGTGTTCCGAAGACAATTCATGTCCGAGGTGGAGTTGCGAAGCAAGGTGGCTGACGAGGGCTGGGACTCCAAGTTTGTGGAGGAGGCACTGCACACGGCTGGCAAGAGCGGAAGCATCAGTGATGTCAGCAGTACGCTGAGTGCCTTGACTGACAACGTGGTGGAGCGCAGGGACAACCTGGTTGAGATAGTCTGGGCTTACACGCGCCAATTGGATTCCAATGGTGTGCCGGGAATCTTCTACACCATCTTCTGCCCGATGCTGGGGAGCAACGATGGTGAGGCATCCGTGTTCGCGAAGCATGAGATGCTGGACTACGCTCATAACCTTTATCCCTTTGTCCTGTTCAGGCGCGAGCAACTTGCTCGTCGTGTCACGGAGAGTCGCGGGGTGTCTGAGATTGCACGCACATGGCAGCAGGAGATCAAGGCGCAGCGCGACAGTGTGTTTGATTCCACCAGCTTTGAGACGCTGCCGCCCATACAGGTGAGCAAGCGTCTGGGCATGGCGAACAAGATTGGGCCTGCGGTGCAGTTGCCCGTCACCAAGGCTGGTGACTACGCATTCTTGCAGCCACCGAGCCGACCACCAACCACGGCCCTGACGGTGGTGGATGCGGTGCGCTTGCAGGCTGATGAGTATTTCGGGCGACCCAACAAGCTGATCCCGCCGATGGTGACGCAGTTGAAGCAGCAGCGCGCTGTGAACCAGTGGCTGCGCGGCTGGACTGAGGTATACCGTCAGGTTTTCAGGTTGTGTTTGCAGTATTACTCACTCGAAGAGTTGGTGCGTATAACCAGCGCACAGGCTGCTGAGACGCTGGGCCATGACTCGCAGCAGTTTGATTTCATACTAAAATTCAACGTGGTGGAAATGGACGCAGACTTGGTGAAAACCAGACTTGAGAGTATAAGCACAATCGCGACCACCTTGGATGCGGCTGGACGCATTGACAAGGTGAAGCTGGTGGACAAGGCATTGAGGTCTGTGGCTCCAGAGTCGGCTGATGATCTTCTGGTTGACGAGGCTGCTGCTAGTCAGCAGATGTACAACGGTGTTAAGCAGGACATTGCCAATATGTTGCTGGGGTTTGAGGCGAGCTATGTGGATGCGAGCAATGACCCTACGTCTGGCACAAAGTTGCAGATGGCGCAGGAGATTGCACAGGGCAACCCGAACGTGGTGCAGTCGATGGAGAGTAATGAGATGTTCAAGGGCTTGATGGAGCGTTATTTGCAAAATTTGCAAATGGGAGTCATGCAGCAGCAGAATAAACAGATAGGGAGAACCGGCGTGAAACCGGCGGCAATGGGTTGACGTTCACCAGTGATTGACAAAGTAATTTATCGATCAATAAGTTTATAAAATGAGCGACATAAACTGGTCAGCATTTCAATGGGAGGGGCGTAATGAGCTATGGGAGGAAGTGCTGGGCCAACTGGCTAACATCCAGACCAGTGAATGCGATGTTGCGCTTTCTCCTGACCTCACCAACGAGCAGCGGCACTATCTTGCAGGCAAGGCAGCGGCACTTTTAGAGTTCAAATACCACCTTAACCACCTTCGGGACATGGCCCAACAGCATAAAAAGTAATACCATCGGTTGCCATTGGTGACCATTGGTGACCCTCTTCAAATGTAAGGTGTTGATTACACCGTACTGCACCCGTCTAATCTTCAGTGATGGAGTGTTTCTGTGAGTCCATTTCATCCCGCGAAATTTTAAACACTGCATAGGAGTTTCTTGTCACTCCCTAAAAAAACATGGCCGATACAACTGAAGGGCAAACGGACAGCCCTCCCAAAACCGTGGAACCGCAGGAAGACCTCGATCAGGTGGGCTTGGCTGAATTGCTGAAGAACACTCTTGGGAGAGAGGAGCAGCCGGAACCTCAACCGACTGATGCGGAAAATGAAAGTGAGGAAAGTGAACCGTCTGAGGAAACTTCCGTGGGTGCGGAAGAGGAGTCAGGCAACGATCTTTCCCAGACTGAAACGACTGATGCGGAGGCTGAACCAGCCGCCGAAGAGGTAGAGGAAGACGCAGATGAAGGCGGGTTGCCTGCCGACATTCAGGAGTCTGTAAACAAGCGCATTGGCAAGGAGGTCAAGAAGCGGAAAGCCTTGAAGGAAGAGGCTGAAGCCGAGATCACCGAGTTAAAGCAAAAGCTGAAGGACGCTGAAACACGCGCCACAGAGGGTGACGATAAGTTCACCCCCGTCAAGACAGAGGCGAATCCGTTCGCGAATCTTGAGACTGTGGAGGATGTGCAGAAGGAACTCCTTCGCGCTGAACAGACACTGGAGTGGGCTGAAGACCATCCTGAAGGTGCGTATCTTGAGACTGAAGGCAGTGAGCAGGAGTTCACTGCCGAGGATGTTAAGGAGATACGCAGGAATGCTGCGCGTGCGATAAGGCGACAGTTGCCTGAACAACTTGGTTACATCCAAGCAGTTCAACATCTGGAACCACAGGTACTTGAAGCCTTCCCTTGGTGGAAGGATCAGTCCAGCAGCGAGTATCAGGGAGCGATGGCGATACTCAGGCAGATGCCTGACCTTGCCAGATTCCCCGATTACAAGTTTGTGGTTGGCGACTATATAAAAGGTCGCGCATTACGCGAATCCTCGCCAAAGGCGAAGGCAAAAGCCAAGGGGGTGAAGAAGGCTCAATTGCAGCCTACATCATCAGCAGAACAGCCTGCGCCTGTGAATCAGGCGGCGGCTCGTTCAGCTTCTGCGAACAAGGCGTTTCGGGAAACAGGAGGGGTCGATGAGTTGGCAAATGTAATCAAGCTAGATTTATAGCTTGGAAGGGAGGAGCTAATGGCTCTACTACTAGAAAAAGACCAAATCGGTAAGCGCGAATCGCTCGCCGATTTAATCGCCCTTGTCGATGCTCACGATGCACCAGTTGTAAGCACGGCCAAGAAGGGATCAAAACCGGGGAACACACTCATGCAGTGGCAGGCAGATGCCTATGCAGCGGCGGTGACCACCGGGACAGTCGATGGTACTGATGTTAGTGCATACGAAAACCCCGGCGCGAGCCGTGCGATTCTGAGCAACTACGTTCAGATTCATCGTCGCGTTATCCGTGTGTCTCCGCTCGCTCTTGAGATCAGCAATGTTGCTGGCATCAAGGACGAAATCGCTAATGGCATCGCTATGAAATTAGTCGAGCTAAAGCGTGATATGGAGAGCAGATACCTGTTACAGGAGGGTGACTCCGGTGCAGACGCACAGTTGGATGCTGGCGGTTCCACGCCATACCTGACCAAGTCGTTGGGTGAGTGGATCAGCACAGCGGGTGGCTCAGTGTTGCAGGTTCCGAGTGCATTCCGTACTCCGACTGCGAGCATCGAGACAACTGCAACGACAGCAAACATCACTGACACTACGGTGCAGGATGTGTTGTCGAGCATCTACTCGGAAACCGGAAGCATCAAGAACTACATGATGCCTCTTGGACGCACGCTCAAGCGAGCCTTCACGGATCGCATGACGGGTACTCGCACCGGAACTGGTGCAACTGACCTACCAGCCACGCACGTTCGCACGTTCTCGCCATTATCTGGCAAGAAAGTGACGTTCGCCGTCGATATTTTCGAGGGCGATTTTGGAACCGTGCGCCTGGTTCCAGATAATTTCGCGCCAGCTTTGACTGACGGATATGTTCTGGACATGGACGGGATTGAGATTCGGTACGGTAAACTACCGGAAATCAAGGAACTGCCAGATGCTGGTGGTGGCCCGATCAGGATGATCGAGGCTGTGGCTGCGCTGGTTGTACACAACCCGCTGAGTCATGGTAAGTTCAACTTGGGCAGCTAAAATTAGCTGATGCTTGAGGAAGCAATCAACTCGTTGCCGGGGGATATGCGTCACCGTGTAGGTGAGGCACTCCGGCAACGAGTCTTTTCCCAATGCGACGATGCCTTTGTGGATTCAAAGGCAATTGCAAAGGACAACAACTCGCGTGAGTACCGCCATATGGATGGCTTGGGCGAGATGAGGGCAAGCATCCCCGCGACAGCAGCCCATTACTGGACGTTGCGCGAGGGTGAAGGAATCTGGAGCGACAAGAAGTTCGTGAAGCGTTTCTTGCAGGACAACCCTGAAGTCAGGGTGAACTCAGTCTCGGAAAAGACGCAGGTTGGCTACACGGGAGACGGGTTCTTCCGGTGCAGGCCGGGGCGGAAAATAAAGGTCTATAAGTAATGAGGAAGGCGACCTTCAGTAGCGTCCTGTACGGTGCGGCCCATCTTGCAGGGCTGGACAGGGATAACCTGTCAACGGATGAATTTAATCGCATAAGGGACTTGGCTGATGCCCGACTGGCGTTGGCTTGGGAATCGGGCGAATGGCCTGACACCCTGCTGTTTGAGGAGCGAACATTTCGTACTCTCTGGGATAGTACGACAACCTACGCAAAGGATGACGAGGTATATTATGCAGCGGAGGACAAGTATTATCAGAGTATGGCCGCAGCCAACACCGGCAACGCTCCAACCGAAAAAGACTGGTGGGCTGACGCGAGTGAATCTCCGGCTGGAAACGATTGGGTCACCAGTACCGCCTATGCACTTGGAGATAGAGTTAAATATGATGTCACCGGAAAATACTATTGGTGCTATGATGATCATACATCGAGTCCTAGCATCACACCGTCATCGAGTAGCTATTGGACGCAACTGATTCCGTTTGACCGTTACATAGCCTATGAGCAGACGGGTGAAACGAAGATTGGTGAGTTCCTGAGTGTGACCAGCAAAGACCCGCGAAATTTTACAGGCAACAAGGAGTACAGCTTTGAGCTAACCGGACTTGGCGCACACGTTGCCAAGGATGTGAATAGGGTGTGGGTAAAGGGGAGAAAGCAAAGGCCGCTGCTTACAGGCAGCAACTATTCCTCCACCAGCACCTATGCGACTGCTGAACAGGTTTACCATAATGGAAACTTTTACGATGCAAACCAGTCAGTTGGCGTGGGGGAATCCCCCGCGCTCACGGCATCCAAGTGGGACTTGGTTGAGTTGCCTTATGTCTTTGGGAACTACCTTATCAGGGGGGCATTCGCGGATTACCTTCGCGCAACCGGCAACAACGAGTTAGCTGGTCAAGCTGACATGGATGCAGAGGCTGTGCTGACTGTTGAGGCGGATAAGCTACTCAGGCAGCAGGGACAGGTAAAGCGTGTGCGGGTTTTAACTTATTAGGGTGGAAATATGGCTAACAAGAAAATCTCAGAATTAACTGAACTGGACGCAACGCCTGCGAGTACTGACAAAGTTCCGCTGGTCGATGTTGACGCTGGCGAGACTAAGTGGGTGGAGTACGATCAACTGATTAGCGAGGTCGCCGTGGCAGACTTGGCTGCGAGCGCAGTGGTTACCGAGGGTGAGGGGATCGGAAGCAACGATAACGACACAACCCTGCCGACGAGCGCGGCGGTCAAGGATTATGTGGACACGAATGTTACCGCTCAGGATTTGGATTTTCAGGGCGACTCGGGTGGTGCATTGGCAATCGATCTGGACTCGGAGACACTGACTATTGCGGGTGGTTCGGGCATCGATACCGTTGGCTCCAGCAGCACGGTGACGGCGAGCATTGACTCGACTGTGGCGACCCTCGCGGGAACTCAGGTCTTGACCAACAAGACGCTGACGGATGCAGTCGCCAACACGCAGTCTGCCTTGGACAATTCAACCAAGGTAGCTACCACGGCCTACGCCGATGCCGCTGTATCCGCCTCAGGGGGAGACATAACGAGCGTGGTCGCCGGGGCAGGTCTTACCGATGGCGGAACGAGTGGAGCAGTGACTCTGAATGCGGCTGGTACATCAAGTAGGATTTCTGTATCCGCAGATGCGATTGATATAGATTCAGGTTATGTTGGGCAAACCTCGATAACCACGCTGGGAACCATCGCCACCGGGACATGGGAAGGAACTACAGTTGCTGCCGATCAGGGAGGAACAGGTTTAACGAGTATTTCGACCTTACTTAACAGTAACACGACTAAGAGTGACGTAGGTCTTAGCAACGTGGAAAACACCGCCCTCTCAACATGGGCTGGAACCTCCAGTGTCACGACGCTGGGAACCATCGCAACCGGAACGTGGAATGGCACAGCGGTTGACGGGGCTTATGTTGATATTGAGGGAACCGAAATCAAGTCCACCGGAGAAACGGGCGGCACAAAGTTTCTGCGCGAGGACGGTGACGGCACTTGTAGTTGGCAAGCGGCAAGCGGTGGTGGCGGAATCTCATGGGACGGCTCAACAGCCGATGGGGTCGCCACCTACAAGACTGCTGACGAAGCGACCGTTGAGGCTAACTTAACTTTCGACGGCACGGACTTGGCGGTTGGTTCGGGAACATCCGGCCTTCAGATTGGGGGAACTTCAACGATATTGGTTCCAACGTCCGACGCTTCCGACGACGGCGTGTTGCATCTTTGCGGTGGCGGAGCGGCATCAAATGGCCGTGGGGCGTACATTCGACTTTACGGGAACGAACATGACCCGCACATCGGAGGCATGATTATTAAGGCGGGAGTCGTTACTGGCGCGAACATGACATTCAACGTCAATGATGCGGACGTGTTTAAGATAAACCAAAACGGCGGCACGGTAAACACTCTGGTTCTCGACAATGGAAATTGTGGAATAGGAACTGCAAATCCTGCTGAAATGCTACACGTAGCAGGTGATGTTAGAATCGATACAGATATATATATACAACCAACAAACAAATTTTATTTAGATGGTGGTAATGACACTTTTATAAGTGAAGCAGCAGCAAATGAAATGGCTTTCAGCACAGCAGGGTCAGAAGTAATGCGGTTGAGTTCGGGAGGCAATGTAGGTGTAGGGGGGGTTCCCACAGCAGGAAGGATTCACACAATAGGTTCAGGGGCCGACCAGAACATCACAGTCGAGGCAACTGATGACTCTGTGTGTAATGTTTACCTCGATTCAGACAGGAGTACGGCGGGTTATGTCTGCGGCAGGTTTGGGGGCCAATGGAATGGCACCCATATTGGAAATGTTTCGATTATTGCGGGAGCAGACACTACTAATAAGGATGACGGTGAACTGGGGTTCTTCACGGCGTCTGGTGGAGTAAACATCGAACGCGCTCGTATTAATTCTTCGGGTTACTTTGGGGTGGGGCGCACTGTGCCAGAGTGTACGCTAGACGTTCAAGGTGGTACTCCCAACCTAGACGTTGGCGATGATGACGACACTCAAGTCATGGCAAGGTTTCAGTCAACTTCCAGCCCCAGATTGGGGACGTTGAGAATAGTTGGCACGAACTTGCCGAACGAGAACTCTGTTGCTTTTGTCAGCGACTCCTCTCCTTCATCCGAGAGTGGTTTTGCTTTCTACACCGTCGATTCAGGCAGCGGTGCGGGTGACAAAAACAGGAGCCTGTCAATTAGCGGCAGGGGGCAGATTCATGGAATGGTTGAAAGCACAACCTCTGCTGACGCATCAGATGTGACCTTTGCGGTTAACTTTGGCTACCCCAATTTGCAAAAACTAACATTGCACTCCGGTGTCGACAATGAGTTGGAGCTTACAGGGACAGGCCATTTGGCAGGGGCTACGGTGAAACTTTACGTTGATGCGTCAGCAGCCACCCCGTTCACTCTAGTTGCTCCCTCCGGCTGGGAATGGATGGGGGCTGACCTGCCGTCAAGCTGGTCGGGGGGGAACTTTATTTTGAATCTAACTTCGTGGGGTACATCCGACTCCGATGTAACCGTTGAAGTTTTTGAGGTAGCATCATAGAAAGATAATCTTATGCCAAAAAATACATACGAATGGACTGAACTGTACCCCGAAGTTGACCCTGACCCAGATGGCGAACGGGAACTGAAGGACGTTGTGGTTAGCGTGGTTGGGAGAATGAACGGTTCGGACGGTAAACTTGTTGCCAGCATAGATGGCAGAGTCATGCTACCGCCCCCTGACCCTGACAACTTTATCGCTCACGAAAACCTTACCGAGGAGTGGTTGCAGGAAATCTGCGAGGCCGCAAACGGGGAGTTCTTCCGCGAGGCACTTGACCGTCAGCTTGAGGCGGTTAGGAAACGGCCAAGGCAGAAGCTATTGCCCTGTCAGGTGCAGGAGCCAAGCGGATAATTTATGGATGAATTGGGTGGATGAATGATGGACATAAGCGAGTGGCTAAAGATGTTCGGGGTTAACGGTGGCGTTCTAGCTGCCGTTTCCCTGACCGACTTGGAGCTTATGCTAAAGATTCTACTCCTGATACTTACCTGTATCTGGAGCGGGTTAAAAATCATTAAACTCATAAAAGAAGAATGAAAGAAAAACTAAAATCGAGAAAACTCTGGATGGCTATTGGCGGATTGCTGGTGGTCATGGCAACTGAATGGCTCAATGTTTCACCCGAAGTGGCTGACAAGTTAATTGGTGCGGTGATTGTAATTGTTCCGGCATACATCGGAGGTCAGGGAATCGTGGATGCGGTGAAGGAATATGCGGCGAATAAGAAATGATATTGGAAGCACTGAAGGGCTTGGCGGCTCTGCCGAAGCTGGTGGAAGCCGTGGAGAGAATTGGAGACAAGCTCGATGACAAGGCTGCGATGGAAAGGCTGGGTGATAAGCGCAAGCGCAATCGCGCTGCTATTGACGGGGTGCTTGAGTCCGAGGCTGGACAACGGGGAGAGGATGATAGCGCACCCGCAGTTTCGGGCAGCGACACTGGCGGCTCCTGACTGGGTGAGTGAGGCACTGGACACGATTGCAGAACTGGAAGCAGAAATAGAGCGGGGAAATTAAATATGGCAACATTAACAGGAGCAACAGTAGCCTCAACGTATAGCCTTCTATTGAAGGTGGACTCAGGTGGCATAGACGGGACGCTTCGCACCATTCAGGACGGTGTGGCTGCGAACAGTGCTTTAGACCTCTCGACTGGAGCGGTTAGGTCTACCGGAACCTTGACAGTGGACGGGGTGTCAACCCTGACTGGTGCTGTCACCGCAACTGGAGGAGTCACGGGAGCCTTGACTGGCAATGTGACTGGAAATGTGACTGGCAACGTTACTGGCGCAGTGACAGGGAACGTAACTGGGAACGTAACTGGCAACCTGACAGGTGACGTAACAGGCGATGTTACTGGTGATGTAACAGGTGACGTAACAGGCGATGTTACTGGTGATATTACTGGCAGCGTCACGGCGGCGAGTGTTCTGGCTAATGGAGTCACGGCGACCACACAGCCAGCTTCCGATGGCTCTACGAAGGTTGCCACCACGGCTTATGTTGATGCCCTTGCCATTGTCCCGTCTGGGGCAATCACGCAATACGGTGCGGCTTCTGCCCCGACTGGATGGCTTTTATGTGATGGAACGGCGGTGAGCAGGACAACGTACTCGGCGTTGTTTGCCATAGTTAGCACAACTTACGGGACAGGAGACGGGTCAACTACATTTAATCTGCCCGACCTTCAGGACAGGGTTCCAGTTGGAAGGAACGACACATCCGGCACGTTCAATGTGGCTCTAGGCTCCACGGGCGGCGTGGAGGGCGTTACCCTGACAGGGGCGCAAAGCGGTACATCAGCACACGGACACACGATTAACAGTTCTGCCGAGGGAGCGGCTCACCACGGACATACGGGCGGAGGGCAACCAGTTGGGCTATCCAGTGCAACTACTCCTTCAGTTGGAACTTACTCTGGCTCTGATGGGGTGCAGGATTCTGTGGCCGCAAGCGCAGATTCGTCGCACACAAACCTACAACCCTACCTCGTCGTTAACTTTATTATCAAGACATGACACTGACTGAACTCGCAAATTTTGTTACCACAAAACTTTCCGACACGGCAACGGAGTCGGTGAGTGTGTGCAAGGATTTTGTCAACCGCCGTTACCAGATGATTTGGGATAGCGGACTCTGGACGGAGACAATGGGGGTATCCAGCAAGGCAGTCGCGGCAGAGGACACTGAGATTGTGATTGACGGGGTTCCGTCCATTACGTTTTACCAATCCTCATCAGCCCCGACGACCTTCATAGACTTCCCTGTTGCAGTGAAGTTTACCAAGACGGGAGATGATGACGGGAGAAACATACTCAACGGTAGCTGGATGGATTTCTTCCAGATAGACCCCAACGCATGGGAGAACATTACAACCCGCAGGGCTAACCCTACTAATTTCATTAACCTGCCAAAAGACTCCGGCGGGAAGTGCAGGATAAAGCCTGTGCCTGTCCCGAAGTCTGCTGGAACCCTGTTTGTGTTGGGCAAACTGCAATGGGTGGAACTGGGCGACTCAGACACGCCAGCCTTGAACGGAATCGACAATGCCCTGCTGGCATTTGTTGAGGGCGATATGCTTGAGCGGTCTAGGCAATACGGCAAGGCGCAGGTTAAGTTTACCGAGGCAGCGTCTCACATACAGATTATGCGGGATATGGAGAAGGGGCAGATGCAGTCCATCAGCCGAATCATACCTTATGTGTATGACCAGTATGAGTTCAGGGATACAGTCGCAGACTTTGGGCCGAAGAGTTAATGCCACAATTTGACAACAATTTAGCTGATGACCAAATCGTAATGGACGGTGATGTCAGCTTTTCGGGCGGTCAAGCGAGCAACGTCCGCGCAAACGTAATAGCGGAGAGCGCGTTTGACTTGGGCAAGAACGTGGACTTTGACACGTTCGGCAATGCGACAACCCGAAGGGGTGTGGCACAGCTTGTCGGGGGGACGATTGACGGCATCTGGAGTGAGTTAAGCGGGGCAACCGATATATGGGAACTTTCCCCTGACGCAGGAGACTTTAGCGCAAGTACATGGAGCGTTTCCCTTGATGGCTCGATAATCAAGATTGCCTACTTCGACACGAACTCAATTGAAAAGATTATTCTGGCTGAGAGCGACCCAGACGCATCGCCGTCTGCGTTGTACACCATCAAGTATGTGGACGAGACGGGCGAGATTTCCAGTACGGGAGCGAGTGGGGTGTTTGATTCCACGGCAACGGATGTTTACTTTGCACAACTCGTTGACCGGATGTATTTCTGTGATGGCACAGCAGCAACCAGTCTGAGGTATGTCGATTCTGCCAGCAGCAGCCAGACTATTACGGCTGGGACAGTGACGAGCATCGAGATAACTGAGCAGGGCTTGGGGTACACAAGTGTCCCTACTATAACATTCAGCAGCGGTGCGGCAGCGGCAACTGCCAAGTTAGGGTACGGCGGCAGGGTTATTGAGGCTGGGATTGATACTGCGAGCAGCGGGTACAGTGCGACCACGCCCCCGACAATTTCATTTACCGCAGCCCCATCCGGCGGGACGGATGCAACAGGCATAGCCCATATCTCTCAGGTTCCCCTGAAGCCAAAACTTTTAACCAGCCATACCAGTAGACTTTTCTGTACGAGCGCAGATTCGACCGTATCTCCTGACAGCCTTTTCGTTTCAGATTTACTGGACGGAGAGTCTTGGGATTTACTGGGGAACTCCATCAGGGTTGGGTCGGGAGACGGGGACGCCATCACAGCTTTACTACCTTGGTTCGGGTTTAAGTTGCTGGTCTTTAAGGAGCGCAGCGTGTGGGTGGTGGACGCCAACCCTGCACAGGAAGTTGGTGACTGGGAAATCAAGCTAATCAATAACCGGACAGGCTGCATCTGCCACCAGTCCGCGCAGCAGGTAGGGTCGGATGTGTTCTTCCTTTCCCGTGACGGTGTCAGGAGTTTATCGACAATCGAGGCCGGAGCGCAGACGGACATTTCCTCACCAATCTCTGCTCCCATAAATGATTACATTGAGCGCATCAACAAGACGCACATTGGTAAGTCCTGCGCTGCTTATTATCGGAACAGATATATGCTGGCCGTGCCGCTGGACAACTCAACCAAGCCGGACACTGTTCTGGTCTTTAACGCTGAACAAAAGTCATGGAGCGGCTTCTGGACAGGCTGGGAGCCACGCAGCTTTGCGGTGACTGCCTTTAGCGGGAACATCCGATTACAGTTTGGTGATGATTGCGGGAAACTTTATACATGGCTGGACTACATTGATGAAGACGAGGCGACAGAATCCGATTACCGCGACCAGACAACCGATTACGAGACGAAACTCTTGAGCCGCGCATATAACTTTAAAGAGATTTACGCTGATAAACTCGGTTATCAGGTTGAGTTTGATGTGGATAACAAGTTCAGCAACGAGCAACTGGTTAACTTCTTCTTCGTGAAAGACATGGCGGGGACAAACAGTAGCCTTCTCCTTGAGGACGGTGACGCATTTCTCACTGAAGACGGCAGCCTGTTATTATTAGAGGATGTTCTCAGTTCACTGGAGGATTCGGTGTCTGTTCCGCCCAAGACTGGTCACTTTACCAAGGCATACAATATGCTCAGTCGGGGTAAGTTCAAGGAAGTACAGTACATGGCATCGACAACTGCTGGAAAGCTCTCGTTACACGCAATAAAGTCGAGTGCATTCCCCGATACAATCAATCCGCAACGATGAAAACCTTCCCGAAGACAACGCATCAGATGGCTAACCTGATTTCCAGTAACTTGCACTTCTGCAAGAAGTGGAGGTCTGCACGCTTACTGGAATGGGTGCAGTGGTTTGTGAATAATGACCGCTATTTTGCTGTTGCGGCTAAAGGGGAGCTTGTTGGGGTCAGTTTTGTGAGGCTTATAGACCGAGAATCAGACTGCGAGAAGCAATACAGGGATACCAACGGCCCAGTGTGCTATGTTGAGCTGGCTGTGAGCAAACATCCGAAGGCATTGAAGTCGATGTTCACAATGATGTTTGAAAGTGTGGGTAAGAATGTGAAAAAGGTGGCTTGGGTACGTCATAAGTACGATGGAAGGGTTACAGTTTCCGATATTGACAGAGCCAAACGCCGATTGATGAGGAATTAGCTATGGGAAAACCAAAACAACCGGAAGCACCGGATTATTCTGAAGCAACACGGGAAGGAGTCTTTGCGGACATAGAAACCCTGCCAGCACGGCGACGAATTGGCGCGGCAGCGAGGTTGGGACAGCCAGTTACCTACACTGACCCCCGAACAGGCGAGGAAGTGTCGGCTGACTTCACCGGATTGGGTGATGTGGACATTACACAGGCTGAAACTGCTGGGTTACTCAGTTTAGTCCCGCAAATGAGCGAGGCACAGCTTCAAAACCTGATTACCTACGGGCCACAGTTCATAGCAGCTCAACGGGAACAGATGAAGCAGCTTGACCCTGAAGGATTCGGGTTACGCGAGGAATTTGCCGGAAAATTAAGGTCAGGAGAAGGTTCAGCGGAAGATTTGACGATTGACTTGGACGCTCCTGCCTATGAAGAGGTTGGTGTTGCTCCTGAACTGGCTGACACGGGGATTACTGCGGCTGGACGGGCGGAACTGGAGACGCAACTGGCTGACCAGCTATTGCGTGGGGAAAGTTTGACCCCTCAACAGCAGAGAACACTGGAGCAGGGCGTAAGGCGAGCGTCAGCAGCGCGTGGACAGGAATTAGGCTCTGCATCTGCGTTACGCGAGGCTATTGCGAAGTTACAGGGAGGAATGCAACTCGGCCAGCAGCGCAGGGGCGAGTATCTGGGATTCCTTGGGAGCGGTCAGGCTACGAGCGATGTGGCGAACAGATTATCCCAGCAAAACTTTGCGAACACGATGCAGAGGATTCAGCAAATCAATCAGGCACGGGGACAGACATTTGCCGGACAACAACAGCTTGCGGCTACAAGGATGGGGGCGCGTCAACAGGATGTGGGCAACATTCAGTCGTTACTTGGATTGCAACCTGTGGCAGCACAGGCTGGGATGATGGCAGGAATGCAACAGGGCGCATCACCGTTTGCTGCGCCAACAATTCAACAGCGCGGAGTGGGGTTAGACCCACAGGCTGCTGCTGCTGGTGCTGGGTTTGCGGGGAACGTGTTTGGCACTCAAGGCCAGATGTTCGCCTCGAAGAAGAGTCCGCTGGAGATGGCTGGTGGTATAGCCAGCCTGATGTTTGGCCCAGCATCCGAGACAGGACTCTGGCCGAAGAGCGACTAAGGAGGATAATCTATGGCTAACGAACTACTTAGAAAAGAAAAAGCTGCGGAAGTCGCAAAGAAGGAAGCCGAGGAGAAGGCCGCTGCCGCAAAGAAAGCTGCGGAAGTCGCACAGAAGAAGGCTGACGCCTTGATAAAGGCCAAGAAGGATAAGGAGGAAAGGCCAGAACGCAATCTTGAGGCGTACATGAAGGCTTCTGCTGGTGAGGCTCCAACCACCCCAACGGGGGCGTTGCCATTTGGGGTAACTCCAACGGACGAGGCCACAAGATTGATTGAGATGTCCGACGAAGAGCTGGCGCAGGAGCTTGGCCCAGAGAAGCACAAGGAAGTGGGAGAAAATCGGGAAAGAACTCGTCGCTACTCTCGCGCACTTGGAGACATCGAGGCGGGGGAAGAGTTAAGGGAAGCCCTGATAGAAGCAGCTAAAAAGGACTACCCAGAACCATCGTTCATGGAAGCTGTTGGCTCCATGCTTACGTTTGACCTGTTCCCCCGAAAGGGCGGCAAAGGGGTGAGGGAGAGGTACAAGGAATCCCAAGCAGCACTGGCGCGTGCCGAGGAAGCATCATTAAGAAGCCGCAAGCGTGTTATTGATGAAGCCTTCAAGGAGAAAATGGCCAAAGCAGCGAGAGCTGCCAGCTCATCCACGGGAGCGTCCCCAACTACCGCTGAGAGGGGACAGGCAGCGGACGCTGTGAGGCTATTTATCCGGCACAAAGAAAGCCTTGAGGGAGATGAACAGTTTAACGCCGTGATGGGGGATTTATTTGGGGTTCCAAAAAACCTTTTCCTGCCAGCAATTTTAGGGTTGAGCGAATCGGTTACTGACGCAACGGCTGCTGCGCGGAGCGGGAAGCCTGTGGATGCGGAGAAATTCACTGACGCAGCAAATAAGCTCGGCATATTGACCCCCGTCTTGATGGGGTTTGACAAGAGATACTGGGAGAGGCTGGAAGGTGTCGCAGAGGATACGAAGGGGGCTATCCCAGAGTATGTAAAAGCGCTTGTTAAAGCCAATAAACCCTTACGCTTCGGGGAGAAGGGGGAGGAAGATGATGGGAAAAAACTGTGGGGTACAGACGGTGTGCCGCTCAGTCCAGACCTGCGAGGACTTGCCAAACACCATTACAGGAAGGAGTCAATGATTGAGAATACCAGAATCATCGATAAAGCCTATGATACTGCCGATTCCGACTTTGAGAAGGACTTTAAGAATGCCTTGAACAGAGCTGACATGAATGCCCGTGGGGTTAACGCAGTGTTTAACGAAGCTGACTACCCTGAATTTGAGAATTACCCCCAGAGCTTGAAACGCCTAGAGCTACAATTTAATTCTGCCCTAAATGAGCATTACGCAGCCAAGAAAGCAGAAAGAGAGAAGCAGTCTACTGCCTCCGCACTGAGGCTCGCCGCTTCCCGTGGGGGAAAGGCATTCAGGTTAAACCAAAAGCGGAAAGAGGGGGTGGAGAAGAGAACGAACCCTTACCTGTTAAAAGGGGATGAGTATGAAAAGCTCAGTAGCGCAGAAAAGGAAAGAAGAAAACTGACACACGATGAATGGCAAGCCACATATAACGCAGAGGAGAAGGACTCCCTTGTCACGGCAGATGCGCGAGCTTTTACAGTTGAGCGATACGAGAAGGAGCTAGCAAATACTCGAAGGTTTAAGGTACTAGACAGGAACTATCAGGAAGACTGGTATCGCATTAAGCGCGATGAGCAGCTTGAGATAGAAAAAAAGGTGCGGGAGGCGAAGCAGGATTATGACTACGAGATGCAGCTTAATCAGGAAGACAGGGCTTTTGCGGTGTGGGTGGAGAAAGAGAAACTGACGAGGGCGGCAAACAGGGCAGAAGCCGTGGCGGACGCAGCCAGCAATATGACTGCTGCCAACGCGGAAGCTATGGGGGGATTATCCGTTTATGATGAGAACATCAAAAACACTTGGGAACCCAAGCCGGACGGGACAGGTGGCAACTCATTCTTCAGCTCTGCATTCAAGTTTGGTTACAATAAAGAGAAAAAAAATAAAGAGGCACGCGAAGACACCGCAGAAGAAGACTTCAAGCGTGATGCTGATAACATAAAGAAAATCTACGAGACTCTGCTAGACACAGCATACAGTCGCACGCACGGTGGGAAAGCGATGCCCGAAGCAGAAAAGTCGGCTGCCTTATCTAGCTGGACAACGGCGAAGGGCGAGCTATCAAGACTCTCTGAGATTGATTCCATCCAAAAGGAATATCAGGAAGTCCTGAAGAACAAGGAGCTGGTTGCTTCCGCCAAGAATGCTGGCGAGGATGTTTTAGGTCACAATCAGTCAGTGCGAGGGGACACTCCTGACTGGTGGACAAACACAATTACCCTGAAGAGGATAATCAGGAGAGCTTACGGAATCTATGATGAAGAGATGGAGGCAGAGGCGAAGGG
>VTLG01016428.1_pt1 | contig 31157 bp, 58 predicted proteins | sample 4694571 | NCBI WGS metagenome assembly VTLG01 (sample SAMN12604809, study PRJNA352737) | marine metagenome | biome: ENVO:00000447; feature: ENVO:00000209|ENVO:00000569|ENVO:01000036; material: ENVO:00002151; isolation source: viral sequences binned using virsorter ...
CAACATCAACCATTGCAACCGTAGTGGGACCACCCTCACCGACATGGATGACGGCGGCAGTCTCATACAGCAGATTTTTCATCAGGGCATCTTTTTTACTAGGTTTCATAATAAACCTTTTCAGTATAATATCCAACCGGACTCAGCTTACCAACGGCATCGTTGATCTCGCTCTCCATCATCCAAGTGTGAGAACCATTGTCCCAAACAACCTTGACTTCTTTTTCACGGGGTCCGACATCGAAAGTCTCAATGGTGACAACCTCACCGAAAGATAAGGGAATCATCGCACCAAAATTACCAATGATTTTTGTACCTAAATCAACCATGTCAACCTCTTTGTCATCATCACTATACATATAGTACCATCTGGCACAGGGTTTGTCAAGCAGAAAATTCACTAATCGCTCGTAATTTTGCAGATTTTTCAAGTTTCGTCATCGCAGATTCTAGTCTATTCCTAACAGTGCGATTAGTCATTGGACGATGGCCTTTATCATATCCCCCATGTGTTTCCCATGGGCGAAGAACTCTAGTTGCTCCTCGTCTGCCGGGTGCGCCACCATCAATATAAACGTGATTCGGCTTTCCCGGCACATCAACGATTTTATACGACCTATAACTGGTCAATCCTTTTTTACCAATGACATCACAATTTTTCGTTTTGAAGAAATTGTCAAAATCAATCTCATCAGCACTGTCGAGGACAGAAAGGATTGCCTCTTTCTCCCTCTCATCAAGCACCTCGTCAATGACCTTAGTCAATGTCTCTGTGATACTCATACCAACCTCTATTTCAAATAACAAGCGCCAGTCCAGTTGATGGCATATCCACCGTCGAGGATGTTACCCCGTGCGGCGTTCCGAGCGGGAGCATTCCAACCAGCCGCCATCAAAATGTCACCTTTCTTGAACTTCTTATCGTTGTCAACACCAACGACGAAAGCTTTTACACCACCACCCTTTTCCACAATCTTGATGTATTTTTTACCATACCGAATGTCAAAATTGTCAGCGTAATCGGCGTTCATTTTAGCCGTAACGGGCGACTTGGTGGGGGGCATGAACTCCGCATAGTCAGCAATCATTGCTGCCTTCATCTTACCCAAACCCGACAGAACCGACTTAGAAGCATCCTTTACATAAACAGTCATTTGAACCTCGTTTGTTTTCTCACTATACACATTATCACATACTCAAGGAGTATTGTCAATAAAAAAATGGCCTATCCGACCATTTTATCTACAGTTTCAACCAAGTTCTCTACGAACACATCCTCGACACGGGCAAGTTCCTTATACTCATACTTCCGAATCTTGCCGAAGGTCACATCATACAGGTCATTACCATTCAACTTGATTATGACCTTGCCCTTGTTTTTGACCATACCAGAAGACTTGAACATCAGCCCATCTTCCATACCAACCAAGTCCTTGGCACCCCAAGCAAACATGGCCATCTTATCTAACGTCTTAATCTGGGAAAGAATTGTTTTTGCGACTTCCATATCAACCTCTTTTCTCATCATCACTATACATATAGTAACATAAGAAATAGGGCTTGTCAACTAAAATCTGTCAGGAAGCCAAGAAAAATTTTGGTTATCAAGCCACCGCTCTTCACCTGTCTTGACTGATTTTATGGGGGGAAAGGCTGGTTTATGTGTCATAGATGACACACCTGTAGGAAGTTTTAGGACTTCCCAAAATTCTCCATGTTCACGAATACGATTCTTACCGTGATTCGTCTTGCCTGTAAGTTTTATTATCACCACCAGTTTACCACCCTTGGGTCATTTGGGTCTAAGTTCTTTTGAGCAGCCCGAAACCGCCGGGTAATTCTCCATGTCATGAACTTCATTGCCAGAGAAGGAAATGTTCTCCAGAGCAACCGATTCCATAAGGGCCAACTACCATTTTTCTTCATCATAGGTAGATTTTACCAAATTAAAAGGAGTTTGTCAACAACTTTTTTTAGAAACCTTTTGGTCTTTTGGTGATACCTCTACGCTTCATCTCTTGTGTGACCCATTCTTTTGCAATTGGGCTTCTTACTGGCTTCTTGAGTAAACCCTTGATCTGCTTGAACACAGGGGTCATTACATCCTCTTTGGAATTATTGTTATCCACCACCACAAAGTTCTGCCTAAAATATTGACTGAACTTACCAATGTTGCTCTGAACTTCTTTCCATGACTTGACTACAATATCCTCTGGCACAGAGCGGTCCCGCTTTGCATTTCTCTCAAGCGCAGTGTCCAAAGAGGTATTGACAAATATCATATGAACGTCATATCCAAGTTGCTTCAGTTCTGTAGCCTGTTTCGCAATCTTTCCATAATCCTTACCAGTGCCATCAAGAATCAATCCAATACGTCCTTCAAGATATCCACCACCACCCGTAGAGACATCTCCCATTCTACGTTTGGTAAGTTTTTTGGCACGTTTACGTTGAACCTCTCTGGCTCCCTCTTCCTCTTCTGGCATTTTCAGAGAAAGGTTTGCCTTCTTGAGAAGATGCTCAAACGCATCATCAGAATTAACCACACGGAGTCCTGTGCCGCCAGTTGTTTTTCTGACGACATAGGACTTACCGCTGCCGGGACCACCAGCAAGAAAAAAAGCTTTAAATATATTGGGGTCTTGCAGACCCTCCTGTAAGTCTTGATATGTTTTCATTTGCTCTTCCTATTAAATCTTTTTTATACCCGGCCATCTCAATAATATATTTATCATTTTCTGAAAGTGGCTCTAGTTGATGAACACGATTGGTTGTCTGAAAATTCATTTGCTTGATACGTTTTTTTCTAGATAACATTTTTTCTTCCTTTTTCAGTTGTTGTTTGTTGGGTATATTTTTTGATGTAATAGTTCTCTCCTTTTGTTACGCTGCTAGAAGTTTTGTAGGTAAGGCATCTTTAACTAAAGTGAGCAGCATTGAGTGTTTCATATTTGTCATATCAAATGTGTGTTTAATTCTTTTCACGAAAAATAAACCTTTATAAAGGGGATCATGACCATCTTCTGCACCAGTAAAATTATCATCTCTTTCTAATGAGGCGGGTAGTGGTACGTCAAAACGCACAACATCACCAGCACTCACAGCAGTGTTTCCTCTTACTAAAATATTTGAAACATATCCTTGCTCCATTTGAATTCTTTGGGAAATGGATTTTTGTAACCATGATGTTGGCTCTTTTTCTTTATTACTAAGAAATGTTCTCACAGGATATTCAGACACTTTTTTATTATTCTCATCTTTAACCGGGCTAAATGCTGGATGTTTATCTAAATGTCCTTTTGGATCAAATGACTTTAGATAGTCAAACACATGCTCCTTGTAATCTTTGTTTATAATATCATAATCGAGAAGTTTGGACCCATATACACCAGTTGCATGATTTGCTAATATATCACTACCTTGAGCTATAGTATAATCATTAACAAATTGCAATCCTTTTATTATATCATGTGTGCCTCGTCCCGGTCCCTGTCTTATTACTAATTCTTCAAGAGTAATATCAGGATCGTAAACTGCAGTGGGTTCTGTAGCAAATATATCACTATAACTTTTGAACACATATCCTCTAAATGTTTCAAAAAAGATATATCCCGGTTTTGATGTGTTTTTTGATATTGAGTCTTTCATTGCTATATGTTGAATAAAATCGAATGGTCGCAAATCAGGCACAATTATTTTTTTGATACCAACAGTATCTGAAATAAACAGTTGGGAGTTTTTCTTTTTTGTCTTGATTTCTTCTTTCAATATTTTTTTTATGATATCCGAATAGCTACCTTCCACTTTCTTTTTTAATTTTATTCGCATGTTCTTGAGAAAATCATTTGTTACAAAATTAAGAGATACCACTTCAACACCATTTTCAAAGTATTCTTTCTTTGGTATAGATTGAATTGCAAACGGATCATCTGAATAATTTATAATAACATCTTCACCATCAAAACTAGGTGTTTTAATTTTAAGCCGAAGAAATTCTTGTCCAATTAGAGGCGCAACTCCACTAAGCCCCATTGCATCAGAAAAAATTAAATCTCCCGAAATGGTGGATAGGGTAGTATCCTCATAAAGAATAATTCGTGACGGTGCAATCGTCACTTCATCTCCGACAGATGTAAGAATTTTTATTTCTTCTATGACAAAATCCCCAGCCTCTGATATCAATCTATCTGCTTCAGCCATTAAAAAGTACTTTCTCTCATTATAGCTCTAAATTCAGTAACAAAATCGTCAATAAACTCTGGTTTCAACAAACGTATTTTTCTTAGCTTATCTTGTCTTCTCTCTTCATATTCATAATTGGTCACGGTTGCTGCTGTTGGATAATCTGTGTTGTCACTTCCAACATCAATAAGTTTTGTAGTATCTCCTGATGTTTGTGCTATTTCATAGTGATGAACACTATAAGCATCGTCGCCATATTTATCTAGTACAAACTTATCAAATTCATGAACTGCTAATGGCCACTGATGATAAACATCGGTAATATCATTGACTAATAAAATAACCCAATGTAATTCTGCATCACCATATAATTTATGAGCAATCCGCTCTGGTTTGTCAGTATTTCTAACATCGTAAGTGTCAAAAAATAATGTATTGGCTCTGATTTTTGATCTTACCGCAACTCTACGCAAAAGGTTTGTCACTACCTTGAAATTATTATTTCCAACTGCATCATACGGTATCAATGGGAATTGAGAAAAAAACATATTTTAAAATCCTGTCTGTATATCTTCTTTCGACAATATTCCAAGTTCACTAAACTCTAGTGCTATGGTTGTTCTTTGTGGCGGGGAACCTCTACCATTAATTCCAGTTGTAGGTTCATGTGCTGTATATCTATCTCCACCATATGTTACATTCACACTTTTCAAATAACAGGTAGAAATTTTATTGATAAAACTGTTTTCTCCACCATGAGAGTGATATGTTATTTCAAACAAATCTGGCATTTTGACTCTTCTAAACGATTTTGTAGCATCAACAAATTCTGGATGCATTCCCATCTTGAAAGCTTGAACTATTTGCTCAATCATCTTGGCTTCTGCTTCACTCTTAGGTATCATGACAAAATTATAAGAAAAGCTTCGACGGTTTACTCGTTCAAACATTAATTCCATTCGTGGTGTGATGACTGTACCTGTCCTTGCTTGTTGTAACGCTCTGGCTCCCGGTGCAATCGCATCAAGCATACCAAGAGTAGCTTTTTGAAGACTATCTTTTAGTGGACCTCTTACTTCATCAATTACATTTTTTAATCTATCTGCAGTAGGTGCGCCTTGTCCTGCAAAAAATGCATCTAACGCTGTTATACCAATATGAGCCAACGCACCAATTTCTTGATCAGCATATGACACGCTATAAGAAGTATTTACAGATGGTGGCATATAAAGAGCGATAGTTTGCTTCAATTTAGATTTTTGAGAATCTTTTAGTGCTATAGAAGTTCCTGATACTGGTCTACCAACACCCTTAACATTAGCTTGTTCTCTTGCTACAACTGCCTCGGCGTTTGCGACAGCTTGAGTCGCTGGCTCTATAAAGCTACCGATAGTGTCGATATCTTCTTCATCTTCCAATTGTTCGCTAATTTCAGCGAGATTTGCTTGCGCTTCTTTTAGTAATTTCCTTGCTGCAGAAACCTTTGCTGGTTTAAATTCTCGTATTTGAAATGTTATAAAATGGTTATTGCTTGACCCATCTCCTACATCAAATGGAAAAGTAAGAATTTTAGAAGATGAAGAAGAACCAGCAGTGCCACTGCCGAAAACACTGGAACTTGAAGATGGAGATTTTCCTATGCTTGTAGTAGCAGATTGGCTAAATGCGCCTGTTGGGTCTTGAAACAAGCCCTGCGCTCTTCGCTCTGCAAATGTAGTAAATCCTGCTGGAACAACCATGTATAAATATCCTTACTATAGTTTTATTTATACATCATGGCATATAGAGGTAGATACATTCCAAAGAATCCTCAAAAATATAAAGGGGATTACACCAACATTGTATACCGTTCACTTTGGGAACGTCAGTTTATGGTATATTGTGATAACACTTCCACTGTCATAGAGTGGGGAAGTGAAGAGGTTATTATACCTTATATATCGCCTTTGGATGAAAGAATACATAGATATTTTCCAGATTTTTACATCAAAGTAAAACAGCCCGGTGGCACTATAAAAAGAATGATAATAGAAATAAAACCTAAAAAGCAATGCAGTCCACCAGAAAAGAATCCTACAAAAAAAACTAAAAGATGGTTATCAGAAGTTAAAACATGGGGTGTAAATAGCGCCAAATGGAAATATGCGGGAGAGTGGTGTAAGGACAATGGAATGGAATTTAGAATACTTACAGAGGATGATTTAGGTATTCGTTATAAATAATAATATGGCTGTTAGTAATTTCATACAAAAAGTTCTGGATGATGCAAGAGGTAGACCTCGCTCAACTGAATGGTATAAAGATAAAATTAGGGAGTTTGGTAAACCGGGAGCATTGGATTTAATTAGAGATGGTAAAAGGTCTGGAAGGCCATTTTATGGAAGATTAAATATGTTTTTCTATGATCCTAAACATAAGAAGAAACTTCCATATTATGATACATTTCCACTGGTGTTGCCTATAGAAAGATATCCTGATGGATTTCTTGGTATAAACTTTCACTATTTACCAATACCGTTACGAATTAGACTTTTAGATAGCGTAGTAGATTTTTCTAACAACACAAAGTTTGATGAGACAACTATAATACAAGCTGATTATGCTAGATTAAAAAATATAAATTTAGTAAAACCAACACTACATAGATATTTGGCAGGACAAACAAAATCTGATTTTCGTAGAATAGATGCTGATGAGTTTACTGTTGCAACTTTGCTTCCAGTACAGAGATTTAAGAAAGCGTCTGCCAGAGAGGTTTGGAAAGATTCTAGGGGAATGCTTTAATGTCAAATTTTGTTGAAAATATAGCCTTTAGTGCGCTAGAAAACTTCATTGGTATCTCAATGTCAAGTAACTATGCATTGCCTAGTCACTTTGAAGTGCTTCTTTCGCCACCAGCTAAATTTGGTGGTGGTGGGTTTTTAAATCAATTTTTTAATGATGTCAGAACAGGATTTAACGGAAGAGAAATATCTATGCGTTGCGAAAGCGTATCTATGCCGGGAAGAAATCTCACCACAGTAACAGACTCAAATATCTATGGTCCTACAAGAGAAATAGTTGAAAATGTAAGTTTTGCTGAAGATGTAACTTTAACATTTCAAGCCTCGCAAAACTTAAATGAAAGAGAATTTTTTGAAAGTTGGCAACAACAATCATTTAACGCAACAACTTTTGATGTAGGTTATTATTTTGATTATGTTGGAGTGGTAGAAATTTATCTTCTTGATCAAAACGGGAGAAGACAATATGGATGCCGATTAAATGAAGCTTTCCCGAAAACTGTTGGTCAAGTAGATTTAAATGCGGCCCCTGCCACTGAAATTATAAAATTACCAATCAGTTTTTCTTTTAGGACATGGGATAATTTAGATAGAAATAGAACACCCGTTGAAAGAATTGTTAATGATGTAGTAGATGAAGCTACATTAGCTTTAAGAAGAAATTTACCATCAACGATCAGTCGCTTGATATAATATTATAAGGATGAAAAATTATGGCACTACCAAAGTTGAATACCCCATTATATGAACTTGAATTGCCGTCAACAGGCGAAAAAATTAAATATCGACCTTTTTTAGTAAAGGAACAAAAAAATCTTATGATTGCTTTAGAATCAGAAGAAGCAGCGGATATGAAACTTGCTCTTTCTGAAATTATAACCTCTTGTACCTTTGCTAAAGTAGACCCATACAAACTCCCAATGTTTGATGTGGAGTATTTGTTTTTAAAATTTAGAGGCAAATCAATTGGTGAAAAGCTTAAAATGTTAGTCACTTGTCCAGATGATAATGAAACACAAGTGGAAGTGGATATTAATTTAGAAGAGGTAAATGTACAGCTTCAAGCAGATCATACAAATATTATCAATTTAACCGATAACATTAAAATGATAATGAAATATCCTGATTTAAATGATTTTGGTGACTCAGAAATGAATGATGATGTGGAAGGTATTTTTAAAATGATTGCAAAATGTATTGCTCAAATTCATGATGGAGATACAATACACGAAAAGATTGATATATCAGAAGATGAATTAAACGATTTTGTTGAAAATATGACCACAAGTGCTTTTGAAAAAGTTCAAACATTTTTTGAAACCATGCCAAAAGTTAGACATGTGATAAAGGTAAAAAATCCAAAAACTAAAAAAACAGGAGAGGTTGTTATTGAAGGTCTTGAAAATTTTTTCGAGTAGCCCTTTCTCATGATACAATAAAAAACTATTATGAAACAAATTTTGCAATGATGCAGCATCATAAATATAGTTTAACAGAAATAGAAGAAATGATTCCTTGGGAAAGGGAAATTTATATAGGATTATTAGTTAATCATATTGAAGAAGAAAAGAATAAAATGAAAGAACAAGAGGCTAAAATGAAAACATAAGGAGATATGCTGTGGTTCAAAAAAAATTACAATCGGAATCACAATATAATGAATACGATTTGGATGGAGATGGTATAGTGAGTGATAAAGAATTAGAAGTTGTCAGTAAAATGCATGAAACAGAAATGCAAGAGGAAAAGGCAGATGCCCAACGCAAAATGGCATGGATATCTTTGATTGCTATGGTTGTTTTTACTGCTGTAGTGTTTCTACCTATATTTCCCGATTCAAGAATCAAAGCCCTTGCTGATCTTTTTGGTCTATTCTATATCGGCATGGCGGGTGTAGTTGGTGCTTATATGGGCATGACGGCGTATATGAGTAAGAAATAAAATGGCAGAGAAAACAGAAAAAATTCTCGAAGCAGTTCTTGCGGAGCTTAAAAAATCCAATGAGCAAAATGATAAAGGTCGAGATGAAATAATAAAGACCTTTAAAACACCTGATCCTGATGAAGAACCAGCATCACAAAAAAGAGAAACTGAAAGAAAAAGCCTAAATCTTCAAATGAAAGGATTTCGTAGTGCTATAGAAAAAGGTTTTGGTAATGTAATACAAAAAACAGGTCTTACTAAGGCTATGGGTATTTTAAAAACAGGAGTAAAGGGTGTTCTTATGGGCGCTCTCTTGGTTGCCTTTTTAGCTTTTGTGAACAGTCCTTTTTTTGATAAGTTTTTAGATTTTTTTAGAGATAAAATTGTTCCCTCTTTAGGTAAATTAATTGATTGGATTGATAAAAATTCTGGCGTTTTCACTGCTGGATTTGACCTTATTTTGGATGGCCTTAAAGCTGTGGGAAATTTATTTGTGGATATGGTATGTTTTTTGCAAAATCCAAGTTGGGACACTTTTAAGAAACTTATCGGAGATAATATTGTTACATTGGGATTGGCAACTGCATTACTAGCTCCATCTTTAATGCTAGGTGGTTTGTACCTTGGCATAAAATTATTTGGTAAAGCATTGGATTTGTTAGGAAGAGATTTGGGAAGGGTAAAAGTTCCAAAAGTTCCAAAAGTGCCAACAGTGCCAACAGCACCGCTCCCAAGAACACAAACACCAAGGACTTCTGGCCCAGCAGCACCAAGAATGTCACCACATCCTCGAATAGCGAGGATTGTGCCGCCTATAGCAACCTATGGCAAAGCCGGGGGATTTGGTGGTCGAACGCAAGGACCGGGCGCTTCAAGCGGATCATCAGCGAGTTCGCTAGGTGGACGGATAACTCATCCCGGCATGGGTGGACCAAAATTTACGCAGTTTGGTGGTCAAATGGCACAAGTCCACTCGGCATTAGCAAGGATGTCTCCCAAACAATTAGATGCTGTACGAGCAGCAAATCCCGATTTGCGATTTACAAAGACAGCGGGGGGTAGCGTCAATATTTCTGGCCCAAGAGGTCAAATTGTTAGCTATGAAAGGATAGCTTCTATAAAAGGTGCGGGTGGAGGAATAATTGCTCGATCACAAACTGCAATGCAAACTCGGTCGCAACAAAATCAACAAAAGTTATCGAATTTTTTGAAGAAGTTCCCAAGATTAAATGGATTTTTAAGATTGATGCCCATGATTGGATACGGTTATCTTGCGGCACTGGCATATTCTATCGCAAATGATCCCAATATTAGCGATAGGGATAAGAAAGTACAACTTACAGGAATATTAAGTGGAGTTCTTGCAAGTCTAATTGGAGCAAAAGGAGGATTTGCTCTTGGAATGCTTGGTGGTCCATTTGCTGCGCTCATCGGAGCGGGTTTAGGTGGACTCTTGAGCTTTTACGCTGGGCGTGACCTTGGGCAACTCGCAATGCGTTTTATGTTAGGAGAAGATATAAATGTGGAAGATATTATACCAGATCATCTGAGTGCCGCTGATCTTGGAAAGCATACGCTATCCTCTCTTAAAACACTTGGCTCGAAAATAGCTGCAGGAGATCATGCAACAAGTGCAAAAAGGTTTGCGGCAGCAATGGCGCAAAAAACTGGCAGAAGATTTCAAGGAAGAGGAGGTTTACAATTTAATAAATTAAGCCCTGCTGCTCAAACGGCAATAATGACGAGCGTGAGGAAGAAAATGCAAGACCTTTCACCGGGTTTAAGTAACATGGATCGTGTTCTGAGGGAAAGAAGTATGATAGAAAAAATGTTAACTGCTGTCGAAACCGACATTAACTTGGGAGCGTCGGGAGTTACGATTGGTAATCAACACTTTAACAATATTACTAATAACCAAAGAAATACTCACGCTCACATTAACAATCCGATACTGAACCCAAACCCAGTATTACAACACCTAGCAGGACATCATGGACTATAAAAAAAGCCCCCTTTCGGGGGCTTTTCTCTACGCTTCAGCAGCGAGTTTTTCAAAGTAGCTTGCGCTATCTTCTTCATCATCGTCAACTGAAAGTGTCAGTTGCTTTTCCTTGGTCTTCACCACAGGGGGAGCGGTAGGTTCATCTTCCATCAAAGTCTCAACCGTGCTGGTAGCAGCAACAGTTCCAGAAAGAACCATATCCAAGCGAGTCTTCAACTCACTATACGACTTGAAGTTAGTCGTTGCATTAAACTCTGCCAGAGCATACTGCTTGGAATAAACTTCCTCAAGAGCCTCGTCATCATCAAACAAGGGAGATACGCTATCGAACTCTGACTTGTCATAGTTCCAATAACCATCTACTTTACGAATCTTCAACTTGAAATTCGCACCCTTCCAAAAATCAAAAGGATTGATAGGCTCTTCATCCTCAAATGCGGGTTGCATGGCTTCCATAATCTTGTCAAAGATTTTCTTACCATAACGGAAGAGGAATACCTTACCCTCATTCTGTGGATTAGCTTTATCACTCACAACATAGATGTTAGAGTAATACTGAAGCTTACGCTTCTGCTTACGAGCAATCTCCTTATCAGATTCTACACCAGAGTTCCAGAGTTTGGAGTTATACTCGCTCACTGGATCATTCTGACCAAGTGTGGTAAGAGAGTTCTCAATATACCACTGTCCGGTTGGACCTTGGAAAGCGTGATTCCAGAGTTTGGCCCAAGGCAAGTCATCACCCTCAACGGCAGGAAGGAAACGGATAACAGCATAGCCATTACCAGTTTTATCCATAACGGGCTTCCACAACCTGTCATCCACATAGGACTTCTTTTCTTGGGGGGCAGATTCTTTCTGGGCGGCACCCAATAGTGAATCCAAACTATTCTGCTTCTTCATTGCAGCTAATGACATCTTATGTCTCCTTATGTTATCGTATGTTTCGTATGTTATAGTATTTTAATAGTATCACAAAGTTGGTTCTTTGTCAAGAACCTTACGTTAGAATGATAATCTTTTACAGTAGAACCATGCCAACTACTAACACCAGTAATTTGACAATCTACCCAATAGAACATCACTCCTTTATATTTATCAAAGACTGAACTTAAACATTTAATCCAGCTTGATAAAAGTTGTTCTTTTGAATTGTCCGTAAAAATTGTATTATCAAGCATATAAGCATTTGTGCCTTGATAAATACTGTCAGCATTGTGTAGATCAAAACCAATCATATAAACTTCTTTTGCTCCTTCTTTACATGCTAAAGATACAGCCATACATCCTGCAGAATAAAACTCCTCATCCACACTTTCGATATTGTCCTCTTCTGATACATAAGAAATCCAATATCCAGCATCCTTATATTTAAAGTCTTTAGAAATTAGATGATTTTTAATATCATCCATAGTATATTTTGGATGCTCTTGTAAAATCTCATCTATTAATCCTTGTAACTTATTAGATTTATATTCATGTATAACACATGATGGTGTTTTATTTTCATTCTCATGTATGAAATATTCTGGAACACCTAAATCCATTTTTATTATAGGGACAACTGTTGAATCAATAAAACTCCATGAGGTAAACCAGCATTTATGTTTTTTTGGATAACCCGATTCATGAATTTCATATTTCATCGCATTGTCTATGGCAACCAAATTATCAACTGGTCCTTCACGGTATATAGCATTACATCCCCATGTCATAACGTTATCATCCATGATAGTCTGGTGGCATGGCTTAAACCATGCTCTTGACTTACCGTTTCCTATGACAAGGGCTTTACTCATGATCTTAGCGCATTCCAACTTACAGGAAATAAGTCTTCTGCCAACTTATCAATACGTTCAGCAACCATTTGAGTTTCTACTTGTGCGTCTGGCTTGCATCGTAGATTACATACACGGGCAAACGCATACAGTGTGCCACTCCAATACCATTCTGTCATCATTGATTGTGGTAGAACCATACGAGCTTGTTCTGGGCATACACCCTTTCTTAACAATTCTTCATATGTCCATCTGCAATTCTTAATTGCTTGTTGATAATCATCAACCATTGCTGGTCCAGTATGACCAGCAGGATTAATATCAATCTCTATATCTGATGACCCCTGTTTCTTATCATCTGCTTTTCCTCTCCAAATAAGAGGATGATAGAAATCTGGTTTATCATCAACATATCGCCTTGACACTTCATTCCATGTTAAACCAATCTGATGCTTGACCAATTGTCTAGCAACAAATACGGGTGCCTTGATATGAAACTGTAGAGATGCATGACCAAAGGGACTCCAATGATTATGCTTTGCAAGATAGTTTATAAGTTTAGTATCTTTGTCATCATCAAAGGTTTCATGAACTTTCGCAAAAGAAACACGGGCAGCATTTACCACTGACAAATCACTTCCCATACTATCAACTAATGTTACATCCATTAATACAAAATCCCTTAAATAAAAAAATGGTGCCAGCGGTAAGACTCGAACTCACAACCTACGCATTACAAGTGCGTTGCTCTACCAATTGAAGCTACGCTGGCACTCATTCATTACCGCTTATTGCGGCGTGATCGAAACCCAGAGGGCTTCTGCGAAGCAAGTTTCTTAACTCGCTCTGCAAGTTCCTCATTAGCTCTCACCAACTCGGCATTCTCCCATTCTAAATCATGAACAAGATTACGAAGACCCTCTACTTGAGAGGCAAAGAAACCTTCTTCTCTAATGGCAGGGTCACCATCTAAATGCACTGTCACTTCCATTGAAGTCTCCATTGCAAGGGTTGCTGTCGCCAGTCCCGACAGTTGAACATAAGACCATAATAATATAATCTGGTGAAAATGTCAAGTACCTATAGTGGCAGTTGAGCATGTCTTGGTAGAAAATTTAATTCTCTTGCGTTTGCTTCTATCTTCTCCTTTAAGCTTTTTGAAATTAGCGAACCAACTGTATCTGGTTCAATTCCTTCTTGTTTACAATACCAAAGTACAGCTTCCATATGACTAATATTTTTTTCCTTGGCTATATTTTCAATTTGTAGCGAAAATGTTTTTGATGTATTTAAAGCCATATCCATTCCTAAGTTTAAATTTGAGGGGCTAACCATGGCCCCTCACGGATGTATTACGGCATCACCCGCTATGTCTTCTTGAGCCGACAGAAGACGATTTGTTTAGACCGATATACCATGGTCATGAGGCTCTTAAAACCGGGCCGGGGTTTTTAGTCTCCCGGCAAGACCACCAAACACATGTCTTTGGCCAGACTATTTCCTATCTCGTATGTCTTGTGTTATCCTCTTATACACGAACTCCTTCTGCAGCAAGTGCCTTATATCCTGCCGCAACGACAGAACGCTTCGGCGTACCCAAACGATACTTCATATAAACCTGTTTCTCACCTTCAAAAACGCTGGTGCGCCTATTGAGGTAAATGGGATATCCCTGCATTCGCAGAGAACTAATCATCGCACTAACATTTCCAACACCATATCGTGCCGTGATCTGCTTTGCTGTAAGCTCTGCGCCACCTTTAAGTGCTGTGATGACCTTCTCAGTTTTCGACGTTTTCGTAGCCATAATGTAATTTCTCCTTAGTTATGACGATTTCAAAGTGGTAGTTTTTTCCGGCAATAAGAGAAACTACCAAAACTCTTTGGTGGTAGGTTATTCTGTTGCCAAGGAACCTACCGAAACTCCGAACACTTACTGCTTACGCAGCGAGTGCCATGGGTGCAAAATTATCATTTGCGTTTACTTCAGTGACCTATAAGGCGGTCAATCCACAGTTCTCCACTTTCCTAATCAACACCTGTCGATCCTGTTTCGCCCCCATCAAGAGTAGACTAGTTCCAGATTTCGGGCGGCCGCCCTAATCAACTGTATTTTTATCTTTGGCGTGTACCAGTATCTGGCCATGGTCCGTAACTGCGTAGCGCCCAGTCTTCACTAATCTACTCATGGTGGAGGCGTTGGGTACTGCCCCCAAGTCCAGTCTGCCTTTCGTTCTGTTTCATCAAACTGTACCTTATTTATACCATAGTGAAATTAATTTGTCAACCCCTTTTTTCAAATTCCTTGATCTTTTCCTTCTACACCAGCAGCAATAACATATCCAAATAATTTTTCTTTCATATCATGTCTTGAAATAGCTAATACGACACTAGGTCTGTCTGCAAAATCTTTATACTCTACAAAAACACCCATAACATAAAAAGGTAAAGGCATTGGCAACTGCATACATTTTCGTATTGCTGTTAAAGCATACATTCTTGCAAGAGTCTCCTCTTCACTTTTTGTATCTGCCTGTAAAACTTTCATAATATCTTCTTCTGTACGGCAAATTATTGATACCGTTACACTATCGCCTTTTTTCCATGCATAATCATATCCTCTCATATTTTGAGAGGATACATTAGTCGGCCATAACAACCCTACCATCATCAATACCATCAATAGGTATTTCATTGTTTTTTCTCCAATCTTGAACCGCTTCTGACAGAAATCCAAGATATTCATGTTTGTCTTTTATAAATTCTTGAACTGTACCATCCTCTGTGACTACAAGAATAACCACTTGATCAATAATTATACCAGTTCTTTCACCAAACATTTCTGCATATGCGGCACCCTGTATATAATAGTTTTCATTCCAATCATCAGTCCGTTCTTTTGTTGATGTTTTAAAGTCGATTATAGATAATTTATCTTTGTAATCTGCGATACAATCAACTCGACCAGCAACTTGATACTTATCACTATATAGTCCAGCTTCTTGTGCGTATATGTTATTTATATGACATAATGCTTTTTCTCTTAGAACTCTAAACAGAGCATATGGAAGAAAATTCTTTTTATGTTCTTCCCACTTCTCTGGCCAATCAACGTGAACATTGTTCAAATAGTCTTCACACATATGATGAACTTTAGTGCCTCTTGCTGCAGCAGTTCTTGCCACATAGTTTGCAACATCGTCACCTACACGTTTACGCCATTCCCATAACCCTTCTTTTTTACGATTGGACAGGACTGTGGTGATTGAAGGGTAATATCCCTTTGGTGTGACATAGAAACGCTTTTTGTTGATAGTCTTAGTTTTCAACTCTGGTATTTCAAGTGTCGCATGTTTAAATGACATCATATCAGCTTTCTATCTCTCTTATCAAACCGTCATATTTATTGTAGACAAATCACGTTGACTAGGAATTGTCTCTAAATTTGCAAATCTATCATATAAAAGCAATACAACTTCAGACACAGACATTGTTCTTCCGTTAACGTCTAACTGTTCAGTTCTGGCAATATGTGAAGTTCCTGTCGCACTTTGTAAAGGTATCGCAAAATATGTGGTGTAAGTATCAACTGGCCCGATAGCTTCAACAGGATCAACCGACATCTCGCATCCTTTGAACAAGTCTTTGCGCCCTCATTCCAACTTGACTATACCATCTCGAATCAACCATCTGATCTGCTGCTTCATTCCAGTTTTTCGCATCCACCCCTGCTTTCATACCAACAAATTTTGACAATCTTGGATATCCAAGATTAAACATCATATTCGCAATCACTCTTTGAGCTTCTTCTGGCAAATAGTGAAAGTCTGAGTAAAGTTTGTTGCAGTCTCGCAAGACTGTATTGATATCTGACTCGAAGGCTTCTTTAACTCTATCTTCGCTGACCATCGCTCCAACTTGTAATCCATTCTCTGGGTCTGATTCTCGAACCAAATGACCGATCCCAAAAGTCCTATAGCCAAGGTGGTCCAAATAAATATTATAGACACACCCCTCATCACGTTCTAATTCCTCTCTTAATTTTTCTACATCCATTAGTTTAATCCTATTCCCATTTTAGTTTTATTGATGAGATAATTCCGAACAAATCCTGACCGAACAATATCACCAATTGTAAATTCTAAACAATTAAACTCATCCATTTCTTCTAAAATTCTTAGAAAATCGTGTAGACCATTTCTCTCATTTGTTTTTTGTAAATCTGATTGATCAAAATCTCCACAAAACGAAATTTTAGAATCTTGACCAACTCTTGTTATAATAGTATCCAATTCATGAAAATTCATATTCTGACATTCATCTACTATAATGATTGCATTATCAAATGTCAATCCCCGCAAAAAAGAAGTAGATAAAAAGAACAATGATGCTTGACTTTTTAGCTTATCATATAAACTATTGAATGATTGTGCATTAGGCATCTCAAACATAAACTGAACCATATTTTGATATGGCACTTGATACAATGCTGATTTATCTTCTTCATCACCGGGAAGAAAACCAATCTCTCTTGTAGGAATAAGTGACCTCACTAAAATAACTTTATCATATGGTTTCTTTAAATCTAGAACATCTTGTAATGCAAGATAAAGAGTCACAAATGTTTTCCCTGTTCCTGCTGCACCAAACAAGAATTGATTCTTCTCTTTCTTCCAAGTATTAAACACAACTTTTTGATTATCAGTAATTGGTTTGATAGTCAACATATTACTGATATTAATTTCTTTATTATTTTTAGTCGCCATATCTATTTCCAAAAATTGATGAGGGTGGCGTGTATACCCACCACCCTCTGGCACATAGTCGGATTGACTTCCAAGCTTACATCGACGCTGGGCATCTGTGCTGAAGTTTGATTTCTCGACTGTGCCATAATCTTATTTAGTTCTCTTCGCATGTTTTTCAACAACGCTCTGTGCTTTATTTTGAGCAATAGATTTACCACTACCATATCGAGTCGCCAGTGGAGAGTTTGGATGATTTGATGCAATATTAGACATAACATCATTGAACCCAGAGTCTGTTTTTGGTCCAACTCCCATTACATGATCACCAACCATAGCAGGAGCCGTATTCCAAACTCTTTTGATATGAGGATTATCTTTTATGAATTTTTCATAATCAGCAATACTCATTTGGTCATCATATTCCATTCCATTTTCTTCATTAAAAAAAGTATAAATTGGCATTGTTATTCCTTTCCCGAATTTAAACTTGGAATGTAGCCACAAAAAAAGTTGGATGCCATGACTACTCTACCACCAGCACAATCATTAGTATAATGAAATAAATTTGACGGGAATATTAATACATCTCCCCTTTTGACATTGACCCTCATACATGGGATTGAACGCTCTGGTGATTCATCAGACATGAAACATAAACTTGATTCAGAAACTTCTCCCGTAGAAAGATATGCAGAAAAAGACCAGAAGCTAGGTAGCTCTCCATGACTGTGCGGATGAACAAATGAATTTTTATCATAATATCCTACCCACATATCAAGCCATGAGAGCGCCATTTGAAAACCCTTACTTTCATAAGACTCATTTGCTCCACGAAAATGAGGATAGTTGAATTTTTTACCAATACATCCACTCAACACCTCTGTCATATAAGAAAGGTGTGGAACAAAATCTGGGTCTATCTGTAAATCCCAGCCTGTTCTATACACTCCTTCTAAATTGTCTACGACCTCTGTGTTTATTTTAGTCTTACCTAATTCAATAATTTTATCACAAAAATCCAAATCGAAGCTGGTCTTTAGTATATGTTCTGTTTTCAAAATTGGAACATATTCCACAGCATCCATTTTTTTCTTAATTGTCATCTAAATCTAAACTCCAATTGTTTAGCTGGATTCTCTAGATAGAAAATCTTATCACGTTGTTTAGAAATTGTCTCATTCAAAATTTTTATTCTTTTATATGCCTGTTGTAACTGTCCCTGTAATTCTTTTGTTTGCATCTTTAAAATTTTTGATTCAGATGCTTCTTTGAACAGATCGTTAAGATATTTTTTTTCAGTATCGTCCAGTTTCAAATGAAAAGAATCTTTCATATCTTCCTCTCTAAGTCTCCGACTCATATAATCCCAGTAAGGTTCCCTCGCCATTAAACCACTCCGGTATTGGACGCTTGGTCCATTTTGCAAAACTAGATTTCTCTAGTATATAGTATGTTTGATATGCCATCACGGTATCGTCGCCTTTGCAGTATGGCGGCATACATTGAGGTGGGTCACCCCCCGCATCACTTAGGGATATATTCTTTGGTGGTCTAAGTAGAGATTCACGCAATCTAAATGAAGCGTGTGTTTTACCATAACGATAAGTATACTCTTTCAACAAAGCTTCAAAGTGCTGCCATAACCAGCGATAATTATGAAACGATGTTCTTACCCAAATGGTACTTGGATGATTTTTATGAGCCATCTTGTATAGACCTTTTTCATCAGCAATCTTGTCGCCATCAAGAACACGATGAGCGGTAGAAAGCATTTGTGCGCTCTCAAGTATCATCTTTACAACATGCTTGTCACACATCATCTGTGCGGCAATCTTTGGATCACGGTCTAGATAAAAGATGTTCATAATTTAATCACCCTTCAGAAAAATATCTTTGGCATCTTCTGCTTGAGATTTTGTAGCATAAGGCTGAATATTAGTCTCCTCAAAGCTACCATCAGTTACAACTGTAATGAGATTCCAAACTGCCCGAACTTCATCTACATCAGCTTCAACAAATGCTGTTTTTTTCATTTCTTCTCCCAACGATAAAAGATGTGGTCACCAATCTCTGTGGTTCTCGTTTTAGTCTTAGCCCAATCTGGTTTGACATAATCAGCATGGTAGTGTGTTGCACCATCTGTAATATCTACAAACCTTATGTTATTATGTAGTATTAGACTCGCAAAGTCAAGTATCTTTTGATAAGTTTTCATATCTTTAATTTCATCAGATTTACCATCACAATACCAACTAAACTGACACCTATTTTTGATTGGATATGAAATGCTAGGGTTTTTCCAAGATGCCCTAGTTGGGCCTTGCAAGACAACTTCACAAACTGAATTGGGAAACCTATCATCATTCACTCTATTCAGCACAACAGCAGATACAGCAAGTTTCCCTGCCGTGCCTTGATCCCTTGCTTCATGATACATATTCATAGCAAGACACTGCATCTGGTCAGAATAATTCTGACCATCAGAATGATGGTCAGATGGGTTTATCGTTTGAATGGGAGAAGAAACAAACAATAACCCGGCGGCTATAAGTTCTTTCATTCTCCATACTGCCTCTTGAGATAATCCATCGCATAGTCACCAGCTATGGTTGACCGAAAAGTTTTATCAGCAGCAGCAGCGACTTCATCAAAGTCGCATTCATCACCACCGAAAGCATATCCATCACAGAACTCTTCGATATCCATCATGTAGTTTTTCATCTTACTCATTATCAAAATCCTCGAAAGTTACAATATATCTATATTATGGCACACTCAAACGGATTTGTCAACACTTTTTTAGTATCCATAGAACTCTTTTTTGAAAGCCCTCACATATTTCGCACTGTCACGATGGGCTTCTGTTTCCCAAGGCTGTTTCTCGTAAGCAGTCTTGAGATAGTTCCGATACTTACCGTCACGGCACTTCCACAACTTCTTGTAACCACCACGAATTCGGTCAATCAGTTCTTTCTTGGCATGTTGTTTCACATGGATCATCTCATGACAAACCGTGTTGATGAACTCATCAACACCTTCTATTTTGTTCAAACGATGGTCAATCTCAACCACAAAGTCACGGTCATCCTCTTCCTGATAACAGAACCCTTTGGCACCATCTTCGTATGTCTTGGTCAACAAGACAGTGATGTTCAAGGTACGGTGGCGAGGCAGCATCTTCTCCAGACAGAACCAGACGATCTCCTCGGCCAATTCCCGGTCTTTCTTGACACCGCCAATAACTTCAATACCAATCATCTGAACCTCTTGTTCATCATCACTATACATATATTACGATATGGGGATGATATTGTCAAGAAAAACCGTAGCATCTAAGTTATTGATATTGAACGATTCTGAAAAAAAGTTTATCCTTGACCACTAGCCAATCCCGGTGCGGCTGGATATTGGTTACCATCATCAACCATAAACTCATCATTCCAGTTAAATGCCGTTTTGACAACATTAGCTGATAGACCCTTGTATTTGCGGTGTAGAGCCTTATCCTTGGCAGCAACCAGCAAATCAGCCTCGTCAGGATGTAACCCTTCTAGCAACTGAACAAACATCATCTCTCGTTTGTTTTGTGTTAGCTGTGGATTACCACCAGCGATATAGTGATATAATTTTTTAGCTTCACTCGCCAAGATGGTATGTTCTGTTCCCTCTGGTGCTTCATTAGTAGTATAGGGAACATCACCCTCTGGCAATTGCCATTTGATGTTGGGGTCAAATGACGCTTTGATAATCATTCTTAAAGAATCGGTATTGTTCTGTCTCAACAGTTCGACCTTCTTATTTTTAGTTTTTGCTTTGGCAACCTTCTCTAAAATTTCAGAAAGCAATGGTGTATAAGGCATATTAAAAGTCTCCTATATTTTCTAAATGCTCAGTAAGCCTTTTTTCTATAAAGTAATTTAGTAGTTTGCTACGGTCACCTTCTGATGCCTTTTGATATTCTTTAATAATATCTATAAACAAGTCATCAGGAGATTTAGATAGGTCAATCAGTTTCTCATTTCGTTGAAAATTTCTCAACGCCTCATCATTGGGTAAAGAATCCTCTATCTCATTATCAATCCATGTGGCAACCTTCTTTTTACTCAATGGGCGTTGGCGAAGTCCATCGACAAAAGTGTTGTCTGGTGATAATACGTTAGGTATACCATCACTAGAGTCTCCTCTTAAAATGTGTTCTGCCAAATAGCGATATGGGTCTTCCCCATTCACAAACTTTTTAGTAATAGGACTGTATTGAGTTACATTGTTGTATTTCTGTAATTGAATAAAATCCTTGTCTCCAGATAAAATTAAAGTCTTGCCATGATCGTATTCAAACTCTCCACAAAGCACCGCAATTATATCATCTGCCTCTGCGCCATAAACTTCCAGCACTTTATAAGGCATGTAATCAACCATCTCTTGCTTGAAAGCGTTAAGGAAGTTGAAGATATCATCCCAATCATGAACTGATGTTTCTCGACTCTTTCTTCTACCAGCTTTGTATTCGGGGAATACGTCTCTTCTCCAATAATGCTTGGAGTCATAGCAGATTATAAATTCACCATAATCTTTAGAAAACATTTGACGGTAATTACGAAGAGAATTAAGTATCATATGTCGAACCATTCCCGGTTCTACACTATCTCTCTTGGTTATATTCAAATGCATCATCACACTAGCCAGACTAATCTGGTTCATATCAACTAAAATCATTTTTTTACTTTCTTAGATTTTTTCTTTAAAAACTTATCAGCAACTTTTGTCCAATAAGCGTCTCTTGAGTCATCGTAATTAGATAAGTTTTTATCATTTTTTCTTCCTCTTGGTGACCATCCACCTTTTACTTTTGACCCCTCACGATATCTTCTTCTCATTGTATCCTCATGTGTGCGTTAAAGCTCATCATTCTTCTCTCCCCCTCACAGTGAAAGGGATACACAAAATGTCTTAAATAAGATGGAAACACTAAAAACTTTCCGACCTCTGGTTTAAACTTTGCGTTGTCTGTTCTCATGTCTTGGTTCTCACCATACATGAACTCAATAAGTCCGTTTGATGGGTAGTGATCTTGGAACTCCTCTTCCCACTCGTCATTCATTCCATCTGGCACCTTGAGATATATTCCCGCTGAGAAATCTCCATTGTGATGGTGCCATGGATTATATTCCCCAGCATATTGACTAACAATCCAACTCTGTGTTAGATGTATATTATCAAGTGTCGGCTTGGTATCTCTTCCTGCAATTCTATACCAACCATAAGCTCTATTTCTTTTAATTATATGATTGAGATAATCAAGACATCCTTGCTTCATAGTTTTGGATAAAAACTCTTTATCACTATTGTCAGTGACAGGTATTTGTATTTCTTTACTAACCTTACCAACGAGTTTATGCGACCAATCCCATTTGGTACTCTTTACATCATCATTTAATACATCGTCACCTATAGAATTAATGATATCCACAAATTTGCTTGGAACTTTTGTTTCTAAAATAGCGGGACTAAATGGTTCATGAAATTTATGCAGGGTCTTTCGGTTTTTCTTCATCTGTAAACATTTCCACAAATTTATCTAATTTATCATCGTAATCAATTTTATATTCAAAACCAGCCAAAGTATTTTCTTTGTCTAACGTTTCTCTTACTTGTATAACTTTAGCCATAACATCTGCCATTGGATGCTTAATATTCAACTCTCTATAAAGCATACCTCTAATACATTCAATGATGAATGCCATATCTCGAATAAAAGCATCAGTGTTTATGTCAAATCCATTTTCTCCTGCAGAGTGTATAAGTTGAACGCTTAATCCTTCTGTGAGATTATCACAGAACATCATATTCTCTTGTAACTCTACAACATCAATGTCAGGAAGCTTTACTTCTCTTTTTGACTTTTGTTTCCATGGACCTTTTATTACGTTTCCTTCTTTTTTGGGGCTTTTGCACATTGGCATCCTCTACTCCATTATCTTCATTGTACATTTCTTGCGAATAAACTGTTCCTAACATTGGATAATAAACACCAACATCAAACTTTGGTTCACCTTTTTTAGGGCCACACCAATAGTAAGCTTGTGCTTTGCATATGCGAGTCATCCTTTTTTCTTGATGTTCTCCGTAAAAGAAGTCAACCCAATCACCATCTCGCAAATACCTTTGCATGTTACGAACATAACCTTCATGCAATAATTTACGGGCAGTTGCACCCTTCACTCCTGCCTTTTCATTTCTACGCTCCATAGAGGCAAGTTCTTTTTGCGTCTTAATCCATTGTTTAACCTTCTTAGGATTAATGGGAGCATCATCAGATAAATCACGCAAACTTTCATGAATACCAGATTGACCATAGTTAGGATTTTTTGCAGCACGGGCTTGTCTTGCTTTCTCTAATCTTTCTGCTGCTGCCTGTTTTTGTTCTGCTGACATAGGTTTGCGTTTTTTGCGAACCTTTCTTTTCTTCGCAGGATCAACCCAACCAGAATTGTCAGTTTTTGATTTGATCTTTCTTACCATATCACTATTTATCCCTTTAGTAAATATCCAACCAAACCATTCAAAAGAATGGCAAATCCAACAGCGTTGACAATCATTAACGCACGGTCATTCCACATAACTGAAACAATCAACCATCCCCCAATTCCTACAGCTTGAACAATAATATTGTAAGGAAATAGATTGTTAGCCGCAAGAATCATACCTACCATAAGAATAATAGATGACACCCACTTGATATACCAATCTAAAGTATGAGTAGGTGTGACCGTCTTTGAAGCTATCTCATGCGGCTTCAAATGTATCTCTTCTTTTCGATGTTCAGAAACCATATTCTTCTAATCTCTTACTCTGTTCTTTTAGCCATCTATTCCTACCAGCAGATTTTTCTAGACGGCGTTTTTCACCCTTTGAACGATAATGTTCTCGCTCTCTCATTTCTGTATAATAACCATCTCTCTGCAATTTCTTTTTTAAAACACGCAAAGCAGCGTCTACATTATTGTTACGAACTTCAACTTTCATCCTTTAATTCCTCTCTGAAATGTTTTGTCGCATATTTAACTCTGTCTGGATATTCTAAAGCATACCCTGTTCCAGATATTAAATCTTCTCTGTTCACACACCATTTATGACTATGTTCTACCGTATCCCAATTCTCATCAAGCATACGACAAATCGTATCATATTCAGCATCAGAAACAATTGGGTCATCTTCTTCATAATATGCGTATGATGCCATCAGATAAAATGGAACCAACATATTTAGATTATCTTCCCAAATTTTTGCCATTAGTGAAAAATCGCTATGAATATTGCTGTTAATCCAATAAACACACTAAGAACCTTTATCATATTGATAGCAATTTGTTTTTTACTTAATCGTGCCATCATCCTCGCCTCATGTTTGCGACTTCTGTTGCTTGCTTCTTTCCACGAACAGGAACCGCATTAGACTTATGCATCTGTGCAATACCTATGATTTCAGTTCCCGTATATACCTTCTCTTCTTTCTTAGCCATAGAAGAGTCATATACGATCTTTGGTTTGGCGCTCTCGACAGGACTCGAACCTGTGACCCACGGTTTAGAAGACCGTTGCTCTATTCCAACTGAGCTACGAGAGCCTATTCCCATTTTTTTGAGAAACTTTTCATGGTCACGCTCGGCAGCAAGTTGACTTTGAGTCTTCTTGACTGCCTTGCGTTTGCGTGTATTATTTGTTGTGTAATACACCGGAAGCATATGCATTCCACTCATTAACCAATCACCATAAACAAAACATCATTAACAATAATAATTGAACCAATAACAATCAATGCTGTAACCATTATTCTAATCTCCACTTTCCATTAGTGTAACATGCGGTTATTTTTTTGTCAAGTTCTTTATTTAAAGAATCAACACAATCACCTTCTTCGTAATAACCCCCCCATTTGAAGTTTCTACGAATTTCTTTAACCCGCATTTTATTTTCAGCAAGATTTTCTGAAAATAAAACCTGTGTTATTCCTAATTCAATAGGGTTATTTGAATAATTTTCCTCTATTGAATCATTGCTATGAAGTTCTTCAGAACCATTTGATAATGTCTTCACAGAGGACAAAATACTCAATGCGCCAACTACAGCAGTAAATGGTTCTAAAGCGTTTGACTTAACGGGCAAGAGCATTAAGCTCAGACTTGCGCCTAGCAGAATCACGATTTTTTTCTTCTTCAACCGCATTGTCCAACTCCTTCCATGCTTTAGTGACCTTTAACCTATTAAAAAGCTGTTCCTCTTTACGCAACCGATTGGTCAAAATCTTTCTCGCTTCTGCATCAGAATATTCCAATAAAACAAAAGCACGATATTGTGTGCCATGTGGAAATACCTCTGTATTTTTCACACTGTATCCAGAAACATCAGTATCAACAACAAGATTTTTTGTTGCACGTTCCAGTTCAGAAATTAGAGAAGAATCGAAATCTCCACTACCGACCTTTGCTTTGAACTGTTTTGTTTGACTACGCAATCTGGAATTAATACGATCAGCAAGAACAACCTTTGCATTCAATATAGCCGCATCAATAGCAAATTGCATATCTGGTGTTACAGAAGTTCCAACAGAAAAGATATTTTCACTATCAGTTGGTTGTTCCTTAAACCATTCTGGAACATAACTAATTTGCTCTTTTACCCTTTCACGTTTATAAATGTAATTAACATTTACAGCATCAGAAGAACCCGGCATTGCCGCATCTTGTGATGATGAACAAGCAGAAAGCGCCATAGCACTTACCGCTCCTAAAAGAATAATTTTACTTTTCATTTTTAGTATCCTCTTTCATTAAACTTTCGCCCATCTCTACGATATCTGTACCAACACCTTTTACTGTATTACCACAACCACTAAGAGCAACTGCGACAATCACTAAAATAATACTCAACGAGAGTGCTTGCACAATAAAATTCACTATAGACATTTTAACCTCATTTCACATTCATAAGAGTCTGTACAGCCGTATCTCGAACACCCGACTCAATAAAGGCATTCTTGACATATGGAACTAAATCTGGATAAAACATAGTAGCCAGAACTCCAACTCCAAATCCTATTAGATATTTCATTCACACACCTCTTTATAAGCTCTTGTCTTTTCTCCACCAATCCAAACAATAAACCATTTTTTAGGACAGTTGTTCATTGCAACAGGAGTTACTGATATTATTTTCCCTTGTTTTTTTGGTTTGGATTCTAATGGAGATTTTTTAACGGGAACCGTTTTCACAGGAACCGTTCTTACACTTACAGCACAATTTTTTTTCATTGTACTTTTAAGTTTTTCAGAAACTTTTAGTCTTAATAGATTTTCTTTTGCTCGTATCTCTGCTTTTTTACAAGCATCATTTTCTGCCATATCTGGACCAAAAATATATTGACCGATTGTTGAATACCACTCATTATTAATTTTCGCTTCCATCTGAATTACACATTTACGAGTGCCATTAAGATGATCAATGGTCTTTTTAACATAATCTTTGGATGCCTCTATAACACCCTCATAAGATGTATCTGTGTTTACTTTGTAATCACAAGAACTTTGATCTGCTAATGCAGTTGTTGATGTAGCACATAGAATTGGCAATATAAATCTTTTCATGATATCTAACTCATAATAAAATTATTTAATTTCATTCCATCAAACTTGTTGTTACCTTTAACTTAATAGTTGAACTGGGTTGATAATATGTTTTGGTTTGATATTCTTTACCACCAAATTCATATTTGACCAGATAACCATCTGGTATTTGATTATGACTGATGTTGTAAGATGTTGTGCAGACAGTTTTTTGTTCATAATGAGTAACTGGATTTTGATGTAATGTTTGCAAATATTGCATTTGACTACCAATGATGACACCACTTACCGCACCTAATGCGGTTGCAGCAGCATTTCCTCGACCTCTACCAAATTGATTGCCAAGCAACCCACCAACAACACCACCAACAATACCCCCACCAACATTTGGTCTATGTTGATTATATGAACCTGTATTGTAGGGAACAAGTTGCTGGGAACAATTTTGAACAGGTGTTCTTATTTCAGATGTTTTATACAATTGATTAACTGATAAAACAGGTGCGTCTACAAATATTGTTTCAGCAATTGCGGGTGTAGTAGCTAAACACATCACGCCACATAACAAAAGTTTTTTCATGCCTATTTAGCCTCAATCCGAGAGATTGGAACTAAAGATTTATCTCCATCCTCATCAATTTCAGTCCTAACAAACCCCTCATCCTCAAGTTTTAGTAAGGTATTATTAACAACCTCTTCGATAATAGTTGTATAAGTGAGATGTTTTCCCCAAAGATAACAAGCAAACATAGCAGTGCCAGCAAGCAATGTGTGTGTTATAACATCCATATCAACCTTCCTGTTTCATTTGAAAAGAACTTGTTTTTTTCCAGATAGTATTTGCTTTAACCCGAATAAAACGTTTATTGGTTTCATTTGTATTTGGGTTTGGAATAGTGACAAAAACGTTTCTTCCTTGCTGAAAAGATTTCATCTTATTAAGATGAACATCTAATGGTGAACGTTCTCGACGCTCTGCTTTAGTACAAGACTTAGAAACATTGTTACGCTCACCTTTTGAGGTGTAACCATCTCTTTTCTTTTTACTACCCGCCACTTTATTCTCCTTTTTATATATTTAGATAATGCCATATTCAGAGGAATTTGTCAAGTCTTTTTTAGTAAATAATTTTCCATCAGGGAATTCTATATTACAAGTCATTGGCCATCCCGGTTTATAATTAAGTTCTATTGACTCAATAAAATCGAAAAATTCTTTAAACATTTGATTTTCTTTTTTATTGAAGTCGGGATACCGAAAAGTTGGAATTTTATACATAATTTCAAACATTTCTGGATAACACTGTAAATATATTAGCCATTTGTGCATAGTTTCTTGTATCAAAATATGAGGATGAAACAAATCTTTTACATATGGGGATTCGTATCTTTTCCATGGACAATAGGGGTCATTGTTTATTGGTTCCATCTTGACATTTTTAGATTTTAATATATATGGACTTATCAGTGAAGAGTATATTTTATTATCCCAACATTGTATATCAACCACATTCTGTGATTTAAATTGAGCCATTAAATTCCATACCATAACAACTGGCTCATCATTTCCAGTCATAATATCAAATCCAGTTCTACGTTTTCTTCCCCACCGTCGAGCCACTATAAAATATCCATCAATTTTCTCTGCTATCATATCTTGTACGGATGTGGCTATCATAGTCACTTTGCTTTTTAAAACATGTTGACACACGTTGTCCCATTCTTTTCTCAAATCAAAAGTAATTAGACGAGGGTTAATTCCTAAAGAATTTGCAAATTCTATTGCTCTAGTTGTGTCGATAGATAATGATAGCTCATTATCAACATATTTACAAAGTACAACATCAATGGTATCTTTTTTTAATTGACCATCTTCGATCAAATCACGAATGCAACATAAAACAAATGCTGAATCAGAACCCCCACTATACCCTAAAGTTATTTTAGGATAAGTGTCCACCATTTCAAGTAGAACACGTTTTGTCTCTTTCTTATAAACGTATGGATTTTCTGTTATTGATAGAGGTTGGTTTAATACAACTTTAAAATCATCACTAAAATAATCAGTGGGACAAGTCACCGTAAATAAATTATTCATACTCTACATAATAAAGAGGGAAGACTGTTTTGTCAACCCTCTTTTTCAACTTTTTGCCAATATTTTTCAGTCCACCAATAATTATATTTTTTGGAACAATCCTCACAAAATGTTCCCATGATCATCCATGTTATCAGATATAAAAACCATAACATTACTGGAGATGCCAGAATATAAAGACACCACCATTCTTTTAAATGTTTCATTACTTCCTCATGTTGGCCAATGGATTTTCCAAAGCCTTTCTTATCTTATCATCAATTTTCTTCTTCAACTCTTTTAACTGTTCATTCACTCTGTTCTCTAATGCAGTCATATCATTTCGTAATTGTTCTCTGCGCTTATCAAATCTATCAGAGTTATCTGTAACCATTTTACGAACTTTTGTATCGTTTGTTTCAATACTGTCACGCACCATACGAAAGGATTCTTTTCCACGTTTTTCTATATCATCCACCTGTTTAGAGAGTTCATGCAATTCATCTTTAATGTCTCTTTTAATGTCTTTGGTGTAATCTCTAGCATCTTCAGCAGTCTGTTTAATTCCTTCTTCCAGTTTTTCAAATGCTTTCACCTCTGTTCTTAGGGCTGAAAACTCTGTTCCTATAACCTCAACTTTTGCATGTGTCTCTGTTATGAGACTTTCCATTTCTGTTTTCAGCACTGCTAACTTCTTGTCAAATCCTGACAAGTCTGGTGCAACGTATTTTTCTATCTTTTCCTTCATATCCATGTAGTCTTTCCAGAACTCAAATCCTGCATAAAGACCACCACCGAGGGTACTCAATGCTGTAATTATTACAAATATCTTTCCACCTCGAAACTTAACCCCGGCAAACTCAACTTCTGTTTTGCCGTCATCTGACATTTTTTTTATCTCCTTCCAAGGGAAGAAACTTTGTTCTTCCAATCGTTATATTGTTGATCATCTTTTCCTTTCTTTTTTATAACAACTTTTGGTTTTTTAATTTGCATACCAACCCATACTCCCACACAGTATGAAAATAATATAAAACCAAGGAATAAAATTCCCAACAATGTCATTTATATTGACTTTCTGTCAATGCATTATGAGCCGCATCACTACCACCAAACATTAAATATTGTGCATAATTATTATCTGAAATTACTGCATCCGGCACAGTGTCATTATTAAAAAATCCCGGCGTATCTTGTAACTGTAGTTGATTATCAAAAAAGCTTTTCGTATTACCAAGAACTTGCATTACCACTAAAGTTTTTATTTGATTTGTATCATCATATCTGCCTTTATCACCCATCTTCTTGACGATCTTAGTTGCTGCTTTTTGTTTCGCTTCTTGTTTCTTTTCTGCCTTTGTTTTAGGTTTTGACGTTTCCTTTTTTTCTTCTTGTTTAGATTCTGCAACCTCAACTTCTTCAGAATCTTCTGGTTCGTCTACGTCAGCAGATTTACTATCTGGCCCCTCTTTTTCTCCACTATCTTCTGAAACTTTTGTTTCGGATTCTGCCTTTGGTTCTTCTGTTGCGGTATCTGATTCGTTGGCTCCACCTTCCTGTGATGATTCCGCTTTTGGTTCTGGTCCACTGGCCATATTGTCATTGAGATCATTTTTCATTTCCACTTCTATTTCTGCTTCTACGTTTTGTTCTGATGTTTGCACTTCTGCTGATGGTGGTGGCAAATCCATTTCCACCTTTATCTCTGGCATCTCTATCTCTGTATTCATTTCCATCTCAACTGACTCATAAGATGGTTCTGGTCCTTGGGGTTCTGGTCCCACAGGTTCTATGGTAACCTCACCCACATCATTCTGACTTATATTATTGTTCTCAAATATATCTGTTGCAACATCAATTGTTTCTTGGTCAAATGTTCCTAACGCAACAAACTCTTCAATTGTTGTAATCGTTTCAGTTACAATCGTATTAACCACATTATATATCACATTCACTGTAACATCATCAAATAATGGTCCGATTGCTAAACCAACGTCCCTACCAGACACTTCAACTGATAAAGTAGTTATTGATCCACTAA
>VTLG01001791.1_pt1 | contig 31156 bp, 56 predicted proteins | sample 4694571 | NCBI WGS metagenome assembly VTLG01 (sample SAMN12604809, study PRJNA352737) | marine metagenome | biome: ENVO:00000447; feature: ENVO:00000209|ENVO:00000569|ENVO:01000036; material: ENVO:00002151; isolation source: viral sequences binned using virsorter ...
AGTTGTAAGTCTTCAGTCATTTCTGAAACTGATCTACCAAAGAATCTGTGTGGAACCATGATAGGTGTTACAGATACAAAAGGTACACTGTCACACAAAACATCATCAAGAATTACATAACCACCAACTCCTGCCATTGTAATCTTTCTTAGTTTTGCTATACCATCACCCTCTTCATCAATCTTTACATAACATTCAAAAACCGTAATTTCATCTGTTGATGCTTCACCTGCGTTACTTTCGTAATCGTAATCAAGATTTCTATATCGTGTAACTTTTTCTTCGTTGTATTTATCGGCTGTGTCAGTCGGTAGTCTATCAATTATATCTGCATCAAAGCCAGCTTCTATTAACTGTGTTCTAGTTTGTGTAGTTCTATGTGCAACAAAGTTTGCATCCTCTATGCTTTTTGCTCTTCTCTCAATTAAAAATTCTTCAGGCGGTATAGTTTCTATTTTTACTTTACCATATTCTTCTGTTCTTGTAATAACCACATCATGCAAGTTTGCTATTGGTGCGTTCTCTATTTGTTCTATAACTACAGGATCAAGCGTTTGTTCTTTTAATTTTTCTTTTTGTTCTTCAGCAGCTTCATCCATGTACTCAGTATGTTCTTTGACTTCAACACCTGGCTCATCAAGCAACATTGTATATTCATCGTCACTTAATTTTTCGTAAGTTTCTTGTTCTTGTTTTTCAGATGTATCCCAATAGATTTTTGCAATACCATTTTTTTGTATCAGTGCATCTTTGAATAGTGTGTATAGTGAAACAAAACCATCGTTGTCTTTGTTAAAAACATAATTCAAATAATCAGTTGCTTGTTTTGCAACTTCTTCATCTTCTGCTGTAACAGGATCACACCTTACTACATCGTCACTAGCAGCAAATGTTCTCAGCAGTGTCGGTAAAATACTTTCGATAACATCACTTACATCTGTTGAAACAACTTGTGATCTACCTTCTTGTTCGTTTCCAAACGGTTCACCAAAATAATATTCAAGTGATTTTTGTCTTTGTGTTGTTATATCCGAACCAATGTAACCAAGTGATGCGTAAATCTCTGACTGCAATACCGCAGCTACTTCTGGTTCTGTTAAAGGTTTTCCTTTTGCCATTATACTATATACCTTGTATCAATATTTATTTCTGTTGTCCACTGACTTGCCGTACCAGGATCTATCGCGCATCCATATCGAAATGCGTCAGCTCCGTGTGAAGACCAATCATGTAACGGTTTATTTTTAAATGTTTGCATCCTGTCATCAAATTCTTTACGGTATTGGCGCAAACATTCAATACCTGCTTTACATTTATTTCTATCAAACCAACAGTCATCAAGTGTATTTCTTACAGACTCGATACCATGTTGGACTTCTAGTTTAGGACAAATATCAAAATTAATTCCAAGTTCTCTTGCAACTTCTAATCTTGATTTACCTGTTCCAAGTTCACGTGCCACAATATCATGTGGTGCTACGTGTCTTCCATAATTATACGCTTTATCTTCTAAAACATTTGCGTAGTGTGCAAGTGCTTCACCAGATGTTTCGTAATAATCTATCAAATGTATTTCGTTACCCACTCTCTGAGCAAACCATATAGCGGTTGAATCACCGATACCTAAATCCCACCAAGTTTCTACATCGCTATTTTTATCGTATTCAACATCCGTTATACGGTTTTCTTTCTCAGCTTTCTGTATCTGCTTACCGTAATAAGATCCAGATACAGCAGCCTGGAAACTACATTCAAACTCTTGTTCGTATTGATCTTCAGGCATTGTAAGTTTTGCTTCATCCAACTCATCGTCTGGTATGACTTGAGTTTCGGAAGCTCTGTACAATACTGCTTTCCAATCTCCGCCTCTTCTTCTCGCTAGGTCGTAAACATCCCAGAACTGATTGTGGCCCATGGGTGTTCCTATAAATATTACATAACCTAGTTTATCTGCAATGGCAGGTCTTACAATCTCTGTCCATGTACGAGGTGACATAAGGGCAAATTCATCCAGACACACTCCATCAAAGCCAAGGCCTCGAAGTGAGTCTGGGTTGTCTGCCCCAAAGATTTGTATTCTAGAACCATTCCAGAGATCAATCTTTAGTTCAGTTTCGTGTTTGCTACCACCGAGTCTCATCAAAGGCTCTGTGTATTCTTTTAAATAGTCGTAAGCGACTGCCTTACCTTGTCTATAAGTCGGTGCTATGTATGCAAGCCGTGCATTTGGTTTTTCACAAGCTGTGATAATCAAATGGTTTACGGCAAAAACTGTTTTACCAAACCTACGGTGACAACAGATAACATTAAATCTTTTTAGATTGTTATGTAATTGTTGTTGCAATGGCCGTGGTTCATACGGTATTTCAATATCCATTATCTAAGAATTTTATTTATATAATCTTGTGTTTCTTTTGGTAGTTTGTCAAAATTAGATCCAGCTTTAATCCATTTATCTGTTTTTGTTGGACCCATATTAAAAGCAGCTAATGCAGAAACTACATTGTTATCATATCTATTCATCATTGCTGTAAAATAATCTGTTCCAAATCTTACATTTTCAACAGGATCAAAAGGATCTTTCAAAGGTTTGACACCAAAACCAGGTTCTCTTGCTGTATCATCCATGATTTGCATCAACCCTTTAGCTCCAGTTCTTTCATTTACTGCATCAGGATTACCAGAGCTTTCAGCCATAATTATTTTAGGTATCAAACTATCTATTGATGGTTTAGTTTCTTCTAGAAGTCCTAAATACTTTGATGGTAAATTAGCACCAATAAAACTATTTATATCAGAAAGTAAACCTCTGATCGCAGTAGCTCCATCAATTACTGCCATTTTTTTTTCTCCAGCCGATGGTAACGGCCACAGGCTTATCACTATCACCAGTAACAGTATTGCTAACAGATGATAACCTGGAGTGAACAAACGGTGCAGCCCTTTCAGCAGCCCACATTTTTCTTTCAGGGCTTGACGCTTTGTTGTTAAGAACCCTAAGCATATATTCCAATGGCGATACTTCATCTTTCCCCAACGCTTTCTCCAATCGTTCACGTTTCGTACCAGCCTTTACACCCCTTGGCCTTCCAGCTCCCTCTCTTTTTCCACCGTGTTTCATGCTCTTGTACTCTTTCCGTAAAATTTCTTCATAAGTTCATTAATAGATTGACCAGAATATTTCTTTTGCACGCCTTTACCCAAGACACCCTTTTGATCGTAATAAAAACTTTTACGTCTAGGCTGTCTCATCCTTGATTGCCTTTGCAAATTTCTAACTATTCTTCTTAATTCTTTTGACGTCATGTTACCAATTCTTACATGACCAGTATCTGGCCGTTAATTTAGAAGGCGGTTGTGTATCACACTTGTGCCTTGCTCTAAAAGACTTACGTCTCTTAGGTTGTGATTTTTTTATGGAGAGATTTGGGTCTCCATATCGTATTAGTTTTACCTGTTTGCCTTTCTTTGCAAGTACAGCGAACTTTTTAGATTTACCAGGTGTCCTTTTAGGTTTGTTGTAACCTGAAAATCTTTCTCCTCTATATGTGATCGCCATAATGACAGATAATTCCTTTGATTTTTGTATTTCACATACCCAAAAAAATTGTTATATCAAAGTTATTATGATGTATTCTTCAAATTTATTAGGTTGTGCTTTAGTTGTGTACTTGTTTGTCGTTTTATTTAATCAAATGATCTGATTAAACCATAAACTTTCGTTTTTCTGTTTGCATTTTCTTCGGATTACGCAACTTTTTAAAGTCAGCAGCAGTAATTTTATCTCTCGGCTCGGCAACACGAGCTATTTTCATTTGTTTTTTACTAAGTTTTCTTGCCATTTCGTTTTTTCCTCGCAAATGTTGCGACATTAGTTGGTTTACCGCCTACTCCTTGTGCCTTTGATCGCTTTCTAGACACAGCAGAACGTATTTGAGCCTTTGTCATGCTCTTTGCCTTTGATCTTGGCACGCATTTAGGGTATTTTCTCTTTGAACCCTTGGCTGATTTACGGCCACATGGTTGAAATCGGCCTTTTTTCTTAGGTGCGCCTATATCAACCCAGTCTCCCTTTGGTCCTTTTCCAAACCATGCTGTTAATCCGCCTGTAGGTTTGGCCATTACGCAGTCCTATACTTACCACCACGTTTCTTGTAAGTTCTCACAAGCCATGCGTTGGCATAAGCTGAAGGATAAACCTTAAACTTTCGTTTTGCTTCCGACTTGACACGTGAGTACAAGGCTTTGTTAGTAGGTATAGCTTTCTTTTTGGCCATTACTTATTCTTTTGTTTTTTCTTTTTCTTCATCATTTTCTTTTTTGAACGCTTTTTCATTCCTCTTGCCATATAGCCTCCTGTATGATTGTCTAAGTTTTACGGTGTCAGTATAATATTCCTGACTCCAATTGTTATAATATCCAATACTTTCTAGATGAGCTGATGCTTCTTCTAGTTCTTTGAATGGCTGGATAAGTACCATAAAGAATTCGTTGTCTGGCTCCCAATCACCCTCCATGAACTCTTCCTGTTCATCTTCAGGGTACGATGCCATCAGATATGTGTTTAAAGGCACGTAAACGTGGTTTAAAGCACAAACATAGTCGTTAAGGGTATCTGGTGTTATTTTCATATCAGAACACGCCAGAATGATAAGTTTTAATCCTTGTTCAAATAAAACCCCTGCTTCGTCACAAACCTGTTCGAGAAAGTCATCGCACTTATCAACGATGACTATTTTGACCTGTTTGTTTAATCTGGCCTGCTTTGCGTATGGACAGATCGGAAATTTATCACCTTTTTTTTCTACATGGTCTATGGCCCATGATATAATATCTTCTTCAATTGTTCGCATGAGGAAACATATTAAGGTTTCCAGCAACAGTGCGTCTTTCTCCCTTACCCTCGAATGGGTACACGCAGTGCTGACACCAAGACGGAAACATATACAGTTTTCCAACTTCAGGTTTTACAGTCTTAGAAAAGGGTGGTCTAAGCTCTTCTAAACCCCTTATCCCTGTCTGACCGAAGTGGAATTGTAAATATCCATCCGCTACTCCGCTTGAGTTATATAAAGCTGATGCCTTGTATTCCTCGCCATCGGCTATTTGTTTGGGTATCTTTGTCCACGTGGTAAAGGATATACCCATTATCGTATCAACCCCATGATCGTGAACTGGGTTATAATCCCTCTCGTATGAGTGTACTGACCATAAGCTGTGAACTCCTGGTAGTCTTTTCAAGGGTTTTACCCCTATCATTCTTGAGAATTGTTCTAAATACGACTGAGACATATTCGCAACAGTCTGGACAAATGGTTGAACTAGGGGATCATCCTGATCCATCTTAAGCTGTTCACCATGACTTATTTGGCCCACCAGCTTGTCTGCAAAGCTCTCACCACCTTTGTTATGTTTGGTGTCTAGGTATTTATTAAGATCAACCACCATCCTAGCAGGTAGTTGTGTTTGCAAGAAAAGCACCGCAGGTGCTGCTTGAAAACGTAACGTCAGTTCTGTAGTCATATTATGCCCTAAGCTATAATTGATTTATAAAGTATTGTAAATAAAACCCCCCTGTTTTGATTTAGCGTTTACATGGATAGATATATATACGTAGTACGGCATATATAATTTAGTGGGGTAGGAGACAAAAACCCCCTACTCTTGATAGAATAGGGCCGTAATCCGCTAATTATTTTATTCGTATAATATATCTTATGTTAAGGACCATAGATAATGCGCCAATAAATATTAATTATGTTTGGGCCTTCCATTATTTTGAATTATACCCCTGCCCTGATTTAATAATTTGATTAATAAGCTGCTGTTCTTTGGGTGTAGAGAATGTATATCCTGAATAAATTAAGTATAAAAATTAGTTATTCTTTGCCTTATTTCTGACACATTCTATTCGTACTAATTACAATATTAATTAAACATAGGAGATATATATATGAATACTGTTAAACATATTAGAGATGACATATACGAGAGAGACCATTTGAAGGCTTTTGAGAATGCCCTTGCTCAGAAAGTTGATTGTTGGAATTGGATGTATATGTACACTTGGAAAAAATCAGACGGTAAGCTGTACGATGTATTTAAACATCAACTTACCAGAAAAAATATCAATGTACTAATGGAGGGCCAATAAATGAAAATATATAACACAAAAGATATATGGCAATTTGAAAGCACCCTTTGGGGAATAGCTGGTAAACTTGGAATAGATTTAGATATGGCCCAAGTATCAGGGAATTGCTATAGAGTTAAACTTAAATTAGGTAAGTCTAAAAAGTATCAACGGTTAGGATTTACCAGAAATAAAGATGGATCTAGAAAAAAGGTAAATGCTGTTTGTTGGCATGGGTACAGGGATTTTTTAATAGAACTGTACAATATATCTGGAAACAGTTTTAGAGTTGTTACGGCCCAAGCTACTTACAACAACAAAGAACATTTTTACGATACGTTCCCATCTACTGGAAGTAATAATATAGGTTCTATGGTAGACCCTCTACCTTATGAAGAGGCTTGTATTTGTAAACCTAAAATGAGCGTTGTGATTGTAACTCACAAAGAAATTGCAGAAAATGATTATAACTTAAGCCCTCAATTTTGGGTTAATAAAAAACAATCGGAGGTATCATAATGAAAGGAATTGATATTGCAACAATGATTATAATAGCTGTTACAATTGCATCAGTTATTTTAACTATAGATTTATTAATAGGGGGTTTATTATGACTAAATTTTGTTTAGTAGCTACATCTGGCGATATGTCTAAACATGGCATGGGTGATAAAAATACCGTTTATGTTTTTAAAAACAAGCATAAAAAATACGTTGACCGCTTTTTAAAAGCGCAATTAGAATATCACTTGCAATGTTATAGCTTGCAATCAGGAAGAGATTTAAAATACTATTTAGATTTTAATAAATCTTTTAATGTATTAAAAGACATAGGCATATTTACCAGTAAATATGACGCAAGAACTTCATGGGATTTAGCAGAACTATCAGAAGTAATTGAAGGTAGAGAATATAAACCCATTTTAATAGGTGATAATTATGAACAAATTTAAACCTGCTGGCTGGTATATTAAATTTAAATTGGAAGGTACTGGCCCAACTCAAATAATAACGAAGCATTACGATACACTGACAGCTAATGCAACAATAAACAAATTGAAAGGGGAGTTTCAACAGCCTGTAGATATTATTGAACTATGGCAGGCAGGAACTCATAAAAAAATATGACTGAAAATAAAGCTAGACTATTGGCATTAACAGCTATAGGCTTTGTGTTTATATTATTATTTTTAATTTAAAGGGGGTAAAAATGAATAACGTAGTATCAATTAAAGCTGATGAAAAAGTATATTTTCTATGCTCTAACGGTAATAAAAACATCATACAAGCGAGCAAAAATAAAAGAGAACTTACAAAAGTTATGGAAGATCTTAATAAAATAGCTAAACAGTATCATGGGTTTATTGAAGATAGATTTTATTTACTAGAACAATGAACGGTAAATATAAAGCCTTCTATTTCAATGATATAGAAAGATTTGAAGAGCTAAATAAAACTGTAGCTGAGTGTGTTAAACTAACAAAAGAAAATCTAAACAAAATATACCCAAGCAACAAACAATTAATCCTAAATATAAAAGAAGTGGATTTGATGGTTCAGGCATTCCACCTTTTACAAAAAAAATTACAGGATGACAATAGTAATTTGTAAAAAATGACATTTAAAACATCATCACCGCAGTTGGAATATTTTAAAATAAAATTTCCTAAACTGGTAAAAAAAGATTACACAATATTATTTTCACGTTACCCAGAAATTTGGTTTACAAATAAAGACGGACAAAGACTAATTTTTGATATGAGAGATGGAAGACTTTTAAATTAGTCCTGCAATAAATATTCTCTGAGCCATTTATTTTGTTTAAGCATGGTCATGAAGTGATTAGTCAATGAGTTTACAACTAACTCTTCATCTTCTGACTTTTCTAAACACATACCCTCACCATTGCTACTAGATAACCAAATACACAGGTGAAAAATTTCATGGCATAAGCTGTTTTTCATGTAGTGTATATCTTGTCCATGCTGCAAGGTGATTGTAGCTTTGCGCTTATCAAACAAACCAAAGTTGTCAGTCATGTGATCATCATGAAACTGTGGTTTACAAACCTCAATTTTAATATCAATACCGCCTGCGTCTAAGACTTGGCCGTCTAATTTAATGGATTGTTTCTGAGATTTCGAGGTCATAAAATAGTTCGTAGTCGTTTTCCTGTGTTTCAAACATTAATAAATCTAAATATTGTGAAGCTACAAGACTTGCTGCCATGGCCCTTGCAATTTTACGGCCTTGTTTTTGGCCAAACTGTGTAAGGAATTCTGTTCTGTAAAAACTGTCTGCAAGTTGGTTTATATCTGTTTCTTTTAAGTAGGTTTCAGACCTTGGCAAATCAGGTGTATCGAGTTTAAGTTTAATTTTAGTCATACTCGTACTATTATAACAAAAGTAACCTATTTCCTGCTATGGTGCAAGCCACCATGCTTATTAATATACCTTTTCATACAAGATAAATGATAATAATTAGGGGGTCTTAGATGATCTACGATAAAATCATCAACAATATGTAGTGTTTTTTTACAATATCTGCACTTGTCAACCACCTTTTTTTGGTCTAACATGATTTAAGTTCATAGAACTCCCCTTACCAGATCAAAGGCTTTTATTCGTTCTCACTTTGGTCTGGTATCTATCCCATAAAAGATTGGCATATATCAAAGGCTCTAAGCCCTTGTTTTTCCAGTAAGATTTTTCACCCAGTTGATGCAGCTCATAGTGATGCAACGGACAAATTGGTACGACATAACGGTCTGAATTTTTTCTACCCAATGCCCTTGGCTCTGCATAAGTAATATGATGGGCCTGTATATCTTGATCTGTACCACAAACAGCGCATGGGTAATTATCCCTGACATATTTCAGGTATTTAGGGCTTCTTTGATAGGCCACTAACGTATTGTATTTGGGTTAGATTTAAGGCCTAGTGGGTACATAGCCATTGATAAGGCTTCTTTTAACATTCTGCTCACCTTTCTAGGGCCTATGCCTGTCTTGTTACTAAATTGTTTTATGGTGTATCCTACCCCACAGATATCAAATAGAATAGGCCTATATCGCTCTCCAATGGCCTCATTTACACGATTTAGCTGCTTTATCGCATCGAGCCTGCCTTCACCAGAACTGATCGATTTTGAGCCATCTATGCGACATCCGTATTCTGTTATTAGATCATTACCCCTGCTGATTAGCAAGGATCTTTCGTAGTAATATCTGTATCTCTCAGCGCATTCTGTCTCGAGCTGAGTAAGTATCTTTTTGCTTGCAAGGTAGCTGATCTCGGACTCTCTTGCATTATATGCTTTTAATGCACCCTGACCCCTGTATTCAATCAGTCTTTTGTCTTCGTTTTGCATCAAGCTCCGCTATATATCTGTTCAACCATACTTTGTAATCCTCTCTACTCATTTTTTTCTTCATTTTCAAGGCTAGGCCCATAGTCCAATGTGGTTTTCGATCATAAGAATTATAACGTAAACTGCGTTTTTTTGCAACTTGCGCTAATAATTCATCAACTTTAAAAATATTTCTTGACAACTTTTGTAAAGACCTCTCTATTATATAATATTATTTAATCGTTATACATAAACACATATATAAAACAAATAATATAATTTATAATATAATGCAATGACACTTAGAGAATTTTTTGTTGGTAACCCAAGAGTTAAATTAAAGTTTTACAGCGACACACATAAGTATTTTTTAGAAGATAAACAAATACCAAATGCAAGTGATCTTGCAAAAGTATGTCAGGATAGTTTTCCATTAATACTTTGGTCAGCTAAATGTGCAGCAGAAAAATTTGATGATCTTATTGAACCTGGAAAACCAATAGATGAAATTCAAAAGAAAGAAATCTTCCAACAAATCAAAACAGCACATAGAAACACACTTGAAAAAGCAGGTGATATTGGAACGAATGTTCACCAACACATCGAAGACTATATTAAAACCGACTCTGAACCTGACATTTACAATGAACAAATAAAACACAGCTTCAGCTTGTTTAAAAACTGGTGGGATGAAAACAAAAACTTTTATGAAGTTATGTATCTTGAAAGAGTTTGTTACCACTCACTAGGTTTTTGTGGAACTGTAGATGCTGTGATGCGTGATGCAATGACAGGTGAGGTTGTTGTGTTTGATTGGAAATCTGGATCTAATATTTACAAAAGCCATGTTATGCAATGTATGTTTTATTTGATGGCTTTAAATGAAGAGTTTGGTTTTGACTGTAAAAGAATAATGATAGTCAATGCACCAAAGACTGGCAAACTAAAAACTAAAGCTGTTGATGTAACAAAGGCAGATTTAAAAGCTGCTAAGTCTGCTTTGCTTTTGTATCAATGGCTGAATAAAAAGGAAAGGAAAGTTAAGAATGTCAATGTACGAAGCCGAAGGCAAAATTAAATTCATGCAAAACTATGCTGATCCAGGTGAGAAACCTAATTGGTATGTAATAATTAATGACATGGATGACCAAGATCACAGGGCCTATAGTAATCAGGATCTATCTAAATACAAAAAAAAGTTAGATGAAGAAGATACTGTTCTTATATCTGCAAAAGGTGAAAAGGCAATTCACAAATCAGGCAAGAATGAAGGAAAAAACTTTATATCAAAAGCAGTGATAAGTGATTGGCTTGCAAAGGATAAACAGGAAGTTAAAAAAGAAACGCCTGTAGTTACAAACGGCAGCGCACCAAAAGAAAATGTTCAGTTTGATAATTCTCTAAAGATTGCTGAGATGACGTTGCTTTACAAAACGTGTATGCAAGCTGTAAATGATGACGAATTGCTAGGCTCACTAGAGGAAGGCAATCGTAAAGATATATCAACAACATTCTTTTTAAGTTTAGTAAGGAGGTAATTTAGATGAGTGATAATATGAAAACCAATCTAAACTATCTCGAACTTATGGCTCGAATTGATCGTATTAAATCTTCACTTTCTTTTTTGATGGAAGACGCAAAAAGATTAGGAGATAATTTTGATAGATTGCAAAAAACAATAGATCATTCAGTAAAACCAGAAAAATAAAACTAACAGGAGGTAATAATGGAAGCAATTACACAAGCAAAAATACTTAAGTATGCTTTAAAACTAAAAGATCTAAACGATAGATTAGAGAAAGCTAATCCGTTTAAGAAAAAACAAAGTCCGTTGAATGAGTATAAAGAGAAACTTGTAGAAACTCCGACTCACCCTGATGTATTTCAGGATGCTTACATAGACAGTGACGCAGACGATCAATGTTAGATCAACTTAGTGAAAAGTCTGTTGAGGAAGCTCTTGACTGGATGACTAAAAATGATGATAAGTTAGCAGAAAAAAAATCTGACTATCATCATCTTGATAGATTTAGCAAAACTCTCAAAGCTCAACTAATGAACAATGAGTCTAGCAATATGTCGGTATCAGCTAGGGAACAGTTGGCCCTCGCTAATGAACATTATCTAACTCATTTGGATGGCTTGCGAGAAGCTGAGAAACAGTATCTGGAATTAGAATATAAGATGGACCAGAAGAAACTTATTTGTCAGCTATGGCAAACCGTCAGCGCAAACCGTAGACAGAGTGTGTAAATTGTGGTTAGTTCTATGAGTGAAAACAAAACAAGAACATCAGCAGAACAAACCAGAAATGACACCAGAAACCCAACTATGGGTCTCTGTTATTATAGTGGCTTTACATGACTCACGTATGGATTTCAACGATGTAAGCATTGTTGAACGTAAGGCACTAAACCACCAAACCTACTACGATTTTGTAGATAGTAAAGATTTCAGAATATCAAAGAAAAGAACATTAAACCTAGTTGACTGTGTTGAAGCTCGAATGTGGTTCGAGAAACAAGACGATCAGTTTCAGATGGTATGCAATATGGCAAACCTAGATCCTGAATGGGTATTCAATCTCTATCGTGATGTATTACACAAAGACGACATTGATCCAACAGAGATACTCAAAAGATTTTTTATGTTTAAGTTTTAGTCACGTCCTGATGTACGAAGTGAAGCAATCTTCTTCTTTGCTTTTGTAAGCATCGTGGCACAGGTATCTTTTATAGATGATGTTGCTTTCTTCCACAACAAACGGAGTGCCGAACCTAAAAATTTCTTTACCGCACTTTTCACAGTTTCCAAGTTTAACATTTTTTTCTCTCCTCATTAGTCATATATCTTTTTGATTTTAAGTCTGCCCATATCTTCATACAGCTCTGCTTTTACTTCTTTGCATTGCATTACCATGCCGTCTTGATTAGCTCCAATGTTACGTTCAATAACTCTGCGCTGTTTCAAACAGTCGGTCATGCCGTCAGTCGGAACATACTCAATGATTGATCCGTTCTGTATCATCAATATTGCAAATACTACTTTAATGGTTTCCATTCTGTCTTACCTTATCTTTTAAATCCTCTACAGCATCCTCTAGTTTTAGAATACGATCTTCAAAAAAGTTTATGGTAAGGTCTTGTGATCTATCTTTTGGTAGATCTTTTAAGTCTTCTTCAATCGCCTCTATTTGTGTACCAATATATTCAATTAACATAAATTGTTCTGAGTCGGCTGGCAGTGAACCCAGCTCTCCCCTTGGCCATTTAATTCTGAACTCAGTATTCTTTTCTAGATCAGCTTGCATAAGCTGTATTTCTGTTTCTATAATATTTAGTCTTTCAATAACCCCAAAGCCAAACCAACAGCCTACGGCTACTGCTCCAATTATTGAGATTAAATTACGCATCGGCATGGAGACAGCCGTGTTTTCACTTATCTTCATACTTCTTCTAGCTCTCTATTCTCACAATAAAAGGCCCATGTCTTAAGTGGTTTACCATCGTAATTGCCTTTCTCTTCTGCGAGTTCCATGACCAGTTCTACCTTGTTCCAAAAAACAAAGTCCAAACATTCCTGCCTTGCTTCAAATGACTTAAGCATATAGTCAGTGTAGATAGGCTTATCTACATCTTCATACCACATCATGGCTGATATAATCCAAATCATTTTTTAACTAAGCTGCCACCAAAGTATAAACCTGTTATTGCTGCTACTAAATTTGTATCAAGCGGTGTTATAACAATACCCCTAGCTGCCATAGGAACCCATTGCATTACTTCTTTGCCTTCAAAGAAAAGGAACCCAGGTTTAAATTCTAAGTACCCTACAATAACTTGCGCCTGTGGATCTATCAAAGGTAGTATCTTTGGCAATACAATGATTGCAAATATTGCAGTCAATGCAATTATTCTACGTGTCCATTGAAAACCTACGTTCTCATATTCTCTTGCCTCTCTGAAAGCTGCTGTTTGAACTTCAGCTCTCGCAAGCATCATCTTTTGCTGTGCTTGTTTTGCTTTAATACTTTGTGACCAAATGCTCATCACTCCACCCAGTACGGTAGAGCCAAGCATAGTAATCATCTCAAAGGGAATACCCATTGAAACCTCCTATGTTATTTAATTGTATATCCTGACGGTTGTGTAGATAGTTTTGGTAACTTGTCAGGCTGTTCGCCTTGTAAAATATCTTCTAAGTTTTTGTATAAATACCATACAACAGATCCTATAATGCTATCTCTAGTAAATGTTTCTGATATTTCTTTTATCGAGCAGCCATACTGCAACAGCAAGGACACTGCCTTGCCAGAGCTGCGTAACTCTCGATCTAAAGTGGACTCTGATTTTTTTGTCTTTACCCATACTGCAACAGGTGTAATGCCTGTATCAGATAGCATATAATCCATTGTTGCAACGATTGGCATATCGTCAATCAGCATACGAACATTTACGGATCTCATCCTGTTTGGAATAGACATTCGAACCACGTTATTCATAATCTCTTTCTATTATCATTTCTAAGTAATGTATAGCTTTTTCTATATCTTCTCTTTTACCTTTGTACTTATGCCTGCAAACGTACTTGATTACGTTGCCTTCTGCGTATGCTAGATTATTAGCATTGATAAACTCAGCAGGTTGTATGATAAATCTTTTGTAGTGATCGCCTTTTATTTGCTTGTCCAGTGTCTTCATGGACACAATTTATTCCATCTTCCACCTTTATTCAACACCATTGGTAACAATTTTGGCTGACTGTTAATAATTATACCACAGCCTATTATGGGCCTGTCTTTAAATACTTTGTCGTAGGCAAAAGCCAGTGAGTCTTTGTCTATTAAACATCCCACCTGCATAGCCCACAAAAGCGATGAAGGGTTACCCCAATATGATATGCCATACTTTGTATGGTAGTGGCCCTGCACGTAGCAGGTTCCCTGCTTCTGTCCAACAGTCATAATATTTGCTGATTTACCGTGATGAAAGTGTACATCATTACCATCTGGCAATCGGATAGTAAGTTCGTTATGCCATTTCCATCCAGGACCAACCTCTAATACTTCGTTGTACCCACGCATATATGCTCTGGGTAGTCCTGCTTTGAAAGCTCTCCTGTATGCAAGTGATCCATGGTTAGAGTGTAGCAAGTCCACTTCAGGCCAAAGTTTTTCAATCTCATGTATTGTTGTTCTTGCTTGTTCTAACTCATCACCTGCGCTTGGCAAGTCACTATCTTGCCCATGAAAATTTAATCCGTGCTTGTCACACTCATCGCCAATATGCACCACCCTATCAGGTTTGTATTTTTGCCTGATAGAAGAAAGGAAAGGTAGTAAATCAGGGTGGTGATATGGACAATGCGTGTCTGATATAACCAGTATGCACTTGTTTTTCATGCTTGAATTTGTACTTGATTTGCACTAGAGGTGCAAGACTACATAAGGGTACGTATAATTAGGTAGCACATTTGTAAGAAAACAGTAGTTCCTATAAACCACACAAGAGTTCTTAGTTGTTTCATATCTTTTTCAATATGACATAAATGATTGTCTTTCAGAGTTGTTAGTTTTTGATCTAACAGTTCTAGTTTACCCTCTATACGGATAATAGCTTCTCTGTTTTCTTGTTCCATTAGATAGTTTGATTAGCTTTGAAGTCTGCCCACGCAGCTTTTACAGCATCAGTCCATACAGCATTTGCTACTGCTTGTACTTCTGCGTTTTCACCAGATATGTCCATGTCTGAATGTAATACGTGTCTATGTCTGCTACGAGATATTTCTGCATCATCTTCTTTTATAACAGTATCAGTAGCAACTTGAACAGCTTTGTATTGTCCAACGACTTCTATTTTTGCTATTTCTGTTTCTTTTGTTATTGCCATTTTTTTCTCCTTTTTAAGATTAAGATATAGTATATGTTACTGTCATCATAAATTCACCATTAGATGATACTTCTGCACAAGTCATAGTGTTTCCACCATCTGCATTATTGTGATTATACATAAATCCACTGCTTTGACCTGCTCTTACATAAAAACTAGCAGATTTACCATCTCCTAAATTTGCATTGTTTATAGCAGAAATAGTACCAGCCGTAAAAGCTCTGTTATTATCTGTATTTGTAAATGGTAATCCTGATAATAAACAAGAACCTGATGCACTACCTAGTGAAGTAACAATTATATAACAGTGTGCATGAACCATTCTACCCATCTTTGTATAATAGCCAAAACTAGAATAGCTACTATTAAGGGTGACGTTATTGCCACTTGTATCTCCTAAAGTTGGAGTCCATTGTCCTTCTTCATAATCATCTAGTAAGTTTGATGCTGTTGCAGAAGTTACTCCTAAGTGTACACCTTTACCAGATGCACTAAATGTTATGTTATCTGTTAGTGTTGCTCCACCATCTTTTAATGTTACGCTATCAATAGCAACGCCATTTGCTGACGTTTTCTCAGATATCGTATCTACTCTTATTTCACTCATGTTATTCTCCTTTAAGTGCTGTTACTTCAGCTTCTAATGTTTCAATTCTAGTCATAGCTTCTTGTAATGCTTTGATGGCTTTCATATATAATACAGAGTATTTAACACTTTTCACTTTGCCATCTGATGGCACTCCGTGTTTAATATCAGAGGCATCAGGTTCACCGTCTTTAGTCAAACCAGTCATACCTGCTGTTTCTAACTCTTGAGCAATAACTCCTATTTGAACTTTTTTTCCAACACCATATAATTCTATATCGTCTTTTTTTTCGTAGTTTCTAATTTTTAATGCTTTAATGTCATCCCATTGAGAATTAGCATCTACTATATTTGATTTAATTCTTTCATCAGATGTTGATCCGTATGAATTATCGTGATTTTGAACATCACCATCAGAATTAATTAATAATCTTGCAGTAGTGGTATCATTACAACGTAAAAAAGGAGAAACCGAACTGTCAGGAGAACTAGCAGTGTAAGTTATTTGTACTCCAATAGGACCTGCTGAACTGTTGTTACCAGTATGAAAAACGTGTAATGGAAAAACAGCATCTGTACCACCACCAACTTGAAGCACACTATTAGCACTATCTCCACCTGACGATGTGCCTACACGAACTATATCATTTCCAGCATCTACAAACAATGCATGAGTAAGATTATTAGACTCTACTCGGAAGTCTACGTCTTTAGAACCATCATTAAAAACAGTAATATTACTACCTATTGTCAATCTATCGTCTAAACTACCAGCTTTCATAGTTTTAATTGTAAACTGGGAATCTTCTGTTCCATCAGAGGCATCATCAATAAAGTTAAGTATTGATGCGTAAACAACATCTTGTGAGTTATCATTACGACCCTCAAAATCTATCTGTCCTAATAAATCATTATCCGCTGGTGAACCAGAATTTCTATACAATCTTAAATTTGGACCTGAATTAGCATCAGCATCAGTTGATGTCAATGTAAGTGTATCGGTGTTATCAGCAGTTGTAGCTGTAATTGCTCCATCTTTTAGTGTTACGCTATCTATGGCTACACCGTTTCCACTGGTATTTTCACTAATAGTGTCTACTTTAATTTCACTACTCATCCTTAGTCTCCTTTAATTCTTCTTTTAATATATTAATATAGCCTTGTTGGGCAAATCTTAGATCCTGCATTTGTTTAGATACACGCACTACTTCTTGCAAAGCTGACTTGGCTTTAGCTGATATTTTAGTTTCGTCATATTCTTTGTTGTCTAGTGTAAACATTTTGTCTCCTAACAATGCAACGTACATGGAACAGTATAACTACCATCACTGTACGTCTCTATTTTTACATTTGAATTTACTTTAGCAACTGTCTTACTTCTTATTATATCGTCATCTTGTACTTTAGCTGTGCCATCACCGTTAGATACTAATAAGTCTCCAGCTTCAACAGTTACGTCTTTATTGACTCTTATAATGTATGTTCCAACTTGTGCAATGTTCATATCATTCACATCACCATCTGACCCATCATCAGCGTCATCCCAATGATTAAATACACCATAAACTTTTTTGCTATCGGCTGTGTCAGATATTTTACATTTAACGTGTTTTACATCTGTGTCTTTTTCATATTTTCCTGTGTATTCTTCACCATTAAAAGAATAAGTAAAAGTAACTTCATCTCCAACAGATTTACCATCAGGTAAAGCAATATTTTCTTTTATTTGATGTGCTGGTATTACATTGCCATTGTCATCTTTGCTTTCAGGCACATCTGCTACTGCCTGATACCAGTCACACATTTCATCAAGAGTTTCCATGATAGTGCCACGCAGTATTGTTGGTTTGGAGTTATCTGCAAGTCTTGACCAGTGACCTCCTGTAAAAGCGTTATAAGATACAGTTGAACCACTAACTGTTATGGTTCCTTCTAAAGAACTTTGTGCGTAAAAAGCCACCATTGTTCCGTCATTTGTATTTCTTGCAATATATAAACCAGTGTTTGCATCAGTAGCAACAGAAATTAAAGTGTGGGCTGGTAATCCTCTAAGTTCAATACCTTCAAGATTCACATCTAATGATGTCTTTCCTAACATCACAGCACCAAGATCATCTATACGCATGGCTTCTGCAAGTGTTCCTGCTGAACCGTCTGCTGTGGTTTGAAAAGTAATTCTAGTTGGCATATCATCATCAGCAGGCGTGCCATCTACTTGAAATAAAATTCTCGGACCATCAAGGTATTCATTACCATCATAAGCAGCAGAAATTAAACCACCTATTGTATCGCCTGAGCTTACAATATTAGGTGATGCAGTGGTGTTTCTTTGGTGTGTAAAATTAATGCTGCCTCCAAAAGTTGTAGCATTTTCTCTAATGGTTTTTATTTGACCAAATTTATTCATCTGAATTGTATCTAAGCCACCACATCTAAAGTCTATTTTATCATCTGTGTCTGCGGTAATTGATGTATCTGCGTCTGCGTCTAAGATTAATTCTTGTCCGTTCATGTCTATAGTAGAACCACTTTGCACTTCAAATTTATTTGCAGTCATTGTAAAATCAGTAGCACCAGCTATTTCAAATACTAGCGTATCATCCGTAGCTGACGATATACTGGTATCTGCATCATCATCAAAGTCAATTTTATTATTAACTCCGTCTATTTGTATTCCTGCCATTTGTTTCTCCTTATATTACGACAACAGTAGAATTAGAGCCTACTGTAATAACTCCTGTTACACTTACTGGACCGACCATAAACATATTCTGACTGGTCAAAGTAAATGTGTTAGATATTGTGTTTGAATGTATAAATGAACCGCCAGCACTTTGCAAGGCAAACGCCCCTGCTGATGAGACTTGTAGTCTCTCTGTGCCACCAGTATCAAATCTTATTGTGTCATCATCAGAACCTTCTTCTACTTGTATTTTAGTATCGTTGTCTCCATCAACAACTAACTCAGATGATGAACCTTGTATGCCTAGTTCTATTTTCAAAGGTGTGCCAGTACCTGCAATAGTCTGTGAGACATTGATAGTATTGGTTGGGTTTGAAAATGCTGAAGATACAATCGTACCTTCTGTTACGTTGCCAGCACTATCTGTTATACGAATAGCTCTACCTGCATAGTATGTAGCTGTTAAGTCTGTGCTTGTAGCTGTAATAGTAATTGTATCAGAGTCTGATCGTGCTACTGTGTAAGTACCATCACCATCACCAAACTCATAGAAACCTTCACCGATTTGGTTATACATACTACGGATATTAGCCATAGTCTCACGTGCTGCATTGTTTACATTAGAAGGAGCCATACCTTCAGAAAAGTTTACAGTTTGCGTGTCAGTGTTGTTACCTGCGGTTGTGCTGTATTTACCTACGCCTGTTCCTGCCATGTGTTCTCCTAATTAGTTATTTGTTCTATTCTCTGTGTTACAGACTCACGCATTATATTAGGGTTATTTCTTAAAAATAATATACGTGCTGCCTCTTGGTCTGCTGAAATTATTCTTCTAACTATTTCACCTCTCAAAAACTTATTTGCATTTTGATAACCAGGTGAGTTTATTACAGTATTAATTTTATTGTACGTTCCAAGTTGTTGCATATATGATAGCAATTCTGAATATTGCGCACTTGTTAGTTTCACGCCTCTTAAATTTCTTGATGGCATTGATGCCCTTACTTCTGATTTAAACATTTCCTCAAATACAGGATCTACTGTAGTGCTTTGTGAGTAAAAAGGTGAAACAAAATCTGGACCTAATGCACCTGAATAAACTTGCACAAAACCAAATATATTTCTTCTTGGTGGTAAATTTTCAGATAAAGTCGGTATTTGATTTCTTAAACTATCGATTATATTTTGAGTGTCTCTTCTTACAGGGTCCATTTGGTTTCTTACGTTTGCAATTATTCTTGGTACAAAGCTAGAACCTAATCTGCTTAAAAAATAACCAGCAGACCTTTGAGGATCTGCAACAGCGTCTATTGCGTTGCTAATACCTGTTAAAAATGTTTTATTAGTTATGTTATCAGCAAAAGATGCAACGCCCATAGATGCTAAAGTTGTTAATTTTTCGTCAAAATCTTTTATATCATCTCTCTGTGCGTATCGAATAATTTCTGCTGTATCAGCTCCTAAACCAAACAAAACTCCAAGCGGTTCTACTCTATTATAAGCATACCATCTGTTACCCACTCTAATAGAATACGGTTGATGATTTTCTCTCCATATTCTGTTTGCAGCAGGATCGTTTGGGCCTCTACCAGTAATTAATTCTTGTGTTCCCAGGTAAGTTACGTATGACATTACTCCTGTTCCCATAATCATTCTAGCTCTTGCTATGTCTGCATCAGCCCCACCTTTTCTAATTGCATCTTTATACCTTTGCAGTAAGGGGGCTGCTGGCGTTCTCTCCAAAGCAAATGTAATTATATTTGCAGGAGTATTTATAAAAGGTACAATAAAACGAAACTCTGGATACCTACTTACAAAGTTTTTTATCCCTTGCGCTATTGGTCCTGCTGTATTTGTAAAAGTTTGATACCTTGCAGAATCTCTTGCTGCTTGTCTTACTTTGTCAATAGTGTCTATTTGTTTTGCAATTTCTGCTGCTTTTTCTTGCTGGCCTTCGTTTATGGCCAATCTTCTTCTATTTTGCAAAATAGATAAATCTGCATCTTTTACATCATTTATAAACTGTGCTTTTTTTCTACCTGTTAAGCCTAGCTTGTTAGCTTCTCTATATGCTAGTCCGTTTACACTTTGTCTATAACCAATGCCTTTAAAAAACTGATCCTCTGCACCTAAAAATCTAAAAGGTATTCTAACAGCTTTACCGCCAGCTCCTTGTATTGCTCTTCTTCTACCATCTAGTTTAGTATAGGGATCAATAAAATCTTCGTTACTCAAAGCTCTGGCTGCGCCTCTTAAACCGTCACCAAAACCCTCTAGTGTTCCGTATGCGTTAGCTATAGCTTCTTGGAATGTTACACCTTGCCTGCCTTTGCCAGTAATTTTTGAAATACCAGCAGCTAAAAATTTTTCTGGTATAGTCCAAACAGCGACTAATCCATTTGATGTAACATTTACTGCGTGTGTTGGAGGGTTGGATAATAAAGCATTTAACCAAACTTCTTGTATTTTGTCTAAAGCTGTCGCATCAGGCCAAGTTCTAACATATTTATTTAATGCTCTTGCTGTTATATCTTCTCTTGGTGTTACCGCTATTGTTCTAGCAAATTCTTTTAAATCTTTTTCTCTGGCATTTTGCCAAAACTCGTTGGCAGCGTTTGCTCTTTGTTTAGGTGTAAATGATTGACCATCTGACATTGCTTTAAATGCTTGACCACCTCTACCCCAAGATGCAGCTAATCCAGTTAATTGTTCTGTTAAACTGTTTGCTCTTTCCATAGATCTTTGAAACTCAATAAAATCTGCTGGTGCTTGCGTTCTGTGAGCCTTTACCGCAGAGGTGTACATATCTTCAACTGAGGCCACAGTTAATTGCCTAGCAGCATATATGTATTCAGGTAACCGTTTCCAATCTATATTTCTATTGTTTAAAAAATCGTTTGGGTCTAATGCTAAAGTATCAGATAATTTTTGTAACTCACTATCTACATTTAATTTTGGTCCACGTGCAGCTTCTATTCTAAAACTGTTGGAGGAAACAATATCATCCAATACAGCCTTTACTGGTTTGTCGTTGTCTATATTTCTAAGGTTAATGTTAAAATCACCTGCGTATTTAGGTAGACCCACTTCATCTTCTTTTGTTTTCTTTGCAATCTCTTCTGCTTTATCTTTTGCTGCCGTTGCGTCTACAGTTTCGCCAAACCTAACTTTTACTTTTTTTACAACACCGTCTACTGGTTTATTAACTTCTATATCTGGTGTTCTTGTGGTAACTACAACATCCTCTGGTGTTTTTTTATCTATTATATCACCAACTGTTTCTCGTTCCAGTTCAGGTTTTTTTGATCTAAAAGCTCTTGCGCCTGCAACCACAACATCTAACGCTGTACCTAACGCAGCACCCTCTAGTGCCATTTTCATTCTTGATTGAGCCGTTGTATCATCTGGATCAGCTTGTAAGTATTCTGTCACTGGGTTTGCTATTTCAGGATAACTTTGTACTAAGTTAGATAATCTTTGCTCTTCAGGACTAAAAGCGGCTTGCTCTGCTGCTGCTCCAACTACAGTAGCCCTTGTTGCTCCACCAGTAAAAGTTTTTGCTTTTGGTAAAATTTTAGTCGCACTTAAAACTTTTGATAAACCTGCGTATGGTATTACAAAACCTGTAATGTCTCTGACAACAGAGCCTCCAAAATATTGTGGCTCTGGTATTTCTGGCAACCATTCTTTTTGCTCGTCAGTAAACTCCTCACCTGTTGCATACTCATAAACATCGTAGCCCAGCTCCATAGTTGCTTGCGCTGTATCTCTTGCAGCTCCTACTAATGTTCTGTAAACATTTTCACCAAAACTTGTTTGTTTTTTAACACCATCAGGTATTTTAAAATCTCTAGATTTTACGCCATCTGGTAAAACAAATTTACTAGACATCTTATAAAGTTAAACCCCTATTTATAATTTCTTGTCGAGCTTGCATTGCGTTTAAGTCTGGATTTTCATCCATAACTTTTTTTAACAATACTGGATCTATGTCTAGCCCCATACCTTGGCCCATACCTTGCCCTAAAGCACCAAAAGTTAATGAATCTAAAATACTCATTGGTCTTACAACAGCACCAGCAGCTATGGCTTCATCAACAGCAGGATCATCCCTTCGGTAAGATCTTTGGTTTCCTGTTTTTGGGTCTGTTAAAGTAACAATACTTTCTGTGGAGGTTTGATTAGCTTCTTGAACTGCTTTCATTGCATTCAATAACCCCTCTGCTGTGCCTTCGCCTTTTTCAGCACTAGCCAATAAAGATATAGCCATTAACATCATGTCATTGTTTGCAAGCTCAGAAAGTTTAGGGTTCTTGCTTGCTTTGTCTAAAGTATCTTTAATTATTTCCTGATTAGCCTGAGTTGTTTGTTGTTCTGAAGTTGCTTTTTCTTCATCTGATGCAGGGCTGTTTTGTATGTTTTTATTATTTTTTGTGTTTTCTAATATCTCTGATGTTTTGTCTTCAACTTCAGTTTTTAGTTGATTGAGTTTATTAGTTACAGCATCCTTGGCTTCTTTGTAGTTTCCGCCTTTGTATGTTTTTCTAAATTCATTATAACCGCTTCTTATTGCGTCTTCGCCTTGTTGTACGATTTCAGGAAAATCATTTTTAAAATCTGATATGCTGTATGCAGTTGGATCTTTTGCTGCTCTAAATCTTTCAGCTTCACGTAACGCTTTTCTTGTGTCTAATTTTTGTATCTGCTCATCATACTTGTTTTGAACGTCTTGAACGATGTCACTAATGATACCGCCCTCACCAGTAAACGATTTAGCTGTTTCTGTTTGAGCAGCTTTTGTCTGATTATCAAAATCATAGTTTGTGTCTACATTTTGAAACGCAGGATCTGTACCTAAAAAGTATTGTAGAGTAGGATCTACAACATTTTTCATAACTAAATTAGTTCCTACCTGAGCTGCTTCAGCAACAGGGCCTAATGTAGCTGCTAAGTCTTGTACAAAAGGAACTCGATCTCTTTGCTCAATTGGTATCATTACGTTAGGATTTACTCTTGCTCCAGGTAAACCCATAAAATTATCGACCCTTGACGGTCTTACTCTACCAAAACGATCAGGAGATAGTAAACCTTGCCTAGCTGCTCTGTTCATTTCAATTCTTTCTCTGTTTGTCATTCTGTCACCAGTAACAGGATTGACAGTCATACCAGGTAAAAATGGTCTACCTCTTGCAGCAGGTAAATCACCACTTAAATAATCTTGTGCTGCGTCAGATAAAAGACCAAAAGGATTGAAAGGTTGTCCGTGAAATATATTATGTGGCATAAATATCTCCTATAATAATCCTGCTAATCCACCACCTATTGCAAATAGTGGGTTAGTAGATCCTAATAAATTTGCTATTTGTGCGCCTCCAAGTGCGCCTCCTAAACCTCCAAGCAATCTGTTTCTCTCAGGTCCTTGATCCTGAGTTACAGGGAAACCACTTGCAATTGGTGTGATTAAACCTGCATAATCCTGTAATGCTTGCATTGGTGCTTGTTGTCCAAACTGAAACCTAGATATTTGATCTTGTAACTGTCTTCTTGCAAGATCTTCGTAAGCTGAACCAACTTGACCTAAAGAGCTTATTGCTCCCATTCTACGAGCATCCATGCCAGCTTGTATCCCAGGCAATGCGCCTGCTGCTTGCAATTGTCTGTTTCTTTCCTGATTACTAATTTGTGCAGCTATAGGTGCGTATGCTTGTGCCACTCCACGTGCTGCTGCTTGCTGTGCGCCTGGGCTTGTACCAGTTCTACCCATACCACCAAACTGAGTTTGTATGTTTCCTAATACATCGGAGGTTATGCCAGATCTTATATCAGATAAATATTGATTTGTTTGGGGTGTGCTTGCAAATTGACTAAATACGTTTGCTGCCTGCTGGTCAAGAGCAGACGGTGCTGCTGCTTCTAAAGCTGCTGCCTGTTGTAAATTTAAAGCCTGTTGTGTTTGATCTGCAAACGGTACTACTGTACTGCCTGGAAAAAACTGTCTACCGACACCACTTCTGTAAATGTTTTGAGCTTCGCCTAATATGTCCTGCAAAAATGGTTCTGCTGGTGCATAAGGTTCAGTCCTTGATGTGGTTGTATTACTTCCGCCACTTGACATACTTATTCCTCCAATTTCTTTTCAAGTAAGTAATGGGTAACTTTGTACCCTTTTTGTTTTAATAGTTTAGACCATCCTGGTCTGGCATAAGTTTCAAAGTGCGTACACTTATTATCTTTAGCCCATTTTTCAATTACGTGCAATTTATCCTGCCATAATTTTCTGTCTTTGCCTGTGCAAATAAATATATTTGCCACTTTAGTATTAGGCCGTATAATTACTCTTGTTACGACAACACCTTTAAGTTTTGTTTTTGCGTCATCATCCCATACAAGCCAGAGTTGATTATCGCCTTTTACACAATATTCATATACATCAGATGTGTTAAAATGATGACCAGAGTATGCTAATGCTTTTGTAATTGCATCATCTACTAATGTCCAAACTGATTCTATATTTTCTTGAGGTATTTGAACAACACCAATCATGTAACCTCTAAATAACTACACACTACGTGAAGATCGTCAGCGTTTTGCGCTTGTACTTTCAGCTCTTCATCTGTTGTCATCACTATCGGATGTGTCAATAATTCTTCAGTTGTTTTCGCAGTTATGTTTTTTTCTTTGAATAAACTAAATACTGTATTACTTGTATTTAAAAGTGTAACTGTTATATGACAAGCGTTGCTTGTATCATCGTTTGATACTAAGATACTTTTTACAATACTCGTTGTAGCAGCAGGTACAGTGTATAAAACTGTATCACTGGTAGATGATAAATCTACTTTGCTGTTTTTATATGTGTGTGCCATTAATCTTTATGTTTCGTTAAATTTATCATTGCCCCTGCGTTATCTTCTAGTCTTTTCCAAAACTCATCTAATGCGTTTGGATGTTCGCAGTTAGCACATTTACAAACCTTACAAACACCATTGTCACCGCAGTGACAATTATGATCGCAATTTATGCAAGAAACCATGCAACAACCTCTTGGTTTTCAGTGTTGTGATAAGTAATTAGTTGGTTTGCTAAGTCTTCAACAATACGCTGAAAGTCCTCAGTACTATCAATGTACTGATAAATGTATTCTAGATTTTGTTTACTAGCCATTAAAATCTTGATGTTCCACCTGTATTTCCAGGATTGTCACCACCCCTAGCTCCTCCAGCTTGTCCACGACCACTGGTATCTTGCCCTCGACCACTTGTTGTTGATGGACCTATTCCACCTGAAGATTTGCCTAAATCTGTATCTCTTGCTGATGGACCTGTTGTTGGTCTTCCAAAATCTGCTGGATCTCTATCTATTCCACTTGATCCTTTGTAAGAGCTGTCAAGACCAAACATATTTACTCCAAAATCTTTTGATGCTTTTATATCTCTCTCAATGTCAGCTATCCTTGCGTCACGATCGATATTGTCTATAACACTTTCTAAAATTCCTAAGAGACCTGGTAGCGTAGGTTCTTCATAACCAGGTATTTGAAACCCATATTGAGCTATTTCATCTCTCAATGCTCGATCTGCTGCCATTTGAGCTGCTCTGTCTCTACCCTCTCCCTGACCACCAGTTCTTGTTGTTGTTGTCGCTATAGCTGGTGATGTAATTGGTACATTCTGAAAGTAATTACTTTGAAAAGGTTGTGGAGTATATGTAAATGATCCTGGTGAGTAATTTAATAAACCAGAACCCATGGTTCCACCAAAGACTGGTATTTGTTGTCCAGGTGCAAGTGATAATCCTGGAGTTTGAAATTGGTTTCCAACAAATCTATTTTGAGCAACTCCACCTATAAAATCTGTTTGTTGTGGTGTGTAAAATCCTACAGAGGCTATATCATTTGATAATAGTCCTGCTGATTGTTGTAGTTGTTCTAAAAATGTCATCTATATCCTTCTTTTATAGCTTCTATATCAATACCCTGTGCGTCATTCCAGGTCGTACCTGCTGGTATTTGCATATTAAATTTAAAATATCTTGCACTCTTATGAAACGGTATTGTTCCTGTAGCGTGCATGGTTGCAACTGGTGATGTTGTAGATTGTGAATCACCCACTCTGTTGCGTGTAGTCAAAGATCCAGTAGCTGATGTTGTGTCCACAATAGGTCTCACGTGTGTTACAAGTGACCTGTTTTGCGGAAATATCTCTGTCTCTCCAGTGCCTATCTCACACTCAAGGTTTGATCCCTCAAATGTGCCAAACTTATGATCGGTGTCAAATACACCAAACGACCTCAACCCACCTACAAATATATCACTATCTAATGGTACGTTAATAGCATCTAAGTTATTAGATCCTGTTGATGGGTAGTTGTCTAATTCATCAACAGTAAAACCTGGAGATATGTAGTTAAATATAAACTCATGCGATAATTCTGTAATAGACCATCTTTGAGTTTCATAGTTGTAGATAATAATTTTATCTGTTACACCACTCGCAGTAGATGGATATGACCAACAAACTAATTTGTTCGCATAATCTACAGCAGCTTTTACTCTTTCTCTGTGTGCAAATCTAAGATCAGATTTAAAAAATCTATCTACTTTACCATTACCGATTGGTTTTGATGAGTTGCCATCTGTAACTCTAAAACCATCTTCTGATAGGAAATATACAAGGTTACCTACTTTGATAACTGTTTTACCTTGCACTGCACCTATGTTGTCTTCAATACGTCTGAAAGAAAATATAACATTACCACCTCTGTAGTCCATTCTGGTAATTCTGTTTTCTTGAAATATTAAACCAAACTGTCCACCTGTTACACCTGTAATTACACCGCCCTCTGGCAATGTTTCTGAGTCAGCCTGATTAACACCCTCTGTCCAAGATGTTGCACTGTTAAAAGATGACCATTGCACTTTGTTTTGTGCTGTTGGTTGAAATCCTGTAACAACAAAATTGTTTACAACTGCTGCGTGTCTGAATGTTGGTGGTGAACCTGAAAGTGCAGCAAAGTCTGTAGATGTATCAAGTGACCATGTTTGAGGTGCGTCAACACCATTAAAAGCTATTACGCTTTCACCAAACTTTACAAAATCCCAATAACCATTTGCAGCAGTATTAAAGGTAGTGCCACCACTTTCATCAACTACAGAGTTTGCAAGTATTCTATAAAGTTTACTAGAGTCACCTGCAAAGATACTGACATTACCAGTATCAGATGTAAAAGATGCAGCTCCCTGCGCCCTGTTATCCAAAGCGTTAGCTGTAGCCTGTGTAATGCTTTTAAATGGTCTGTAACTATTTACAGCAGGATATACGTTCTTGGCTTGCGTTGCACCAGGATTTAAATGATCTGGTAAATCAGGCAGCCACTCTCCAAAAGGTACTTGCATTATTTTACGTTATCAAAATTGTTTATGTTTATTCCAGACCTTTGTACTAAAGGTGTTCCGTTGTATTTATCTTTTTCGTCTGCTTCTTCGACTTGTTTCAATGCAGCTTCGTATTGTGCTTTGAACTGTGCAACAGAACCTTGATCCATGCCCCTGATAAATGTAGATGCAAAGTATAATGCACCATACAAATAAACATCTGGATGGTTTGTCAAAATAAAATTAGTAGCTGTGCTACCATCAAGTGAATCAAGTGCTTTGTAAAAAACAAGACTTGCAGTATAGCTTGTGTCTGGCAAAGGACTAAATCTAAAGTTTGATCCTTCTATCGAATAGACCTTTGGTGTTCCTGTTTGTGATGAACCTTTAGTTTCGTACTGATGAAACGGTGTCATAAATTGCAATGCAATCTTTGGGTTTTGCACTAAGTGAAAACTTCTAACTTGTAAAAAACCTGTAGGTAACGCTTCTGTTTCAGAGTCAATAGTAAACGATGAAACATTTTCCATAGCTCTTATACGTAATCTACGATTAAGGTCTGCTTCTGTAAGATCAATAAAGTCATCAATTTCTGACGTAAGATCATCTCTAGCAAGAAAGTTTGCTATTGCAGTTTTTAAATTTGTGTAACTATCTAATGCCATTATAATCTTTTATCTCCTGTTCTAAAGAACATAAACTCATTACTGTTTACCATCTCTTTAATAATCTTTTTTTGTTCGTCTTTGTGTATTTTGTACCAATTAGAGTGTCCAAATCGTTCTTTTGTTTTAATTTTCAATGCAATCAAAGGTATCTGAGCTATGCGTTGCATATCTCCTTTTTGTTCTACATTGTTTTGTGACCACTTGTTTTGTTCAAGAATATTAGTTGTGTCTTGTGTATTTCTTACAACAAGTTTTCTTGTACCTCGATCTATGTGTATGTCTTGATTTTTGTCGTAAGGATTGTTCATACAACAACAACTGTACCAGTAACAGTAACAGTTGCTGCAAAAGTTATAGGACCTGCAAACACTGCACTAGTAATAATTTGATCTTTATTTATTTCAGAATCATGTTCATGTATTGTTTCACCTGCTGGTGCATCTCCAATATACTGAACTCCTCCTACTGATGATATTGTTGCCATGTTATCTCCTATGTACTAATTGAGTCAACCACTGATACCCACACATCAATACTGTCTGCTGTACCAGCTTGTCCTTTTAAAATATCTCCACTTTGTAAAACAAATTTAGCACCACCTTGTACCAGCTCTACTGAACTTGCTGGTGGTATAGATAAATCTTTTACAAGGTATCTTGTTGTAGAACCACCTTCAGAAACAAATATGCTTACTGTAACGGTAGTAGTTAAAATATTTGCTAGTCTTAAACCAACAACAGCATCATCACTGTTTGATGTGAAAATTGTGGTTGCAGAGTTTGTTATCTGCGCTCCATTTGATTCAAAGTCTTGTGCCATGTTTACTCCTTATAATGCGATTGCCATTGCCACGGCCAGACCTTTGCTAGCTTTGGCATCTAATTGTGTTTGAATATCTGAAGTAACAGAGCCAAGATGTTGAAACTCTGCACTTGTTACTGAACCATCAGCTATCTTAGTAGCGTCTATAGCCGCAGATGCTTTGATGTTTGCGTTTTCAATATTAGTGATACTGTTACCTGTACCATCAGCATCAATAGTTTTATTAGTTAGTGTATCTGTAGAACTAGCAGTGATACCACCAATGTCTGATAGCACTTCAGCAGTTGATCTACTTTCTAATCCATTTGCAGTAAACCTAGCGTATTCATCATCGGCAACACTAGCACTATCAATCTTAACTGCGTTTGTATTACTAATACCAAAAGTAAGTGATGCCTGTCCACCAATGTCACTAAGCACTTCACTAGCTGATCTACCTTCGATTGATGTACCTGCTACTCTTAAGAAATCGTCATCAGCTACACCACTTGTAAAGATAGGAATATTAGTATCTGATATACCGAATGTTAATGAAGCCTGTCCACCGATATCACTTAAAACTTCTGATGTACTTCTACTCTCTAAACCATTAGCAGTAAATCGTGCATACTCATCATCTGCTACTGAACTACTATCTATCTTAACAGCATTGGTATTAGAGATTCCAAAAGTTAATGTAGCTTGACCTCCAATGTCAGATAATACTTCAGCATTAGATCTGCTTTCGAGACCACTAGAAGTAAATCGAGCATATTCATCGTCAGCTACACTTGATGAATCTATTTTTACAGCGTTAGTATTTGAGATACCAAATGTTAAACTAGCTTGTCCGCCTATATCAGAAAGCACTTCTGATGTACTTCTGCTTTCCAAACCTGAAGCTGTAAACCTTGCGTACTCGTCATCAGCCACAGAGCTACTGTCTATTTTAACTGCATTGGTATTGCTTATGCCAAATGTCAAAGATGCTTGACCACCTATGTCTGAAAGAACTTCTGAGGCAGAACGACCTTCAACACTTGTTCCTGCTATTCTTAAGAAGTCATCATCAGCAACACCTGATGTAAATTGTGGTACATTTGTGTTACCAATACCGAATGTTAGTGATGCTTGTTTACCATCAAGCTGTGTTTGTATATCACTTGATACACCATCAAGTCTTTGAAACTCTGCGTTAGATACTGAACCGTCTCCTAGTTTTGCGGCATCTATAGCTGTTGGTAAATTAGCTGCAGATACGCTTACAACTAAATCTATTGTGCCGTCACCGTCTTCATAAGTTGCAGTAATGTCTGTTTCTGTGTTACTGCTAAACATAGCACCAACAATATCTTGCACAGCTTCTGTAGTTACACCTGCATAAGTTTTTACATTAGCTGCTGTAATTTTTTTTGTTTGACCTGCATCAGTGTCTACTATCGCAAATACATCATCATCTGCTGGTGTAGACAATGCTGTCAAATCACTAATCTTGCTATCTGCCATTTCTTGTTTTCCTTAATTGCTCTTTTGCTTTTTTTGCAATATTTACTACCTGACTTTTACCCATAACTTTTGCTCTTTGCTCCATTACGGTTAGTATCTGTATTTTTCTTGCAAATGGTTTTTTTATATTTTTAACTTTTCTAACTGTAGCCCTAGCATCTGCTGGTGT
>VTLG01005932.1_pt1 | contig 31148 bp, 36 predicted proteins | sample 4694571 | NCBI WGS metagenome assembly VTLG01 (sample SAMN12604809, study PRJNA352737) | marine metagenome | biome: ENVO:00000447; feature: ENVO:00000209|ENVO:00000569|ENVO:01000036; material: ENVO:00002151; isolation source: viral sequences binned using virsorter ...
ATTATCTTCTTGTATGAAAGAAGTGCGATTACTTAAGAAAAAGAATACAGGTTATGATAAGGATGCTTTTTGTGGTCCTGGTATTGTACATATAGAAGACGGTGAAGTAATAGCCCTATACAATGAAGTACCAGCTGGTGCTAAATTAGTTAAGAAAGATATAGATAAAGAAGCATTTGAAAGATGGTCCCTACGTGCTAAGGCGAAGTGGGACTAGCATAAAATTTAATTTTTTTTAACATACTATCAACACCATTATTTCTACCTGGTGTTAATAATGTACTAAGATTCATTTTTTCAAATCCTTTTTGATCAAACTCTTTTATCTCCTGGGCCGTAGATCCACTGTACACATCCGCAATGATACAAACCATGCCTTTCGATATAAGTGCAGCTGAGTCAGCAGTAAAATATATTTTATCTTCCACAAAATGTGGAACAAGCCATGTTTGTGATTGACAACCTTTAACCTCAAAAGATGAGACTCGATGTTTATCTGAAAATTGCCTGGAATTTTTTCCAAAATCCATAATCCACAAGAATTTGTCTTGATCGTCATCAATGTTGTTAAGTACTTGTACATATCTATCCAACCTCTTTTCAATCATCACATTCCGGCAATAATTTTATACATGCTATTTTTTGTTCAGCTGTCATTTCTATTGGCATAAGATTTGTTACAATTATGTCATCTGAATCTTCTACACCTTCAATAATTGTTACATTCTCATCAACTTTTTCTTTCTGAAAGTATGCACATCCAGATAATAGTAAAAAGAAGATAAAAAAGTAAAAAAGGATAAAAATGGGCCATACAATCACCCGGGTCATCCTCTTAAAGCCTGATACCGGGGTGTTTATGAGCTTTTTTATTTGGCAGAAAACCGTCGTTTTATCCTTTGGGTCCCAAACGTCCATCATTTGGGTTTTTCCTCTTTAAATAGCCCTAATGTCCAATCTGCTTGCGCAATTGCACCTTTAACACCCATTAAAGTTGCTTCCATATTAGCAATTGCTTGTTTGCCTTCACTGATTTTAGTAGTGAGATCATCATGTTGCTTTTTAAGATCTGATTTTCTTTTTTCAATTGATATTACATTAGCGCCAGTCATAGCGCCTTCTTTTTTGTCCAACGTCATTACTTTCTCCTTCCAGTTTTACGTTTACGCCACTTAGCAGAACGTTTCCTTCTTTTCTTTCTACCAAGTTTTCTTCTTCCTCTGTGCTTTGCTAGTCCTACTTTAGCCACTATACGCCGCACAGTCCTTCGCACTCATCTGCGAATTCTTCATCAAATGTTTCACCAAATAAACTTGCTTGTTTCTTTGGTTCCATAAAATTTATTTCTCGAAGTGGTTTAGCTGATTTATGTAAATATAATTCAGCTGTTGTGTTTTTCAATCCATGTCTTATCTTATCATCAACTTCACATGCATCTTCAAAATCTTTTGGATAATTTTTTTGCATATTTTTCCATTGATCGTTATGATGGTATGGACACCCTATGCACGATGATTTACCAGGCATGGGGTGTTTCTTAATATCACGATACCACTGAAGACAATCCATACGAGACATCTTCATTTCTATTAAAGGCCAACGTGACGTTAACCATGGAAGTCTAGCGTTTTTCATACGCATAGCTTCATCAGTAGATATACCTATCCACTGTTCAACAATTGTTCCTTTCTTTACCCTGTGTCTTGGTTTTACTCCCAAGATTTCTCTAATCTTTTTTTGAATAGGGATAACCTTATAATCATGTGTGCATTGACGATATAACATTCCAACTCTTCCACCAGGACGCGCAGCAAATAGTGGTGGATTTGGCACACGTCCGGCGAAAGATTTATGTTCCTCATTTGACCCTTTAATGGGGTTCGCTGCACGGATAAGATCCTCACGAATATTACTTCGTTCTACAGTAATGAGTGGACAAATCGTTATTGCTTTTTTTAAATATTCTACATGCTCATACACAAAAGATGGTTCCCATCCTGTATCAGCAAATATCATGTAATCTGGCTTATGTTTTGTTAATCCTTCTTGGGCCATGAGTGCGAGACAGGAAGACTGAACCCCTGCCCCGAGTGATAAGATGCGCAAGTTCGGTTCTCTTTTGTTTCCTTCTTCGTCAAGGTACTCTGGCTCTTTCGTCGCCGCAACTGCTGCCATGTTGTTAAGCTTTTTCCTGTCAATTTTCGTAGACATCTGCTCCAAAACTTTTCTTCGCTCATACTCCATCTGCTCCGGGTTAATGGCAAAACTATTCTTTTTGTTTTCCATTCTTTTTTTTCTTGTTTCTTTATTTATACTCATTTTGCATCTCCCCAATTGTCTTTAATTTTAAAATCAACTTTGGAAGGGACTACCAGTTTCATAGAATTTTCCATTATATATTTTATATCTCCTGCTTCTTTATCAGATTTAACACTACAATTCAACTCATCATGAACTTGAATAAGTGGTGTAATACCAAGTTTTTCATATACATCAACCATGGCTTTTTTAGTTTGATCTGCAGCTGTACCCTGTATCAATCTATTTAAAGCTTTGTATGTACCAGCTCTTTTAATTTGACCATTATATTCAGCTTGCGCCTGTTTTAAAGGTAGTGCTTTATGAAAAACACCTGGTTCGTACCAAGATGGTTCATACAAATCAAACCTACATTTTCTTCCTAAAAAAGTTCTAATTGTTCCTACTTTGTTTGCTTTATTCATTACATCTTCAAGCATACCTTGCATAAAAGGAACTTTAATTCTAAACTCTTTAAGCATTTCTTTTGCTTCCACTGGACTAATATCTAAATCAACAGCCATCTTCTTGTAGCCCATGCCATACATAACGCCTAGACCAATAGTTTTAGCTAATCTTCGATCAATTCCCGCCATTTCAGCTGTTTGTTTATGGAAATCTAATCCACTTACAAATGCATCATGTACCTCTTCAGCTCCTTTATTACCATTTAGAATAGCAAAATGTGTAAGGATACGAGGTTCCTGTTGAGAATAATCAGCTGATAACCAGTATTCTCCTTGTTCTGGTATAAATATCTTTCGTAATTCAGATCCAAATTCGTTTCTAATAGGCATTTGTTGTAAGTTAGGTGCATACATAGAAAATCTACCAGTTACAGTGCCACCACTATCACCACGTATTTGATTTATATGTGCGTGTAATCTATCATTATGAATATATTTAGCTATTCCATCAACAAAAGTTCCTTGTAATTTGTTCAATACACGTGCTTTTGTAATCATACGAGGAAGCTCGTGTTTATGTGTTTCCAAGAAAGTTTGAGTAAAACTAGGAGCACCCAACGCAGTTCTTGGGTATTCTAAATTAACATCATCAAATGCCTGGGCCACTGACCTAGCTGCCCAAACCTGCACATCAGATCCAGTAATATCTTTTATTCTTTTAAGATAATTCTTCTCTTTTACTTTTAACTTTCTTTTAAGGGCAAAAGCTTTTTCCATATCGACGCGAACACCACGTTTAGTCATATTAAAGATAACTCTAATAAGCCTACATTCCATATCATACACAGTCTCGAGAGCATCGTTTTCTATCTCCAGCATCATTTTTTCATGTAATCTAAAGGTAAGAAGAGCATCTGCTTCTGCATATTCTCCTACAAATTCTGCTGGAAGTTTATACATCTCTGCTTTAGGATCTATTCCTAGTTCCTCAGCTTTAGCTTTTAAAACTTTTTCATCCTTATATTCACCTAAATACTCACTAACTATGCTATTTAAAGTATACGAGTATCTATTCTCATTCAATAATGCAGAAGCAATCATAGTATCATGAATATACCCTTTAACTTCAATATTTAGCACGCTGAGCCATCCAATGTCATATTGTGCATTGTGGAATACCTTTTGAATAGATTCATCCTCACAGATGCTTTTTATATATTTTAAGACAACTTCACTGTCCATATTTCCACCACCATCATGAGCAATTGGATAGTAAGCAGTAAAATCACCACTGGATAGGGCAATACCTATAACCTTTCCAACTTTACGAGGCCAACCAGGACCCATTTTCTTTAGATCTGTATCACACGTCTCTAAGTCTATCGCCACAACTTGTCTTCCCTTCATAGAAGGAAATTCTGTAGGATGTAACCATTCTGCTTTTACTTCATTTTTATTAAAAAGATCCACTGTCACCTATCTCTCCTGCAATTGCCGAATAACCAGCCATGTCAATAAAATTATCCAAGTTAAATTTCTTTCCCTGATTGGAACGTGAAACTTTAAGTAATACCATCATAATCGCTACATCTTGTGCAGTAATGGATGCCATTGGCTGTAATTTACCATCTAGAAATATATTCCAGAACTCTGCAATTTCTGCATGATTCTTAAATGCATCTCCGTGTGACTCATTTCTATCATTAGAAATAATCTCTTTAGCTTTCGCTAATATTTCTTCTTTGGTCATATTATAAACCCTCTTTCTCTTTGTGGTTGAACTATATGTAGCGATTGTTTAGCCCTCGTGGCTCCTACATAAAAAACTCTATTTGTATCATCGGAATCAATTTCCATTTCATCTTGGTTAGCACGTGATAGATCTGTCATTAGCATAACATTATCACATTCACCACCTTTAGCCATGTGTATTGTACTTAAATTAATTTTAGGTGAAACTCCAAGCCCCCCGTGCATCTCTAATGATAATATATACGATTTATCTTTTTCTCCTATAGTGGTAAAAGCCACATCCCAAGGACTGCCTGCATTCATTAAACCGTGGTGCATTGATAATTCCTCTACACCGTAAGTTTTATTCTCTTCTAAAGTTTTTAAAGTTTTGTATCCTCTTTCCACACCAACACCACTTTTCAAATTTTCATAAATTGCAGCGACATCATTGTAAGATATCTCTTCAAAATTATTTAACCTTTTCCATGCACTAACAGCTTTAAGTAAACTTTGTTTAATTGGTGACTTGCCATAAACTGTGTAAGGAAGACCTAATTGACGTACGTCGTCTTCAATATCATCCAACATGTAACTACAAGTTGCAAGAGCTAACCAGTTACCTTCTCTCATATCAACTCCACCAGGATAAGCATGAAATCTAACTTCTCCCTCTGCGTCTCTAGCTTTCCATTCTTTAGATCTACGATTAGAAATTCTTGTAACAATGTCAGCTGCTACCTTATGAACTTTTACTGGACACCTGTAAGATTGTTTTAATACACTTACCTTTCCTTCCATATTAATTAAATGCTCAATATCAGCTCCTGCCCATCTAAATATAGCCTGATCGTCATCGCCACTTATGTATACCCTTTTAGATTTTCTCCATATCTTTTCACACATATTCCACTGTAACTTAGTAAGATCCTGAGCCTCATCAACAATTACCACGTCAAGTGGAGGATTGTGACCAAACTCTACAAACTGTGTTAACATATCAGTAAAATCAAATTTATTATATTCTTGTTTATAATCTTCAAAAGAACGATAAGCCCATAACAATTCCTCCCAAGCATATTCTAAATTAGACCTATTATAAAAATCTTGTAATTCTAGACACTGCATTTTGGATTTATTAATGTCTCTTAAATATTTATTGTCTGTGTTTACCACACCATTATCTTCCCAATCAGCAGTTACTCTTTTTAAATCAACACCATATTTTTGAGAAAATTCTGTATAATCTTTATAATCCATAATTTCTGATTTGGTAAATCCCATTTGTCTTTTACCAAATGCATGCAATGTACAGAAATAAGGAAAGTCTTTATCTGTCAAATTAAATTTAATCTTAGCTCTATCACGTGCTTCATTTGTAGCTTTTGTTGTAAAACTAACAAATGCAATTCGATCTGGTGGAGTACCATTCTTTAGTTCCCGGTCCACTATCCGCAGTAAGTTTTCAGTTTTACCTGTGCCAGGTGGTCCTAATATTATATTAACGTTAGGCATTACGTTCCTCCCATACTCTTAATATTTCTTTACAATCATCAATAGTGACACCAGCTTTTCTGTCGTTAAATTCCCACGAGCAGAACACTATGTTATCTTCCTGATATGGTAAGCTAGGGTCAATGCGATCTATTGATATATTTGTCTTCGTAAATCCTGTGAATCCTTTTCCACAATTCTTTACAGTTGTAAGTTTAACTCCCGTGTATATGCAATAGGGTCCGCCAAGAAGTTTCTTTTGCTTTTCCCACAATTCCAAAAGATGGTCTCTGTCTCTTATGCCATTATTTACTTGCAGTGTTCTGTTGCTATTTTTATGATAATGAGAATTTTTATCACATCTTCTTTTAATGCCATTCCAAAGTTCTTTAAAAAATCCCTTCTCGGACCGCAAATATTTTTCATCCCACATAAATTTCATTTTTTTCCTATACGCTAAAGATTCTTTAGAAAGGTGTTGCATCTTGTTTCCTTACTTCATATTCTGAATCTTGTTCATCAAAAGATGGTACACCCCATGTGTTAACTCCCTTGTTCTTTAGTTTCCAGAATTTATGTTCTCCATTTATTTTACGTAACTCAGCAATAATTTGTCCTGTATTACTGTAGTGTGTAAACTTATTTCGTATAAGATATGCGTGTAAATCTTGTAATCTAAAATATATTTTACCATTTTCTGTATATGGCTTACGTAAAAGTATGTCCTCTTTTACTTGTCCCTGTGCCCGACCAGTACAAAACTCCTGGAGGTGAGCTAAAAACTGGCCAGACACGGATCCGTCGTTTGACACTGGAATGCGTAGTGCGCTCTGCATCTTACCATTAACCAGTTGTTGCCAATCGGACGCCTTCATCAAAGGAGGCATCATGGTTAATACTTCCATAACCCTCTTCTGAAACTTTGTTTGTATTTGTAATTCTTCTGTTGTTAATTGTATTTTTAAATCATCTTCATTATCATCTGTAGGTATTTCTAGAAACCATATTGGTGGCTCAGTTTCTAATTTTGATAAAGACCCTAACTGTTGTGAAACATTTTCTGCACCAACACCATGCTTTCTTGTCTTGCAAACGTTCACATTACAAAAAGAATTAATAGGCTGGTCTTTACATTTATATTGATAACCTTTTTTATTTAATTGTCCTACAACTGTTGCCACTTCTTTATGATCTAATGGTGGTTGCATATATTTCTGATTATATTTTTCTAATAACTTTTCCCAATTATCTGGATCAAATTTCTTAGTGTATACACCAATATTAAATAATCCATTATTACGCGTACCAGGTGGAAAACCTTGGCTACATAAAGCTTGCAGACATGGTGGCCCATCTTTTACTACTTCAGCCTGCTCTACTCCAATACTATCTAAATTTTCTACAGTATTTTTTTCATATATCTCAAAAAACTCTTCTAATGTTGCTGATGTTGCATTTTCTTTTAGTGCATAGCGCACTGATTTATTTCCATTATAGTATGGTAAATTTAAAAAATTACCAAGATCACCTTTCTCTAATGATATACTAGATTGTTTTGGAAATATCTCTGATGTAGAATGACCAATCAATGCCGCTATTTCTACTAATTTATTTCTAATTAATTTTGATGCTATTGTTTTCTTCATAAATAAGAATAAGTGTGCACCCCCACTTTTTGACTTACAATATACTAATGGTAAATTTAATTTTCTGATCTTCCTGAATAAAGCAGAATGATCCAAAGGATAGCTATCAATGTCAATACATCCCCACTTAGTAGTATTATCAGCCCTAATAGGAATAATCCCAAGAGACGGACCCTCGCCCGCCAAATGTTTTTGCCAGAGCTCATCTGTTACCTCCTGTCTAACAATGTAAGATTTACCTTGCTGCTTACCGTCAGCACGCGAACCATTAGGTTGGTGCTGACCATAAGCCACATCTAAACCCTCGAATATAGATTTAAATTTCTCAACTTCCACGAAACCTCCAGTTTCTGAAACTACCTAAAATGGTGTTTCTTCGTTATCTTCTTTGGTTTCGGGTTTTTTGTCTTGGATTTGTTTAGGTTCTGTAGGTTTTGCTTCAATTGCTCCACTAGAAGCAGATTGAGCAAAAGCTTTACTCTCCTGGTAAATGGTAGGATCAGAAACCTGTTCCCCTTTTTCAATAGAGAATCCAAACCAACTTCCTCTGTCATTAGATTCACTTACAGATGATAATTTGTAAGTAAATGCATATGTAGGAGGAGTAAATAACCCAGATGGACCCTTAATTTTTTGCGAAAGCATTAAACTGTTCCAACGTCTGCTTTTTTTAAGCTGACTTGAAGACATGCTAATCACAGCGTTTTGGTATCCACTGTCATTTAAAATTAACACATAATGATATGCTGTTTGAACAATGTGATTACCATTTGGTAATACTTGTTTTCCAGACATAGGATCACGTGTAGTTTGTCCTAAGATTCCACTATCCGCATCATGAGATGCAATGAACCCACCACCTTGTTCTCTAGGTTTCCACTCAACATATTTTAGAGTGTAGAAAACAGGAATGACTTCAATAGAGTCAAAAGTTTCTTGTGTAACTGTATTAAACAGTTGCCCTGCTTTAGCAGTTTCTATGTGTTCTGCTTTAGAAGGATTTACTTGCGGACTAGAAGTTTGCAAAATACTGATGTAAGGAATAGCTGTATCCCTCGCAATATTAAGCGAACCAAATCCACTCATTGTTTTGGCATCATCTGCGATCACCGCAAGATCAAGGCCATTAGTTTTAGTTTTTTCATTTTTAGACATTATTAATTACCTCATTCAGATTTAATTGTTGTTTTTTGACCAACATAAGCTCCAAGCAGTTCCATAGGAAGATCTACTCCTTTCTCATATTGCTCTCTTACGAATGCGCGAAGGGTGGAAGATTCGACCCACTCGCGTTGCGCAGGCTCTAATCCTTTCTCAGTGAGATCAGATACAAGACTACTAGCTTTCTCTTCTTCATTTCTTCCAAAGCTACAAGTGATCTGGTTCTTTATTAAATCCCCAAATCCATTGTTCTTTAGCCAAGTATAAGCAAGCTCTCTATTTTCTACTTTAATAGAAGCTCTAAAATACTCGGAAACTTTTAATTTACGACCATCAGATAATTTCAATTCTGATAGCCCTACTTCTGAAAATAGTGTAGGTAACACTTGTTCAGAAAGTTTTGTTACATATTCTTCTTTCTTTTTTAATTGCGCTTTTAAATTTGCAATCTCTTCTTCTGTTTCTGCAATGTCAGTTGCTACTGCACCAATCTTTCCTAAATTATCTTCAGGGACAGCAGAAGCATCTTCTTGCATTTGTTTTAATAGTTCGTTCATTTACCCTCTCAAATCTATTTCTAAATCGTAATATTTCTTTTCGTTACGGTCCCATTTAAGTACTTTAAATTTACCGTTATTAACTTTTGCAGCTAAAGCACCGCAAATTGCTATTATAGCAGGATCTCCGATTAAAAGCAAGTAATCATCATCATTAAAGTCTTTTAATTCTTGTTTTAATTTATGAGCAATAGGACCAGCAGCTAAAACTATTTGTTTTCTGTCTGGTAACATAACTTTTAAATCACCAAACTTCTCAGCTGATCTAACATTGTAATCCATTACTTGTGGTATAAAAACTGTCATTATTATTTCTTGATTTGGATTATAACATATGCTATAATTAAAAGCAAGAATAAAGAAATATAAAATGTATAAATTTAAAACTGAGCCATATGAGCATCAGAAAGATGCTTTAAAAAAATGTTGGAATAAAGAATCGTTTGCCATATTTGCAGAAATGGGAACTGGAAAAACCAAGATAGCATTAGATAATGCATGTATATTATACAACAAAGGAAAAATAGATAGATTATTAGTAGTTGCTCCTAAGGGCACATATATGAACTGGGTGGATCAGGAAATACCTACACATGTCCCAGATTATGTAGAAAAGGAAATTTTAGCATGGAAGCCTTCTAATAGCGAAAAATATAAAGCGGAATTAAGAAAATTTAGAGAACACGATTATAAATTAAAAATATTTGTAATGAACGTAGAAGCTTTATCCACAATTAAAGGATTAAAACAAGCTGGATTATTTTTAATTGGTAAATCTATGATGATAATAGATGAAAGCACAACTATTAAAAATCCACAAGCTAAGAGAACTAAAAATATTTTAGCTTTAGCAAAAGAGTCTAAATATCGTAGAATATTAACAGGATCTCCAGTAACACAATCTCCAATGGACTTATGGTCACAGATGGATTTTCTAGATCCTGAGATTTTAGGTCAATCAAGTTTTTATGCATTTCGTACTAAATATGCAGTTATGATAACAGCAACTGCTGCCGGAGGAACTCATAAATACCAAAAAATAGTTAAATTTAGAAATTTAAAGCAATTAGGCCAGGCAGTATCACCACATTCTTACCGTATTTTAAAGAAAGATTGCCTAGATTTACCAGAAAAATCTTTTATAAAAAGAGAAGTGGAATTAAGCGAGGAGCAGAAAAGAGCTTATACAGAAATGAAAGCCAATGCGACAACCATATTAAAAGGCCAATCTGCTACTGCCTTAAATGTACTTACACAATTAATAAGATTACATCAAATTACATGTGGTCATATGAAAACAGATGATGGTGAAATAATTAATCTTAAAAATTCTAGGTTGGACGAATTAATGCAAATATTAGGAGAGACAACAGGTAAAGTAATTATCTGGGCCAATTACGTGCATGATATTTTAAATATAGAAAGAGCTATAAAAGACGAATACGGTCCTACTTCTTATTGCACATATTATGGTGCAACTAAATCAGAAGATAGACAAAAATGTATTAAAAAGTTTCAAGAACCCAGTAATCCAGTTAGATTCTTTATAGGCAATACACAAACTGGTGGATATGGAATTACACTTACAGAGGCGAGCACAGTTATATATTATTCTAATAACTATGATTTGGAAAAAAGAATACAATCAGAAGATAGAGCTCACAGAATAGGTCAAAAAAATCCAGTCCTATATATAGACTTAGTAGCTAAAGGGACTGTAGATGAAAAAATCATACAGTCCCTTAGAAATAAAATCAACATCGCTAGAGAAATTAGCGGTGAAGAATTAGTTACTTGGATTTAATTTTAATTTGTTTTGGTTTTTCAGCCTCAGGGATATCCCTGTGATAGGCAACCTTTAAAAGACCATCTTTTAATTCCGCTCCATTAACTTTAATATGCTCGTGAAGTCTAAAACTTTTTTTAAAAGTTCTATCGGATATTCCTTTATGATAAAAATCATCTGATTTTTTTTCTTCTTTACACCCATAAACATGTAAAGTTTGATCTTTAACCTCAACTTTCAGATCTTTCTCAGTGAACCCCGCAACAGCAAATTCAATGACACCTAAGTCATTTTTTTCTTTAATGTTGTATGGTGGATAAGTGGAAACTCTTCTGAAACTATCAAAAAAGTCATTGTGAAAACCAAGAAAATGGTTACGTATTAGCTCTAATTCGTTCATATTTACCTCCTATTAAAGCAAGATTTAGTATAGGACCCATTATGGCATCCTATATGTATTATATAAGACTTTGATTGTATAAGTCAACCTTTTTCATAAAAGCATCTCCTGCTCTCACAAAATTTTCACCAGTTAACTCAAATCTTTGAAACGTTAAATCACGAGAGCACATCAGTACTACACCTTGATCTATTTCTGTATTAAATAATTTGTTATGAGCATGTGCGTATGCAGCTAACTGCATAAGGTAATCTTGTACCCATTCTCGTTTCTTTGGTTTATTTGTCTGTTTAAAGTCGATAATGGTAGGCCTTCCTTTGTATAGTCCAACCATGTCAGTAGTCCCAGCATACTTGCCAGGATAATACAAATGAACTTCAGAACCCCATACCTCATCAATGTCTTTAAGCCCTTCATCGATAATAACCTGGGCCATTTTCTGCGCTTGAATGCCAATTTCTGTAAGATCTTTGTATGCATGTTTGTTCACGTAATGTTCTATATATAGGTGGAGCGCGGTTCCAATTTTGGCAGCATCAGATATAATTTTTTCAGCAGCTTTTTCTCCCACACGCTTTCGCCATTGGTCCAATCCACTTTTATCTTTAGTTTTTGAAAGTATTGTTGTAACAGAAGGAAGACTTTCTCCATCAGGTGTAACATATAACCTTTTGGGTCCATCTTTTCTTTTAAGGTCTTCGTAATTATATTTCTGTATAATTTTCACACCACATTATATCATAAGTGCTGCAATTCCGCCAGTATTAAATTTTTTCTTAGGGAATGGTAGTATCTTAGCTTGTTTTTTTAATGCATCCATTCTACGTTGTTTTGCTACTGCAAGCATGTATTTTTCTTGGTCACTTAATTGACGAAGAGTGAAATTTGTTTTTGCCATTTCTGCTATGTCATTTTGAATCATTCTGTCCATAAATCCTTGTGACCATGGTCCTTTACTGCCCATTTCCATGTGCCAATCGTCTAACATTTTTCTTTTCTCAGGATTTAATCTGTACCAATTAGCTAGATCTCTAAACATTTCAGGATTTTTAACTTTATGTCTTACATAATTCATAAAAGTACCAGGATGAGGATCAAGATATCTACTAGATCCTTCTGCTAATCCTTCAGCTATAGCTAATCTTGATTGATCTGATATGTTAGGGTTTCTTAAATTTCTAACTGGTCTAAAGTCAGGATGTTTTTGCGTTACTTGTAACACCCTGCGCATTGCATCTTTTCCTTTTAGAGATTTTAGAAGTGATAATATGCCGTACATTCTTCCCTCAAGCGGCCCCTATTTTTTCATGTCGTCAAGTTTTTTGTTAATATTCTTGACCTCTGTTTCTATCACTGCAATGCGCGAGTCCATTTTAGTAAACATTATTAATGCTTGCTCTATTCTATCCACATCTCTTTCAAGTGCGGTAACTCTTTGCGATGTCATACCCCATGTGGCTCCCATCGCTATTAATATTCCTACTACCCATACTATATCTTTGATACTCATTACCAATCCTTATAATAATTAAGACCAAAATTATATATATTATCGTCCACATCATATTTTCCACTAATATTAAAATTTCCACCCCAAAAATCTTTATCAAAAGTATATCCTAATGACCTATCCCCTAAATTAACATCAGGTAAATAAGGATCTACTTTTTCATAAATACCTTCTGCTTTTTTTACCACTGGATTTTGTCTTATTGTGTTTACCCCTTGTTGGTATATATCTTTAAGCCTATCAACTCCTGCCAACCCAAGAGAATTGTTAGTTAATCCCAACATAATTCCTGATTGATCATTTATAGGTGCACTAGCTTGTAGCCATCCTGGTCTTATTTGACCTTCTCTAGTATGAGGCATATTAGGATTGTATGGGCCCATTACAGGAAAAGGTCCTCGTCCTCCTGCACCTTCCCATCTTCTTTGCTTTTCATTCCTTGCATTTTTAGCACTATTAAGTATAGCATTAAAAGATCTTGGTTGTAATTTTTGTCTTCTTTTTGGCCCTGATTGAACGTAACCTCCATCATCAAAAGATACCCAAGGAGAAACATCTACATAGCCACCAGCCGGTTCATCAGGACTAAATTTTAATCCACCAAATCCTTCTCTATTTAAAAACCAATGCTTCCAATCTCCTCTTTCTGCATTAGGATCTGGTTTCGCAGTTCTTTTTTTACGTCTAAATATATCGAATAATCCCATTATAGTACTCCTAATATTCCTTTGTCTTGTGCTTTGGTAAATGGATTGTCGTTGATCCCTTTTTGAGGATCAACGTATTTCCCCTGATTATTCATCACAGGATTTAATTCCATTAGCCCACCTCCAGCGGCGTATTGTGTTCCGCCACCATACTGTGCAGCAAGAGCTGCATCTGTATTACCTGTATATAGTGCTTGCGCAGCACCAGGATTCATTACTTGACTGTTCATTATAGATGATCCAACTTGTGATGTATCATATGAACCTGCTGCTTCATCTGCATATGGTGCATCAACACCTTGTGGTACATCTGGTTTTCTCATTTGTTGTAATAAATTTGGATTGTAAGGTGAATCAATTATATTTCCTGGAATTGATTTTAAATCTTCCATGGATGGAATATTTTCTACGATTGCATCCTTAACTTTTTCTCCAACACTTGCACCTTTTGTTTGTAGTCTTCCTGATCTATCATATATTCTTTGTTGTTGCTCCATTTCAGCAAGATCTGCATCAAATGCTGTAAATTCTTCTGGAAACATACGGTAAATTCTAGCAATGTTTGCCAATCTAATTGTCTCTGGTAAATTTGAATCAAGTGAATTTTTAAATACTCGCATAGAAACTGGATTTGTAAGCACTCTACCACCATAGTTTGCAAGCCATGTTAACGCAACCATTGGCCATACACCAAGTGCACCTGTACCAACAGCACCTATTGCAGTTGTAGGAGAAAGTGATCTTAGTGCACCTCTAACACCTCCCATAATACCACGACGCATCATGTACTTTGAAGTAGATGGAACACCTTGTTTATACAATCTTTCCAAAATTGTAATTAAATCCTCAAATTCTCTAATAGTAGGCAGCTTAGTTTTTTCTGCTCTTAACATTCCTTCAGGAATTTCTTCTCCAAGCATTTCTTTAAGTCCTTGGTTCCTTCCTGCTGCGTATAATTCATCATCAAAATGATCCCATTTTCCAGTTCTAGGATTAAATATTTTAAGCTTAGTAACCTCTGGTCCTGGTAATGCTTCACGCATAAATGCTCTAAGTGATGCACCTTCTTCACCTAATCCAAGAGCAGCTCTAAATGCATTTGCATCAAAGTTCATCATTCCTTGATCAGTTTCCGATAATGATTTGTGAAATGCATTTCTAATGTATGTGCCAACACCGTTATGATAACCACGATCACCAACTATTCTTCTTATTGATGCTAATTCTTCGTATGCTCTTTTTGGAGTATTCTTTGCTGCTGCTACAGCAACTTCAAATAATCCTTGTCCTGCACGAGTTGAACTTGTATCAAGTGTTATATTGAATCCTCTTTGGCCAACTTTAACAGCTGATTGTCCAACATCAGTTCCCCATAATAGTAATCCTTTACTTACAAAATTATCATAATCTTGAAATGCTTTAGCTACTTCAGGGTATCCCATTTTAGAAACAGATCCAACGTCAGCATCCCACGCTTTAAATAATCTTGTTATATCATCCGCATACGTAGTGTTAGCTAAAGTTTGATCTTGTAATGGTTTAAGTAGATCATCCATTTGTTCACGAAGACCTTTCATTTGCATTACATCACGCATTGTATGTGTTCCACCTTCTCCAACAGGTTTTATTATTTGGTTTTCTAAAAATTTAATTAATCTATTACTTACTTCTTGAGGAATTAATTCTTCTCTTCCTCCTCCTGCTGCTATTTGAAGTTTTTCACGGTATTCTTTTAATGTTTGTTTAGCAACAGATACTAGATTTTCATCAGAAAATCCTTTACCCATTCCTTCTGCAGCATTAGTAAATTCTTTTTCTAAAAATTTAGCGTGTGCTTTAAATCCTCTAGCGTTTGCCGATGCAAGTTTTTGCCAATCAATTGCCATATCCACTGTATTGGCATACGGCGCAAACGCACCAAGCATATTATCCATTATTCCTTGAATATAAAAGTCACTTTGCGTCGCCATGTTATCTCTAATTCCAGATCCAAGTAGAGGAGTAGGTGAGAAAGTTGCCGCAGCACCTTTACCTATTGTTCCTCCAACCATTGTTCTTGCAAGCATTGTTCCCATTTCTTCCGCTGGTTCAGGCCACCATTCATTCGATCCTTTCTTTATTGGTCCAGGACCACCTAGCCATCTAAATGCTCTTGAGTTAGAAGCTTTCCATATAGCTTCACCTAGTTTTGGAATTCCAAGTGGATTAGAAAACACCATTTTTTCCATTGGTGCTTTGTACAATCCTTCTTTTGGCGCCCATCGTGAAATTAAATTTTGTTCCATTTCTAATAATTCTTTTGAACTTACAATACCTGGTGCTTTACTCGGTTTATCTTTAAACATTCTAAACGGAACAGAACCAACACCTTTTCGCAGTGCATAATACAATGGTCTTGCCCCAAAGAATGCTGATGAAATAGCCGCATCCCATTTAAATGCACTCAGTGCACTTTCCATTCTTGCTTTTTGATCTGGTCTATTAATTCCTTCACCACCAAACGTCCATGATTCTGGCATAACTTCTGCGAGCATTGTATCCATTAATCCTGCACGAATGTTTGGATCTTCTCTCCATTTTTTTGCTTGTCCTGCACGGTTCATGATATCAAGCATTCCTTCATAACCATAATCCGAAGCTGCAGCACCACTCGCTCCTCCAAGAACAGCACCTCCAATACGTGCGAGATAACCTAATTTTCCTTTTGGATATTTTTTTCCGTAGCCTGTTTTTAAAAATTTATTGCGCATTAATTTTTCACCCTTGATTGCGCCGTAAGTTCCTGCACCTATATACCCATAAGCTTCTAGTATTGGATAAGGATTAGGTTGATTACTAAATAACATTGAGCCATCTCGCATATCAAATACTTCAGGATCAACAGTTACAAAATCTTTATATTGTAATCCAGAACTATTGAGCATATCGGAAACACCTTGTGTGACTAGATTAAGATATTTTTCATCACCCGTTTTTTCATATTTTTCTTTTCCAGCTTCAGCCATTTCCAATATCATATTACGCACATCATCACGTTTTTTACGATATAATTTAAAATTGTCTAACTCTGCTTTTCTCTGTGCTTTATCCGCCTTGCTCTGTAATAGCCAGTTATTTTTCCCTGCTTCCCATCCAGTATCTTTAAATTTTAAATTCCAAAGAGCGGAAGGTCCCGCAGTAAGTGGATCTACTAACCATTCTTTTTGCCATTTTTGTCCTGCTTCTATTTTTTCTTGCTCTTCTGTTCTAGGTATACCACCTGAAGTTGTAGTACCTTTATAATTTTGATAAGCATTCTTATGATCTATAAAAGGCTTAATCGCCTCATTATATGCTTTTGTTGATGATAATTTTTTATTAGCCATTATTTAAGTTGATCCATAATATTAGAATGTATATCGGTAGTATTGCCCATATTTTCATTTTCATCTAGCTGTACATTTCCACCAATTGATTGTACCCATGCACCGTATAACGGTCCACCTTTAATATCTTGGTTAAATCTTGGGTCATTGTAACGAAGCTGGTAATAAGATGAAACAAACTTATCCAATCCATCAATTTTAAATGACTGTGCATCGTATTCCCACCCCGGTGATGAATCTGCCACGTCTCGATCATCAGTTACTCCCGCAGCTTTAAATGCGTTAGACATGTTTTGATATAGCTGTCCGTATATTCTTACATAGTTGTTAATAACTTGTACTGGTGAAGTTGAAAGATCACTACCTAGTCCAGTCATTTTTGTTTCTTCAAATGATCTTCTAAGAACGTCTGCTAACATACGACCAGTTGGCTGTCTGTCTCTTGCTAACATTAGACCAAGAGTTGTTTCAAATGTTTTTGTTGCTAAACGGTTAGGGTTATCAAGGAGCATTTCAATACCACTTCTTGTAGGTATCCACGCTGCTTCACCTGGATCAATTAATGTTCTATCATCATCAGCATATACTGCCCCGTCGTTAAATCCATATTTGTTATTTTTATCAATAAAGAATCCAACTTCAACGCCACCTATTACTTGTGTAGCATTAGCTGCTTCATAAACAATGTAATCTCTTGATTCCATATCAGCAAGTGTGTCTTTTTGCATGCTGTCAAATTTTGCATTAAATTCTTCTTCGCCTCCAGCACTATTAAATAATGCTTGGTTAAATGAATCAAGTAATGCTTTTTTAGGACCCGCAATTCTACCTACTTCACCCCAGAAACCTGTTAGTGTATCACGTTGTTCAATAATAAGTGGCATAATGTAATCTGCCATTGTATTCAATCCACGTCTTACATATTTTGCATATTTTTTCTGTGCATCTTTTGCAGCTTCAGACATCATCATAGTTTCAAATCCTCCACCTAATCCACTCGCTTGAATTCCTTCTTTACTAGCTGTAGTATCAACGAAAGTAAATCTTTCATAACCAAGTTGAGAGTTCATATCCATAAAGTTTAGCATTTCTGGACTCTTACGATAATACGTTCCAACTCTTTGTCTACCAACTGGTATAGGATCACCATTAGCATCATAAACTAAATTGTTATTACCATCAGTTTTATATACGTTTTCATAAGCAACAGTAAGTGGCCCACTTCTATCTTTTGCATCATCTAATTGACTCATATAGAGATTAAGAGCTGCTGCTCCTATTTCACGTTCTGACTTTCCTTTTTCTACACCCATTTGGAATAGTGTTGGTGCAACTTGCATTCCTGCTTGACCCACTATTTCTAGAAATCCTTTCATTCCTGGGTCCAAGGACTTTCCACCCATAAGTGCTGAGCCTAATTGTAATAACAATGCATTTTTTTGCATTTGTTCATTTTCATCACCAGATCCAATAAACTGTCTTATAACATCTTTGTATCCTTCTATTCTTTGAAGGCTATCGTTGTCTATTAATCCAGCATAAATATTAGATTGTTCTACTAATGATTGATTATTAGTTGAATCATCACTTACATTGGAATCATCCGTAAGTGTTTCTTCATTTACTTCTGTGTGTTCATCAACTGTTTCTTTCTTATCTTTTTCGGTAACTAGTAAATTATCTTGTTCTTTTACAGTAATATCTTCTTGTATATCTTTTTCTTTTTTCTCAGGTTCTGTTGTTCTAAACGGCATACCAGGTACTAACACTCCTGTTCCTACTCCAAGTGGAGTACCAACTGCAACTGCTTGTTTAAATTTACCTTCTTTTCCTCTCGCCGCATCCATGTATGCTTTATAATAAGGACTGTTGTATATTCTTTGTCCTGCTGCATCCGTTGCTTTTGAAAATTCACGAGCAGATCCACGCATTTTATACGCCTGACGTGATGCTTTATCTAAGATTGGTTTAAAAAGAGACCTATATAGGGGATTCACTTGTACCTCCTAACTACCTTTTAATGTATTATATCCTGCGAGTCCTGTTATTCCAGCTCCTACGGTCTGTGCCAATGGATTAGCTCCTGGAGAAGTACCCATTGAAACTGCCATAGCGCTAGAAGGCATCCCCTGATAAATATCAGAAGTAAATCCTAATCGTTGATAAGGCTCATACAGTTGTTGCAATTGTTGTTGATAAGTAGCATCTAATTCTTGCTGTGTTCTTTGTTGTTGTACAGAACCAGCTGACATTAATGATCCAATGTCACCTAACTGTTGTTGCTGTTGTTGCCCACCAAGACCAGCCATCATTTTAGCCGCCTCGCCATATCTCCCCATTTGATTTTGAAAATCTCCTATTGCTGCTTGTTGCGCCTGTTGATAATTTTGCGCTTGTGCTTGTCCAACTGCTTGTGCTTGTTGTCTTCCAAGTTCCGCTTCTTGAACGCCGTATCGTTCAGATCCAAAAGCTGAACCTGCTCCTGCAGCAGCTTGATTTCTTTGCTTTCTAAATTGATCTTCTATTCCTGCTATAACTTCATCCTGGTATGGATTCATGTAAGCTTTATATGCTTGTGATGGATCGTATTGTTGTGTTGCTTGTTGTGTATATTGTGAAGCTTGATTTAAAAATGGTTGAAATGACCCAACTCCTGCTTGCGCCAATCCAAATGCTTGTTGTTGTAAAGGATCAAATCCTGCAACTCTTTGGGTTGGAATTCCACCAGCACCCCCAGCTTGCCCTTCACGCACTCTTTGTTCACGTGTAAGGTCACCAAATTTAGTTCCTTTAGTGTAACGTCCATCAGTTCCTGTGTATTCATATTCACCATATCCTGACTCACCAGGTTTAGCATCTGGTGAAACTGCTTCCCACGGATTCATGCCAAAACGAGTATAATCTTGAGCTGTTTGCATTAACCCAAGTTTAGCTGCTTCTACTTGAGGAGCCTCTCTTTGGTAAGTAGTTTGAAACTGTGTATTCTGAGGACTATCGCCGCCACCAAAACTCATACTAATTTTCTCCTATAAGCGTTCGCGAAATGTTCCATACCTATACGTTTCGCCATCGCGTCAAATTTTTTTATTGTACCATCGGAAAGACGTGGCTCAAAGAGCACTTCACGTGCTTTCTTAACTGTTGCCCATTCTATAAATTTTTTCATCATAAATATCCCTGCCATTCCTTTTCTATGCTTAGGCTCTACATATAAATCTAGTTCCCTCGCAAATGTTTCTTTGCTAAAAGGATACTCCAATATCCTTCCGCACATAAACCCAATTCTTTTGTCATCTTCTTCAACGATGATCGCAAAATAATTTGGATCTTTTAAAGCAGTGGTGATGTAACCCTTTACTTTATCCTCACTGTATTCAACCTCACTCCAGTCTGATTCCTTGTGGTGCTCTTTAGATACATCCAGCATCCACTCAAAATCTTTAGGTTCCAAGAACCTCCATTTCATTAAACTCCTATACTACCTCACTCATGGTTTCTGATTCTGGATCTAACATATTCATCATGTCGTACATCTTTCTTGCACCTTCATAACGATCTCCATTACCAAAATTTTCAACAGCTTTTGCTGTCATTACAAATTCACCGTCTGATAATTTTGCATCAATCATATCATCTTTTGGACCACCTGGGCCACTGACGTCGCCCCCATAACTCATATCAAGTGACGCTATGCCACCAGAATTAAACATACCTCCAGAATACCACGGGTTCAACATTTCACCTTCGATTTGATCTTCATCCACGCCGTACATCCATGCTAATTCTTTTCTTCTTTTCTTTCTTGCTGCTTCCCATTCCTCTTCTGGTGTATCTCTTCCACCATAAAGTGCTGCAGCTTGTGATGCCATTGTTGGTATCCAGTCAGAAACTGTTTCTCCTGTTAGTCCATAATCTTTTAATCTTTCTGGTTTACTAAATATGCTTGCTTCCAACGGAACAGTTTCTGTTGGTCCTAATCTTTTATATACAGATTTATATTTTTCAGATGGATCTCCTACTCTTATTGCATCTGGATCATATTGGTCAGTTTTAAGAAGTTCTAGTGGTGGTATTTCCGCAGACCTAGTTTTTCCTGTCATAATATCCCATGCACTAACTTTAGGTATAGCTGCTCTTTGTGCAAATTTAAAATTTGGTTCCCCAAGTCCATAACGTGTCATTCCAGGTGCTCCTGGAACGGGACCCATAGCCTCTATCTTAGTAGGTTGTTCCATTAATTTTTCAAATCCTTTTCTCCCTGCATAATCTTGATTAAAAGCATCCGCTGCTCTTGCCGCACTCATGTAAGAGAACGGTATTGATGTTAATCCTGCATACATCGCACCCTTCCATGGACGTTTAGATCCACTAAGTGCTGCTGTACCAAATCCAAGTGCTGATTGCTTAAGGGCGTTCGCCATTAAAGGTGACATACCTTTAAATAAACCCATTCCACCAAGCTTAGCACCTATTGGTCCTGCAGCATAAGTAAGCGCCATTGGTAGTGCCATTTGCACTAGTGGGTTCTTCATTAATTTTTTAAAAAATGACATTATGTTAATATAATCCTTTGTTGATTTCTAAAATCATCTAGATTTTCAAAAGCATCTTCTGGTAAATCTCGTCGTATACTTTCTGGAAGCATATTTCTATACATTCTTTCATCTTCAAACAATTGATTTTCTATAGCATTTCTTAAACCTTGAGGATCAGAACCATAAATAGGTTTCTTACTTCTCAGATAATCATATGCTTTGTTTATTGCTTTTGCTTCAGGGGAGATATCATCCCAAAAGTAACCTTCATCAATCATTCCTGGATCCTGATTTGTATAAACTTTTGCCTGCTGCATTAAATTCTCTTCTTGTGGCAATGCTCCCATTATTCCTGCTGATTGTATATAGTCATCAGGATTTCCTCCTGCTCCTAAAATTTGTTGTATTACTCTCCAGTCTGATGGATCGACAGCTGATTGATCTCCATAAGGTGCTTGTCCGGATGCTTCAAAATCGCCTGGGTATCTAACATCTAAATTATCAGGATAATAAGGAGAAAATCCTTCATATGTAGTAGGACTTAATATATCTCCTAAAAGAGAATCTAATCTATCTTCAAAACCACCTAATGGTGCTTCTACAAATTCACCATCTCTTGTATAAAATCCTTCGCCTAAAGAACCAATGCCTTCAAAATCTTTTGCCATTCTATCCTTTGAAACAAGTGGCATTGGCATACTTTCGTCTTGTACGGGATTCAATCCTCTTTGTAAATATCTATCAAATCTGCCCGCTGTTTGTGGATAAGTATTTCTAAGTGTAGTTGGACCTCCTGCTGGTCCTAATGATCTTCCTGTTTCACCTGGTCTAGGTTCTCCACCAACTGTTCTTCCTATTGCACCCGCAAGGGTTCTACCTGTTGGTCTACCTGTTGGTCTACCTGTGTATCCTGCTGCTATGTCTCTATCTAATGGCATTATGAACTCCCTCCAAATATGTCTGGTAACTTGTTAACTGTGATTGCAACATCGCGTTTTATATCCTCATTTGTTGTGCTGGTTGCAGGGTCATTGACATCGGATTCTGCTTCTTTTTCATCAGAATAAACCTTCCCTGTTTTGGCGTGTTTGATTGTAGTTTTTGTATCTACATCTACAGCAGTAGGGGTTTTCTTTCCTGCCATCACGGTAATATTATCATTTATAGACATTTTTTCCTTTTATTGCAATCATTAACTTATCTCCATTACGCTTAAAATGACGTGTAAATCTCCACCATTTTCTGCTTGTACTTTAATTACCTCAGATTCTTTGAGCACTACAGGTGACGTTGAAAAAGAATAGCTATTAAATAACTCTTCAGATGTACCTTTTTGTATGTTTCTATTTGCCTCTAATGTATAGCTGACACTATCAGAATCTACAATAAATGTCCTTATTTTACAATCAGTTTCTTCATCTGTATTTGTTACTCGAAGTGATTTAATAATAGCTGTTGTCGCTGTGCCCACTGTATATAATGTAGTGAGCTCACTTGTCGTCAATATAGCTTTATAATTTGTAAATGCGTTAGCCATCTATGCTAAAAACCATGCTTTTTGTTCTTCCTCATCACTTAATGTGACAGGTGTGTATGTATTATTTAGTATAAATATCATCTGCTCTAGTGACTGAACCAATTGATTAATTTGTGCTTGACTATATTCTTCTGGTGCTTGTGGTAATAGAGGTATTGTTATCTTTGCCATTATATTCCTGGGCTAGTTCCTGCAAGGCTTGCTATTCCTTGATTAGGATTAAATTGCTGACCCTGGCCATAGGGTGCTGATTCGTCAAAACCAGGGGTTCCGCCAGGAAAATACACTTGTTGAGGAGGTGGAGTTGGTGTTTGTTGCGGAGGTTGTGTTTGTTGAGGAGGCATTGCACCAGGTTGTGAAACTGGTGGTACGTTGTATCTTACACCTTCAATAGTAACAAAATTATCAGGTGGTCCTGCAGCGTATGGGTTATCAGTTAGATGATCAAAATTTCCCATACCAGGTTGTTGTGGAGGGTTAAGTCCATAACCTGCTTGTTGACCAAGTAGTTTTTGAATATCTCCTATATTAGCGTCTGTAACAGCAGGAGGCATACCCATAAGAGAGTGTTGACCCATTGGTAGATTACCAGGATCAGGAAGCCTACTTAACCCTGCTAAATTTCCTCCTTGTGGAGATGGTGTTGCTTGAGCAAGACTTGCTATTCCTTGTTGAGGCTGAGTAGCCTGTTGTTGGGGTTGTGTAGGTTGTATTCCACTTGGATACAAAGATTCCATAATTGGGTTCATATAAGAAGGATTATAGTACATTTTAACCTCTCATTCCGTCTTGTTTACCATCAAATCTAAGTGTGCCGTATCGCCACTTATCATCGACAGCATCACTTGATACACGAAGTGCAAGTTGTCTTCCTCTTATTCTTGTATCTTGTTTTTCTGTTGTTGTTGCAATTGCATATGGTCCGTGTGTTGTTTGTGTTTTTGCTGGGTAAGAACGCGATTTAATCGTTACATCAACATTTCCTGTTTGATTTTTAAAGTCAGGAATAAAGCGTGAGATAGATAAAAATTTATCACCGTCTCCTATATCAATATCACCTGATTCAATGTATGCTGTCATTGCTGATCCTGCATCATTAACGCCGTCCTCATGTGAATAAACAAATGTTCTTCCATCTTTGTTTCCATAAATTGTAGAAATAGTTGCAGTTGAATCTGTTGAATCATATTCAGTTGCATATGGATTTGAATACACACTACGATCTGCCCAAGAACTTCTAGATAAAGATCCAGTATACCATAAATTTTCTGCATAATTAAAAGTAACGTGTCGATCTATCTGTAATGAATTACCAGAAGGATAAAACCACATAACTTCATTAAAATCTGAATTTGATGAGCAGTAAACATCTCCCATTGCATTTACATTAATATCATCAAACACATAATCTTGAACACTACATGGTATTTTTTTAACAGCACCATCAAATGTGAAAAAAGAATCAGATCCCATCCAGTATGTTTTACCACTAATATCTATAGCTGCATTAATTCCTACAGCACCACAATTAGATCCTAATTGTTTAAACCCAAAAGTAAAAGGTGGGCCAATAAATTGCATTTGATACAACGCTGTATCTGTAAAAATAAGAATTGCACCCCTAGATCTAACGGCTGCATTAATTTGGTTTCCATCTGTAAGTCTTTGTGACCCTGCAGTATTTGTTGCAGTTGGTGTCCATGTGTTAGTTGTCTCTTGATGTGACCAACGAATAAACATATTATCTTGTGTAGATGTTGTACCAATAGTTGTTTCTGTTCCAAAACAAATTACATGTCTATCATCACCAGATATCATCATAAATCTTGATTTAGTTGGGGCAGCTGAAACATTTGTTGTTGATGCAACATTACTAGATAATCCTGAGGATGTATCCCAATAATAAAGACTGCCATCAAATTTTTGTGCTAATACATCTTCACCCCAGTTATCAAGTGACCATTTAGCAGATTGAAGTAAAACTCCTTCCGCACCTGTCAGTCCTTGTCGTGTAGTGCTCCATGTAGAAGTACTCCATGTACCAGCACCCCATCCGTATCCATATATTGATGTCGCCGGTCCTGAATTAATTTGATAAGTCGCTGTTGCTGTTGCACCTGTTGCTGTCGATGACGCCGCAGCTGGTGCTTCAATTGTATATGTATCAGTTGCTGCTGTTTGTATTTCAAATTCATTTTGAAGATTAGCTTGTGTTAATCCACCAATAGCTCCACTCACACTTGAAATAGTTACGTGATCACCAACTAGCGCACCATGTGCTGCATCTGTAACTGTCACTGTTTTAGATCCTGATGTTGTAGCAAATTGTGTAATTGATCCTGTGCCACGAGAAGGTGTTATGTCTGCATAAGAATTTTCAGAATATGCATACAACTTTTTATTAGTACCATACATTGCATGATTAACACCACTAAGATTTGACCATGTAAGTATAGCCCGTGTTGATCCAAGAAGAGCATCACTAGTGACTTTTGTCCATCCTCCAATTTTCTCTGGTTGCCCATAACGAAATCTAACATTATCACTATCAACCCATCTACCTTCTGCACCGTATTCGGTATTTTGTTTATCTATACCAGGTGCTATTTGTAATTTTTGTAGTGGCATTAAAACTCCTAACTAGTTGCGTAATATGGTATCCAACGATCAGTCCCAGCAACATCAACTCGTATATATCCAGTTAAAGATCCAATGCTAGTATCAGTTGTGATATTACCAGATGTATCTGATTGACTATCCCCATCAAATTTAATAAATGGTTCATCCGCATCATCTTGGTCCAATGCTAAACATGCAATAGCACCAGAAGAATTCGCTTGGTTAATTTCTACTGCAGCACCAGCTGGAGAGTTTGTTCCAAAACCAATTTTATCTGCCGAGCCATCTACAAAGAAAGCATTTGCCAAAGTATTTGTTTCCATTCTAAGATCTACAGAAGCGCCAGATTCGTTAAATACAAATCCACCACCATCAAAATCAATATCACCCGTTGCTTTAATACCACCTACAACGTGTAATTCTGTTGAAGGTGAACCTGTTTTAATTCCTACACGATCATTTCCTGCATCCGTAAAGAATAAGTTAGCATCGCCGTTTCCTTCAATTCTAAAATCTACGTCTGCTGATGATTCGTTAAAGACAAATGTTCCACCATCAAGTGATACATTACCAGCTACTGCTAATGTTCCATTTGCAGTTATGTTACCACAATCAGCTAAAACATCAAACATTGTCGATCCGTCTGTATATAATAAGTGTTTAGAACTTGCGACAAGGGAAGCAGCTGTTCCACCTGCTGGTTTAAATCCAAGTGTATATGTTCCCATGCTTGTTGCATTATCAACAATATACCAGGACTCTACAGCTTCACACTGCATAGTTGTATTACCAGTTAGTGATCCTGTTAGTTTAATGATTGCATTACTTTGTTCATCTGTTGTCGATCCGTCTGTCGCTGTTAGAGAATCAGAAGTACTTGCAACTGCAACCGACACATATCCTTTAATTGCTGATTCCAGCTTTTGTAAATTATTATTTGTTATTGTTCCCCATGTTCCCGAGTTTTCTCCAGTTGTCTGAAGTTCTAGGTTAAGTGAACTTGAATATGTTGAAGCCATTTATCCTCCTTATGCCACGTCATCTATTAAAGCAGCAACAATTGCATTTGCTGTTGCGTCGCCTGCATCTGCTACATCAGAAGATATAGCATGAATATTAGCCACTGTCACGTTTGGAAGTCTTCCAAACCATGATTGTGAAGGTCCAATAAAGATCCCATCAGCTAAGTCATTTGCAGCTGTTCCGCCATCTAGACATATCACAATACCGTCTGCTGTGCTTGTATTTTTAATAAATAAAAATTTAACTTTATCACTTGTACTAACCGCTGTCATATCCGTATCTTGGTCAACGGCAGTATAATCGATAAAGCGACCAGCAATTAAATCAGCACTAGTAGTCGTTACTGCTGTTAATTTATAGTACCATTTATCATTAGCATCATCTGGCGTCACCGTCATAGATCCACTAATGGTTTTAGAGATTTCATCAGGTAAGATTGTTGCTGTTAAACTTATTGTTGCATCATCTGCCATATTATCTCCTAATCTGTTGAGCCTGGTTCTACATCAGACCATGTTGATGTTTCGCTATCATCTGTTTCATTCCAAATGAAGAAGTCAGGTTCTCCAGTGCTAAATGAAATTAAATTTTGGAATGCTTCACCAAATGCTGTTTCATCACCAATACTAAATGTTGCTGATAAATCATCACCACTAGCTGATATAGTTGCTCCACCAGTCGCTACTTCAGTACCTAAAGTAAATGTCATACCAAAACCAGTTTCAGCAAATTCAATATTATGAATTGCATCTAACCTTGCGTCTTGAAACGATTGTTCAGCGAATGCAGTATGGCCTAAAAGCATATTAACTTGGCTTAGTTGGCCAAGTTACATTTTTTACTTTATCAACTGTATCAAGTCCATTTGTTAAATCTCTTAATTCCTGTCTATAGGTCTTCATGTTACTAGCTAGAGTATTATCAGCTAAAGCATAAAAATCTGTAGCTACTAATTTTCTATTCCTTTCCACACGAAGTTTACCTAACTCTCTATCTAAAGCTCCATCGTTCCACGCTTTTTCTTCTGCGTCACGTTCCGCTTCTTCTTCAGCTGTAAACTGAACTTTTGTACCATTTATATTATGATATCTTGGCATTATTCCTCCTTATTACGCTTTAAGCCCATATAATTTAAAAGTTCCAGATTCTAAATTTCCACCAGATACTTTTATTCTTACTCCATTAGCAGGACCACTTGTACTACTAAGTGAAAAACCCCCTACACTAACGCTGTGTTTACCATTATCTTTAGTGTAGCCTAAATTCCAATTCATGACAGTCATTTTACTTAGATGTGGTCTAGTAATCCATACCATGCCACTAACACCATCTTCATTTGTATCACTACCTACACTGCCTGCACAAATAGGGCTTCCACTGTTGCTTCCAGAAAAACGTGATTCACCTCCTCCGTCATCAAGACCTAGAACTGCATAATTATGAGACGTAAATGCTGAGTTTGATGCATTAACTAATGTCAATTCTAAGTTAACACCATCATTTCCTGGAGTCATATGACTCATTACACCCATAAATACTTCATAATCTGAATCATTCATTCCAACGGCTACTAAATTAGAATCACTATTATCTGCCGTAACTACTGCAATTTCATCCCATAGTCCTCCACCAATATAAGTTTTTAATCTTGAGGCAGCAGTTTTTCTCATAGTACCACCGGCACCATCGTCTATTAAAAATAAATCAGCATCTACTATTGCAGCACCAATATCAGTACCTCCATCAAGGTCTATATCAGCAATATTTAATGAACCATCTGGAAATACAGGTGCTTGTGAGAATGTTACAACACCATTTGCAGCAATTGCTATTGAATCAGCGTCTGAAGCTGAACCAATTGTTCCGCCATCTTTTATTAAAATATCATCTTTAAATGTAACAATACCACCAGAAGAAACTGTCATAGCATCTACTGCTGAACTTACTCCTATTGTTCCACCATCTTTAAATACAATGTCATCTGCTACTGTTAATAATCCAGCAGAAGATAATGACATTTTTTCAGATGCTGCTTCAGATACACCTGTTTTAAAACTTAATTTTGTTGCATTAGATGAAGAACTAAAGTCTCCTTCAGATATTGCATCAATAGATGCAGCTACTAAAATAGCGTCTGTTCCTGTGCCTTCATCTGGTGCTTGGAAACGAATAGATCCTAATATATCATTCGCAGCCATATCAGTTTCTGAAGTTTGTAATGTTAAAACCATTGGATTATCATCACCAGTTCCAATATTTTTAAATGTAGCTGCTCCTCCTTCAGTAAAAGATAACATTGGAGTAGTACCTACAGCATTTCCTAATCCAATTACTAAATCATCAGCAGAATCATCAAGAGCTATATAAAAGTCCTGAGCGTTGCCGTCAAAGACAAGTGCTGCATCTTCTGCTCCTGCATCTCCAATTGTAAATGTTGGAGTAGTACCGATTAAAGAAACATCACCACTGATCCCACCATCTTTGATTAATAAACCATCAATCGTGACACCTGAGCCAGATGTTTTTTCGGATACTGTATCTACTTTAATTTCCGAAGCCATTATTTTTTATCCTCCTTAGGTAAATTATCTTGCAATACTTTTGAATAATGCTCAGATAATATTTTATTCTTTTCTAGTTGATGAAGCAAGTCATTCTTTTCTTTAGCTAGAACTTTAACATTATTAAAGGCAATTTTGCCTTTTTCATCCAGTTTAGTTTCATCATATTCTTTTTTATCTAGTGTGAACATTATGCATCATCTCTTTGTTTTCTTGTTTTATAATCACTTCTTGCTGTAACTAAATTTACAAAATCTGCTTGATTACTTGGAATAGAATCAGTAAATGAATCATCATCCATTAACTTTTGTGTCCATTCTGTTCTCATTCTTTTCCAACAGTTATTAATTTTACCATCCAATGCTTTTTGAATCCAATCATCCAAACCTGCATTATTTGACATATCATTATACAAACTGTCAGATAATATTTTTTGTTGTAAGTCTGTTATACTTACTTCTTTTTTATGTGTAGCCATTTAAACCTCCTTTAAGATTGATTGTTTCGTCATTATGCCACCAAATAACCCATGAAATATGAGTTACCACCATTTATATCTGTTTGAGCCGTACCACTAGTAATTTCAACAGTCACTTTAGCAGTATCACTTGCATCCATATCAACTAGATAACTACCACCAAGAGATATAGTTCCATCTGAACCTAAATCATGGTCTGGATTATGTATTAAAGAATCATAATTTCTATTACTTGTTGTAAATCTGATTGTAAGCCAAGTATGTGCAGAATCAACATTATCAAATCTAACCATAATATTAAAATTATATTTTCCTGTAACAGGAGCAGTGAAAGTGTAATTAGTTGTATTAAAATCTGCGTTTAAGTCAAATCTTTCATTATCAAATTCAATATCAACAAATGAGCCAAGTGCTACATTTGCTTGGTCAGCAGATGGATTAACTACTGCTTGAAAGCAACTTTGTTTTGGCATTGTTATAATACCATTACCATCTATAACCATCGCATTAGCATCATTGGTAGCAATAGTTAAATCATTGTTATCATGTCCATATTGCAAATAGCCAATAGCTGAATTTCCATCATCAGAAAAATAAATATTTCCATTACTGCTATTACCAGATGCTATTGTTAATCCGGCATGACCGCTATTTTCTAAAACTAATTCATCAGCATCAGCAGATACGCCTCCACTGCTATCAGCAGTTCTAACATGAAGTGTTCCTAAATCTGGTGCTGTTCCAAGACCTAATTTTCCACCACTTGTTAGCCACATTTTAGTTGCTGCTGCTTCTGAAGCCCCAGTCATAAACTCTAATCTTGTAGCATTACTTGATGAACTATGGTCACCTTCTGCAACTGCTTGAATTGCTCCAGATACTAATACAGCATCTGTACCTGTACCTTCGTCTGGTGCTTGAAATTCTATTTTACCTATGACATCATCTGCTGCCATATCTGTTTCACCTGTTTGTAATGTTAATATAACAGGTTTATCGTCAGCCGTAGCTGAATGTTTAAGTATAAGTCCTTTATCAGCATTATGTGTTAATCTAATATCTTGGTCATTACCAAAATAAACTATACCACCATCTGCTAAGTATAAATCTGACCATTCAGCAGAAGCTGTACCTAAAGTATCTCCATCAGCAGAACTTGGATCAGCACTACTAGCTGTTGCCCATGATAATGTACCACTACCATCTGTAGTTAATGCTTGTCCACTTGAACCATCTGCTGTAGGTAAAGTCCAAGTTACATTTGAACTAACTGTGCCACCAGATTTAAATGAAACATAATTTGAATCATCTGAATCATAGAGCTTTAGTTCTC
>VTLG01007735.1_pt1 | contig 31148 bp, 47 predicted proteins | sample 4694571 | NCBI WGS metagenome assembly VTLG01 (sample SAMN12604809, study PRJNA352737) | marine metagenome | biome: ENVO:00000447; feature: ENVO:00000209|ENVO:00000569|ENVO:01000036; material: ENVO:00002151; isolation source: viral sequences binned using virsorter ...
CTCGGACCCTGATTGACGTTTTAAGTCTGGAAAGGACCCACAGAATCAACGAGTTACATCAATTTCTATCGATCAGGTTGCTTGTATAATCGGAGGCAGGTCCAGAATCCAAAGATAATCATAAATAGCCCCGCAACCCCTACGAGTAGCGGGTTGGCGATTGGTTTCCCTGTTAGTTCCTCACATATTCCTAAAAACATTGGGAACATGATCGTGAGTGCGTTTGTTGTTGCTAGTGTTTTGTTCTTCATAAAATCATCAGGTCACGGTTCAACCTTTCTTGATCGATGGCATAGCACGGACCATGACCAAGGTCCTTGAGGTGATGTTTTTTAATGGCATCATTGACCCACATCCAACCCCCGAACACATAACGGGGATAGGTGCCAACCATTAAGGCAAAGGCATTGGCTTTGGTGTTTGCTTTCTTTTTGTTAATGATCAACCGCCCATCGAGTAGCTCAGTTGATTTGATGTCGACATTGCCAACGTTTGGCACAATGACATCCCACTCATTAAATTCCACGATATCAGTGGGAGGGTAAACATTGTGCAAAATACAAAAGGCAAACTCTGCCCCAAAGGCTTGGATGTAATGCTGATAACGGTCAGCCGTGCGATGGGTATGCAATATGGGCTGAATGTTGTGCGCCTCATAGTGCCTTTCTTTTTGTCTTGAGATATACGTGACAAGACGCTGCTCAACATCATTAAGGATGATCGTGCGTGATATGTTTGCTTTTATTTGGCTCATGATTAATAAGCCCCAAACACTTGGCAACAAGGTCCAAACGTTGCCTACACTAACAAACCACACAAACCAAAGTAATCAACTAAAACCTGTCCCCATATCCTAACTCTAACACTTATGATATGTTTCTCTATGGGGCTGCCATTCAAACGCATCAAGGTTGTTTCAACCGATTACAGAGTTGAGCTATTGCCTCAGCATGAGTGTGACACTTACAGCGTCGCAGGGACTTGTCACTCAAGCCCACAAAATCCAAAAATTAAAATTGCTAGGCATGAGGAGCCAACTGCATTGGCTGACACTGTCATCCATGAATTACTCCACGCCTGTTGGACAACTATGAACCTTGATAGCAATGAAAATGAGGAGCGTGCGGTCTCAGCTTTAGCCACGGCTCTAATTGCTGTCCTGCGTGATAATCAAAAGTTTGCACGTTGGTTATTAAAACAGTTAAACATCAAATGAGTTGGCAAACATTTATATGTGTCAGTGACACACATGGCGATCAGATTGATCGAGACTTTGAAAAGTATTCACTCAAGTGGATCGAGGACCACAAGCCGAGGCATCGTTGGCATTTGGGCGATATTTTCAATCTCGTGCCGTTACGTGCTAAGTGTTCAAACGAGGAGAAAGCCCAAGGATTAAAAGATGACATCAATGCAGGGCTTAGCTACCTAAGGCAATTCCGTCCTCATCGATTGACATGGGGCAACCATGACCATCGTCTGAATCTTTTGGCTGAATCAAACAAAGAGGGTCTTGAGGTTGATTATGCTCGTATGCTCAAAGGACAAATTGACAAGCACGTTGATAAACTCAAGATAAAGGCCGTTGAGTATGACGTAGAACACGGTTGGCAAGAGGTAGCCCCAAGCAAGCGCATTGGTCATGGTTATCTGTCATCAATGTATCCCGCAAAAATAAACTGTTTACATTTTGGCTCAACGTTAACGGGTCACGTTCATTCGTTTGATTATCATGCAATGGATGACCTTGACCGCACTGAGTCATATACAACAGGAGCGGGGTGTATTATTAAACAGGAGTACAACCGCACTCATAGGCGCAGGCTCAAACACGCTGTTGGTTTTTTATGTGGAGTGATAAATACCAAGTCAGGAGCTTGGCAAGTGTGGCAAGTTAAACGAGACGAAAAAACAAAAACATGGTTGGACCCGATGACGATCTGAATGATCTATTAAATAAAATTGATAAGGCTTTGGTTGATGCGTCAGCAGATGACAGCCAACCTGACAACACTGTCACCGTGCAACAGTATGCAAAATTAAAAAACCTATCCCGCTACTGTGCTCAGGATAGGCTTTCTAAGTTGTTTAGGTTGGGAATGATTGACCGAGTTAAGTGGAATAATCGTTACTGCTATTTTTTTAAATAACGCTTTGCAATAACTGAGTCGGCTCACCGTCTGGGCTTATGGACCAAAACTTTATTGCATCCTCTTTGATGACAGCATTTTTATAATGGTTTAAAAAGACGGCAAGACCATGACCCGCCCAATTGGTTAAACGTCCCTCATCCTCATGATAAGCATAATGATTGGAGCAAGCTGTATGCCTCATAATGTTCCTTTGCCAGTTGGTGAGCTTGGCTTTATCTATGATTATTTTTTGCCTTTTTGTTGGCACTGTTAGAATTGGCTCACGCTGATCACATGATTCAAGCCACTTGATTGCATTCGGCATAAGCTCAACATAACGGCTTGCATTCGTTTTGCTCACCTTCTCGCTGATGTATATATGTTTTCTTTTAAGGTCAATATCATCCCAAGTCATACGGCTGACCTCTGACCGCCTAAGACCGCCAAAAATTGAAATGATATAATAAGGCAAGTATTTGCCACCAAGCTCATCCCTTACAGCATTCAAAAGATTTTCAATGTCTTCATTGCTTAAAGTTCTGGGCTTTTCCCTTATGGTGCGATAAGCCTCAACCTCAGCAATCACATTGCCATCATGAAAGCCTTGAGGACTCAATGAACCCCATTTAAACATTGCATTGAGAATGCGCTTGTATGACGTCACTGATCCCTCAGGAAGCTCGTTGAGAACTTTTTGGATATCATCAGCCGTGATGTCGTGCGTGCGTTTCTCAGGGAAATATGAGCCAACCTTTTTGGCTTTGTTTAGATAATCATTATATGCCCGATGACTCATTGGCTTGCGTCGGTTTGGATTGTCAACATAACGCTGAGCCAACTCAACCAATGTAATAGACTCTTTGATTTTGCTCAGATGTTTTAGCCAAGACTCAACCACTTGGGTCAGGGTCATGTCCCTGCCCTTAAGCAATGCAATGGCATTTTGAGCGTCGTGATAATCTTGAGGATCAATCTGCGCAGCACTGACACCAAAGTCAGCAACCTCCTTATTGAGATCGCTGACCCGCTTATTTGCAAGCTCACGGGTTTTATAAAATTCCCGCCTGCGTTTACCGCCTGCCATTGTGGCAGGGATATCAACCTTCCAACCTTCCTTAGATTTTTTCTTTGGATAATTAATTAGTTTCATAATCCCATTCAAATTCTGTTGGTGCTAGTATGACCTCCAAAGGAAGAACGGTTTCCCCTTGGTGACGTTTGCGTCTTATCACGACACTCGGCACATCGCCACCCCGTAGGGTGACAATGTAGTCGTTAGGCGTGCCATTCTCGTCCTTCAATCGGACCTCTCTATGTATTGATGATGTCAGTTTTGTTGCCATTGTATTAATCAAAATATTTGTTATCTAATTTTTGAACCCAGTCCTCAATCCTTTCCCATGTTGAATGATCGACCTCAAACTCTCTACCCTCCTCGGCTTCTTTTTCGTATTCGCTGTTAACCCTACTATCAGTCAAAGCGATGCTATAAGTTGAGCACTCATCATCGTGCACCGCATAGTTGACCGTTGCCGTGCCTATTTCATTATTGAGATCGATGAGATTGTCCTCATCTCCATCAAAGTTTCCATCAGCACTATCAAAGCTTCCAAGAAGCCTCACTGGTATTTTCATATAATGTTCCATAATGTTTTTTTTAAGTTAAATTTTTAAGAGACAGCACAAACCAGTGGGCTGATTTTAAAACCTAGTTGTGAAGCAAGCCTTCTGGATGTCATGAATGCACTACCCGAAAAGTGCGCTCTAGATTTTCTTGTGTTTTCAAAAGCAAGCAGCCTGTAGTCCTCATCACAAGGACCGACAAGCCTCGCCACTGTTTGAGAAATAAAGACAACAGGGTTGGAACAAATGGCATCAACAATGAGAGGGTCATAACGATGCAAAACCTCAAGCCCTAAGTCATCCCGAAAAATCCAAAAGAGTTTGCCATCAATGACAATAAACTCGTGGGCATTCTTGGCGTAATCTTGCCAACCCTCAAAGTGTTTACTCTCCTCAGTGTGTTCGTTGATTCTGCTGATCTCCTCAGGAGTGCAATCATCAAGAGCCTGCTCAAAAGTTTTTGATCTCCAAGCTTTGACCATGATTCCTGTTGTTTTGTTTTCTATTATTTTTTTTGTCATAAGTTTTTTTAAGTTAAAAGGTCTTATATAATTTAATAAGACTTATTAAGTATATATTAAGTCTTAATAAGTTCAAGGTATTTACTGCCCAAAACTGCCCAAATTAACCGATCAAATGCCCAAAACTGCCCTAAACTGCAATTATGGGAAAAGCGTAAGAATAACGCTTTTAATCTGTATATGCTGTAAATACAGAGAGCCGGCTGACGGACTCGAACCGTCGACCTACTGATTACAAAGGTAATGATTTTTTTTAGATGGGTAGGCAAAAACATTAATTTTCTTTTTTTACTGCCCAATTACTGCCCAAATTCCCGAATTTTGGAAGCCAAAAATGACACCCTTTTAGTATGTCCTTACTTGTATATCCTTTACCTACTTGATCCAATAGGGGTGCCCTACTTAATCGAGTAGGGGTAGGGCATGACAATCATTTGTCTTCTGATTCTTTTATCAGTGCTGCTCTGTATTCTCTAAGCTTTGCGCCTCTGTTGAAACCTGTAATCAATCCCGTCTTTTTGTGCTTTCTCCAAATTGACGCATCAGCTTTGCCCTTTGCAGGCTTAACAATAATGTCAGTAAATAGCTCAGGATTAATTTGCTTTCTCCAGATATTTATTTTTCTGTTGCGCCTGATGCCACCATCGACAACCCCCACGCAATTGTAACCCATGCTTTTCCAGAATTTATTCGCTTCCAAATCAAAGCCACATCTTAGGGTAATGGTGTAACAATCCTTTGCATAATCCTCCAAAGCACAAACCAAAGCAGCACCATAAAGTCTGCGCCTTGCATCGTATTCAATACAAACCTGATGACATTTGACGTCATAAGTTTTGGCTCCCACGTAAATATAACCACAAGGCTGACCGTTTAACATTCCCAAAAATAACCGTCCTTTCTCTGCCTCTCTTTCAAAAACCTGCTTAGGATAAAAACTTAATTGCTCAGCATTTTTTTTCTGTAAGTGATCAATATAATTAATTAAATCGGGGTGAGTTTTTACAATGTTAAAATCCTTATCCATACTTAATAAAACTTATTAAGACCTAGATAAAAAAAGGTGTGAGGGTGTTCAGTAAAGGACCAAGGAAAGCCCCGTTCAACGTTCTCCGTTGACTCTATTCCCTCACGAATCATTTTAGACTAGCTCAAGGATTTGATTTAATGAATGTGGATAAGTGACGGGACCATGACCGCCCCACTCTCCAGATTTACGACAATCGACAATGGTTTGAAGATGTCCCTGATAACAAAGTCGACCTGCCTTGATCAGTGCAGGCTCAGCAAAATGTAGCTGTGACTCATAAGGTGCCGTCTTCTTTGTAAAAATCCAAGCAAAGCGAGGCGTGTTAGAACAAAGACCGCAAGCCTTGGCAATGTCAGCATAGAAAGCAGCTTGAACCCACCAACCCCATGAAGCGATGGATTTGCCTGGGTTCCATTCAGCCAATGATTTGAGATCGTATATTGTGGCAACAGCATTAGGCTCTGGATTACCTTCATCAAACGCATCAAGCCGAGCTTTACAATCAACGAGGTTGCCACGCCCATCATCAAGCGAGGCAAAACATGAAAGCTCATATTGCAGATCTTTCTCAAAGATTTTTGGCGTGCGCTTATCAAGTGCCTTGTCAGGGTCTTTGATTCGCTCAGTCATCTCAATGATTTGTTTATAGGTCTTTTGATCAAGCAACTCTTTGCCACTTTCTTTGACCTCCTTGGTGTAAGCCTTCCAAGCTCCCAAAGACTTTGAGAATTTAGGAGATGGCTTTCTCTTGTTAGCAATTTGCTCCTCGTTGGCTTCTGCAAGGATGCGCTGATAAAGCTCGTCATTCTCTATCACATATTCATCAAGAAACACTTTAGGCGTTAAACAAAACGAATGCAGTGCCCGCCCAAATGACAGGGCAGGCGTTTCTGCATGGCTATGATCTTTTAACTTAAGAACATGATTGTGATAATACTTTGCAGGACAACCCGCATCTCTGCGGTCCTCGTCCAAGTCGTGCAGGCTTGAGTTGTTAACCTCTGGGCGAGCTTGGTAGTCAGAAAAAGGCATATCTTCAACGATCATTTGACCACCTCCTGACCAGTTAACGGCTCACCGAATTGCTTGCGCACTCCGATCCTGATGTGACGGTTTGGGATGGTTGGCTTTACTCTGACGCAAGGGGCCTCACCTTGTGGCGTTTTACATACCGCAGGGCGCAGGGTAATCTTTTGCCCAATCCACTCCTCAAAGGTATTGCCTAACATTTGCTTGAGTAAGTCCTGTTGAGTTTTAGGAAGCACCCACTTTCTTGAGGTCCCCTTAAAAACAAGCGTCGGCTTGTTAGTGGTTTGACCGTTGGCAAATTTAACCCCACCCGCTTCGATAACCTCAGCAATTGTGAGACTAAACTCTGACCAGACGCCTTGCTTAATAAGATTGTCAGCATATAAAAAGCCTTCCTCTTGTTCATCTTTAGAATGGGATGTCATCTTTTTCATAAGTGTTGTTTTGAGCTTGTGGTCTTGGGGCTTGTTGTTGTGGGCGGTCGCTTCTTTGGTTTCTAGGTTCATAAAAATTGATCCAACCATTCCAATCGGGATTTATTGGCACCGTGTCGAGTCTCAAAGCTTGAGAGCCGTCAGGTCTGGTGAGTACTGTGCCCACTTTGTTGTATATCTTTTTTGTTTGTCCTTCCCCGTCGGTGTATTCACCAAGGGTGATGACTGCATCGTGTGTTTTCTTCATTTTAATTTACTTTTGTTTAGTGTGTTAAAAATTAGATCTAAAGGGGTGCTTTGTGTTAGCCTCTTGAGCTCGTTGCAATAGACCTCAGCCATGAGCTTGGCTTTGTCTGGCTGTCCCTCTTTGATGTACTGCGTGAAATAAATATCGTTTTTTAAAAAATTGTGATAACGAGACTCAACCCTCTCATCTGAGTTATTTATGAACTCAGCCTCGTCGTTAGCCTCTTTAAATATTTCAAATGCGTCGATCATGCTGCCCTCCAAACGTTTTGATTTTTACCTGTTGAGCTTGGTCTCAGTTCGCCCGTTTTGTATATTTTGCCAAGGCGTGAAAGCTCTGAAAATCTTGGTCTGATTGATAAGACATTTTCTCTCATTTTGTCAGCACATTCGTCTGCGGTCATTGAGCCAAATAGCTCAAGGGTTGCAATGACTTTGCTCCTAAGCCTTTGGGGTCTGTTTCTTTTGTTAAGGTCCTGAGCTGCTTCACGGCTTGGACCCTCCTCGGTTTTTGTCCCTGCCTCCTTTGGGTAGGGGTACCAATTGAATAAGTCTTGATTCATAAGTTGTATTTTATTTTTTGTTTAAGTTCTTTGGTGACTTTTTTAATTGCCTCCATTTCCTCTGCACTCGTTGGCACTGGCTCAGGTAATACAGGGGCAAGCTTCGCCTTTTCTGTTTTGGGCTTGAGCTTCCAATCAATTGCCTGCGCTCGTTCAACAAGTTGAGAAAAGTTTTCTATCGCTTTTGATGCACTTTGTGGGATGTGTGGTTGTTTCCCAAGCTTGCCCGCTCTGTGCTTGTTTACGTACTTACAAACGAGATCAACATCATGGTCCGTGAATGGTGCTAATTGATGGCTTTCATACAAAGACCGCTTTGCCTCCGAACTGATGCGATTAGGAACTGCATTGTATTCCTTACAAACCTTTTCAACCAACCCTCTCAAAAAAAAACCAACCTCCTCGGTTGAATTTGGGACGGGTTCCTTTTGTTTGTTTGTTTGTTTGTCTGTCTTGTCTGTATGTATGTAGCAGGTGCCTTGTGGGAGATCATCAGGAAATGATGGCAGATCGTCAGGAGATGGCGGGAAATCGTCAGGAGATGGCAGGAGATTTTTGATTTCCTCGGACTTTTTGCCCATTTTAAAACTGATCCAATTAACATCCTCAGAGCTTAAAATTTTTAAAGCATTCTCAAGGGCTTGTTTATCAATTCTGAGAATGTTAGCCACGATCTGAACGCTCATCGGCTTGCCGTCAGACCTTGCAATCGTGCCCAATAGACGCACGTCCTTGGCCTCATTTGTGGCGTGCAACTGGCAAAGGGCTTGGAACACCCCAAACGCCTCCAAGCCTCCTGTCATTGAACTGAGGGCAATATATCCCGTCGACTGTAAACCGACAGGGCAAGCAAACCAATTGAGGGCTTTACGCTTACGGCTTTCAGCGTGTTCAAAAGTTTCATCCCATTTATTTATTGTAATCATTTTTTGAGTAATTTAGAGGCTTTGAGTTTGAGGGTGCCACTCTTGACCTCATCAAGCATGGCGGGCGTTATGCGGTTTAATATTTTTCTGACTGACCGACCACAAAAGTCCTCACGTCCAAAGCCAATGCACGCCCGTTGCGTTGGGTCATCAGTATCATCTAGGTTAATTTCATAAATTTTGGTTGGTAGGCTTGAGCGTGTTTCTGCAAAGACTAAAAAGTGACGGTAACGATTGCCCTTCATGTGCTCAGAACGGCAGCCCCTATGCTCTAAGCCTTGCATCTTAAAGCCCTGAGAGCGGGGAGGGTGTTCGCTCAAGGGTGCTTATGTCACCGTGCTCAGGATTCTCTCCTGATTCCATTCCCCCCCCGCTCCTATCGTCATAACCCCCATCATGACATTCTTTGACGAGCTTCTTGGTTGTGGTTTTCCAAAGCTCATAATTTAAATAAAAAAGCTCAATAGAGATGAGGCTAAGGACACCTGAGAGGACCCCAATAATTGAGATCCAGATGACAAAATTCCAAAGCCCAAAGCAAGCCAGTGCAATGGTTGCAATCAAGCCAAGGATTGCGATTTTTTTATAACGCTCTGTGTTGCGCAAGTGACGGGATGCAGTGACTCGATACTTTTTGAGCTTTGCTAGTTTTTTTCTCATAAGTTTTTATAGTTTTGTTAGTTATAAATTTTTGCAGGGCTGTCGTGCTGATGCGTTTGACACGGCTGTTGATTTGAACAAAATCAAGCTGACCATTTCTAAGCATCTTTTTGACGGTGTAAGGACTCAGAGCCAAGTGATTGGCTGCATCTTCAATGGTCATAAGTTTGTCCTTATTCATCCTTATTTATCCTTATTAAGACCTACGTAAAAAAAAGCATGGACCGTGTGAGTTGGCAGCACGGTCCAAGTGTTTGGAGCAACCCACCGCAAGCGGTCGCTTTGACTGTTTTGAATTGGACCTCATTCCAATCAAAGACATGGGTTTAAAATTCATTTGGTAAAAACTTTTTTATCCTTTAAAGCCTGAGTGATTATATCACTCGCAAAGTTTGGAAGATTCTGAGCAGCTAAAACGGCTCGACTTTTTAGAGTTCTGTGAGTCTTTTCATCAAGACGCACTTGGATGAGTTTAGTTTTCATATAATTAAGATCTCCTAAGTAATCATAAGACTTAATAAGACTCAAGCAAAATTTATAAATCTGTTAGATATTTAAGACGTTTTAGGGTTTCAATTTTTGTAATGACCTCAAACTGAGGAGCGTAAAAAAACTCAACTTTTTTCAGTTTTTTCGTTTTTTTCGTCTCTTATTTTTTTTCTGATGATTTTGCCTATCAAGTGCAGTGGATCAATTTTAAAACGCCTTGCATATTTTTTGAGAAGCACATGATGACGCTTTGAAATATTAAAAAAATAGGGTTTTCTTTTATTACTAAACATTTCAATAGAGATTAGAGTGGTTCAACGGAGTTCATTAATATTTTATTAATGTGTTGATGTCTAGTTAAATTTAATAAGACTTAATAAATTTTAATTGTATTTATTAGACTGTGTCTTAATATTAAACGTATCTTATTAAGATACCCCCCACTTTTAACATCATGGCAACTAAAGGCATAGGCGCAGGCAAAAAAAACGTTAGCGTCACACTTACTGAACAAGAGAAAAACTTGCTTGAGAAACTAGCAGCTAAATCGGGAATGAGTCGATCAGAATATTGCAGGGCAGCCCTGCGAGAGTTTATTGATTCAAAAACTTATTTTGAAAAGCCTGTTAAAAAATCAAGCTGATTTATTCTGTCAATTTTTTTAAAATAGCCTCTTGAGCTTTTTCAATGCGCTCAAGGCTTTTGTCTGTCCCTTCCTGTTGAACTCGTATGACTGCAATGTCCGTTTTAATTTGTGAAATGTCGGCACTGTTGCGACTGAGTCCCTGAGCATTTAAATTGATTTGATCACTATTTTTTTTTAAGGCAGCGTCCTCCTTTGCCTCATCACTGATGACTGTAATGGCAAAGCCTGCAAAGCTCACGGCACCTGACAGAATCGTAACGGCAAACCATTTGGGAAGCCTGACCGTTTTGTCCTCTGTTGTTTCGCAAGTCATACAATAATGGGTTCACCTGCTTTTAGTCGTTCCTTCATTTGTGCCATTGTCAGACCCGTCACATATTCAAAATGTGGCGAGTCACAAAAGCCTTTAAAATTTCCACCCCACTTGATAGGCAAGTCTTGAACCTCTGCCTCGGTTGCAATTGACTTGTAGATTTTGTAAACAAATTTTGAATCCACTGCGTCCATGTATTTGCCATCAATAAAGACACCCAAGTCAAGTGCAAGCCCCATGTTGTGCATTGAGGTCTTTGCATAAGTCACAATAGGCCCCTTTGTCGTGCGCCCTTGGTTGTATAATTTTTGTTGTTGTTCAAATGACCTAAATCCTGAGATGCCTTTTACCTCACACTTAGGTCCACCATATTGCTGACCCTTTGCCTTAGCAATTTGCATGAGCTTGATGAATACAAATTGCACCTTGGGATCTAAGGACTTGATATTTTTTTTTGTCCTTGAGTCCAAGGTGTAAATCAGCCGAGGGTTTGGCTTTGGTTTTGGCTTTGGTTTAGGTCGCTTAAAACGACTTAAAAACCGCTTTAAGCGTCTAAACATATTCACTCACTTACCCAAACGCCTGCACCGACTGTGCGCCCGTTTAAGGTACCCTCAAGCCCAAGGCTGACGGGTTTAGGACCACTTACTGGTCCAACTCCAATCAGTGGGTTGCTCATTTTACATCCTGACAATGCAAGCACTGCCAACGCTAATAATATTAATTTTGTTTTCATTTATTTTGAAGCCAATTTTTTGGCGTTTAGTTTCGAGAAAATTATCTCAACCAACATCAAGAGACTGGCGATGATGACCGCCACGGTTGCCTCTATCTGCTCATTGCTGACAGCCAACACGGGTGCGATGGCTATGCCAAGCTTAAGCAGTTGACGCTTCCCCCATCCGCTGATGAGATGCTTTTCAATTAGTTTTCTTATCATGTCTTTCATTGAAAATCTTGACCCTTCCCGCTTACCTGGTCTTTGCAAAAATGTGGCTCTAGGCATCGAGTTCAAACTGGTTTCTGTATGACTTAAAACACTCAGAAAAAACAAAATTCAGATATGCCTCCTCATTTGCAATCAAGTCAGGGTTTGGAATTTTTGGCAAACCAACTGCCTCAACAAAGTCAGGGTTTGGAATTTCTTCCCCTTCATTTTCTGGGTCTGCTAGTGTTGGACTGCCTTCACTCGGTACGTGCTCAGGGTTGTCAATCTCTTGAGGCTTTGAATTGTTGTAAGCCTCCAGTGATTTTGTAACCCCTGCCAGTTCGTCATCTGTTAAGGTGTATTCAAATTTCATTCTTTTTCTTTTGTTTCCTCAGGTCTTAATGAGGCAAATGCTGTGATTGCTCCATTGGTCTCAGAGTTGATACATTGCAATCCTGCCGTCTTGACACCTAAGTCAATCAGTTGGATCAAAAGGTTAAATTGCTTTTCTGTTAGTGTGTTGGTTTGTTGGTCTGTCATAAATTATAATTGTGTTGTCACTAAATTTCCTGAATTATCAATGCTAACTCTATAGGTGTTGTTACCGTCAGGTGTTGCTAAAATTAAACCCTTGCCAGCGTCTTCAATTTTACAGTCCCCAGAACCTTTAACGGTGAATCTGTGCCCACCGTTACCGTAAAAAGCCAAATCAGAACCGCCATGTCTTTCAATGTATTCACCCTCTGACGTTGACGATCCAAAAACAAACTTAAAGGCTGCATAAATGTTGTTTGATGCAAAGAGATTGGTTGAGGCTCTGATGTCTCCTGTAACATCAACAGTTTTTTGAGGGTTTGTGGTTCCAATTCCTAAGCGACCAGTGTCGCTTTTAAGAGTCATTCGAGTTGTATTGTTAGGAATAAATTCAATGTCATAATCCCCTCCTCCTGTCGTTAATTTTAAATCATTTCCAAAGTTTCTTAATGACCCAGTTCCAGAAATATAATAATTGTTATTAGTGAATATTCCAGCATTTGAAATTTTCCCTTTTTCCGTTCCGTTTATATTAAATCTTAAATCTCTGGTTTGACTTGAAAAACTGCCAACGCTTTCAGTATTAATTTTTATGTGGTCACTTTCTGCTGAAATTTTTAGAGCTTCATAATTACTTGCGTCGGTGTAATTAATGTAATTTTGTGCAATGTCGCCATCTGCTAAAATTTGGAATCTGTAAGCAGTATTAGTGTCATCATAAATGGCAAAGCTGCCATCATTGTTGATGATTGAAAAATCAGAGTTGTGATTTGAATCGGTTAAAAAAATTCGAGGATAAGTTGAATCAATTAACAAGCTACCAGAAACGCTTGCGCCTGTTGAGGTCGTGCTTAATTTCAAGCTACCGTCGTAATAAAATTGGTTGGCTCCGTCTTTAATGAACCGAGCCATATCCTCACCAAAGGTGCCTTGGATATAAGTCGTTGAATTATTAAGAATAAACAATCCCCCTAAATTCGTTTTTTTAATAACACTGTTGGAATTAGCTGCGTTATAAATTTCTAAATCGGCATCATCGCCTAGCTTAATTCTATTGTTATCGGGGATTAAAAAATGACCACTTGAATCAAACCTTGCTACCTCGGTTCCGCCTGTAGTGAAACCCATTACATCAGTCCCACCAAATATGCCAGTATTTGTATCACTTGAAAAGGCAAGACTTGGAGAGGCTGCGGAGCCTGTTTTAAGTTGCAAGGCTCCTGTGAGCGTTCCACCTGCAAGCGGTAACTTTGTTGCAATACTATTGGTGACAGTCGTCGAAAAATTTTGATCGTCATTTATAGCAGCAGCAAGCTCGTTAAGTGTGTTAAGATTCTCAGGGCTGCCGTCAATCAAAGCATCAAGCTGACCTTTGTTAACTGCGTCACCACTTGCGACGCCATCCGCTAAGCCTGTAATTTTATTACTGCCCATCGCAATTGCTCCGCTCAATGTACCACCTGCAAGAGGTAACTTTGTTGCAATGCTATTGGTGACCGTTGTGGAAAAATTTTGATCATCATTTAAAGCAGCAGCAAGCTCGTTGAGTGTGTTAAGATTTTCGGGACTGCCGTCAATCAGTGCATCAAGTTGCCCTTTAGTTGCTGCGTCACTGCTTGCCACCCCATCCGCTAAGCCAGTTATTTTTTGGCTTCCCATTGCAATCGCTCCGCTCATGGTCCCACCTGCAAGCTCTAAGAATGGGGTCAATGTAATGGCATTGCTTAGGGATGCGCTTGATCCCAAAGTTTTGGCAAAAGGTTCATGCAAATCAATCGGCTCACTCAGTAAAATTTCAGTCCCTTTTCGTAAGGTGAAGCCGATAGATAAATTAGAGCCATCAGAATTGGCAGCATAAGCCAAGGCGGTTGTGTTAAGGTTTAGGGTTGCATTAACTGACGGGCGTTTGACTAGGTTGTGAGTCCCTGCACTGAGTGCGGTCTTGTCTCCATTGGTTTTATAAGTAATTTGCCAAATGCGTTCACCTGTTTTTTTAACGCTGCCAATGTCGTTGGATAGGGCAGCATTTAAAATGCTTTTTACTTGTGCAGCAGTTGCCTCGGTTGAAATAGGTTCAGAATTTGAAACAACGAAAAAACTGCCACTTGCAGGGTCACCAGTAACCTCCAATTGAACCACCTCCCTTGTGTTGGCAGTGCCCCCAACTAAAGTGCTTATTGTCAGGGTAGGGTTTGAGTTTGTGGACCACCCACTGGTTGAAACCTCGGCAAGACTTGCCTCCTCAAGTGTTAAAAGTTGGACCTCACGGCTTGACACTGTGCCTGCTGTTACCTCTGAAATTAATGCAGAGGCGGGTTGCATTGACTGTGCAACCGCTGCGCTCATGGCAGCCCTTGAGCCGTTTGATCTGAAAGTAATTTGATAAGCTCTTGGGCTGAGTTCAATGACATCAACGCCACCCGCTGAATCAACAGCACTGACAGCATTTAAAGCAGCCTCGATGCGAGTCGCAAGCTTAGGCTTTGATAGGTCAATTTCCTCGGTTGTTCCTGTGAATGTCAGGGTCAGCTTGCCTGTTGTGATTGCTTGCCCTTGTCTGCCAATAATAACCTCGTAATCTGAGGAGCTTGGTGTTGAATAGCCACCATCATCATCAACTAAAAACAACTCAATTGGGAGGCTTGCAGTGCGCTCAGTTCTAAAAAGCTCAGACACCGTAACGGGTGTCTTATCATCAAAATTTTTCTGAAGCCTTTGAGCGTCTGAATTGTAAATTAATCTCATGTTTTATGCTTGGGAAATGAATGCAATGTTGGCGGGGATTCCTGCTGTGCTGAGGTTTAGCGTTATTTTAAGGCGGGCATACTCAGCAAATAAATCATCCCCGAAAAGTTGCTGATCTTGATCAGTTGCAAGGTTGGTGATGCTTGTCGTTGGTACGTTGCGAAAATTAACATTATCATTGCTGACCTGTATCGTTGCACCAACTGCGCCATTAGGGGTGCCAGTCCTGATGTCAACGGCAAACTTTCCACGGGTTGCAACGCTCAAGCTTGTGCCTGTGAATCCGCCCGGCAAAGAGTTTGATGTAAGTGCCTCACTTTGCAAAGTTATGCCCTCTGTTGCTGATGTGGATGCGCTTTTAAGGCCTGCGCTTATTGATCCAATCAAGGTGCCATCAATGCCTCCTCTGATGTTACAAATCGCAAACTTGTTGGCGTCGTAAGGTGTAAGGACCCAAGCCAATTGCCTTGCTGTTTTAATTTTATCAGTCAGCGTTATGGTTGCCCCTGACACCGTTGCCGTAAGATAGGGATTTGCTCCATCGGAGTTCATCCATGCGCCTCCAGAGTTTTCTCCGCCTGTTGAATGTGACCCTGTAGAGGCGTCATTGATTGCACTGGCAAGGTTGGCAGCTACCTCGGACAATGTTGAAACTGTTTTTACATTGCCGTTGGCACTAACTGAATTTCTAAAAGTAAATTGTTTTGTGAAGCCTGAAAGTCCAACGTTAAAAGTCTCCCCATCTGAGGGTTGGCTTAAAATTGTTATTGATCCTGTTGCTGCGGTTCCGTTATTAAGCCTGACTTGAACGGTCCCACTCAATGCGGTTTCTGTGCCTGAGTTTCTATTTGAAAAGTAATGAAATTCCTTAAGCGCGTCAGTGTTCAGCCTTTCAATTTTGCCACCGCTTGTGGCACTTGTGAGCGTTTCAGATACAGCCGTCGAGTCACTATTTTTTAAGCCTGCAATAATAAAATCTTTGTCATCACTTGCACTCGATGACCTTAAATAAATATTATTATTTGCAACAAAAGCAGCCCCATCAAAAGAGGTCTCACCAACAAAATTGACATAATTAACAGGCATTGAATTATTTTACAATGTTTTGAGGAAATCCGATAGGGGAGGCTCATAGTGACACATTCTTAAAATGCAGGGCACTCGATTATCAAGTTGCCCATCGGCAGCAAGTAAAGCAAGACGATGGTGTCCATGTATGTGAGGCACTGAGTTCGTGCTGACCAACATCGTGGCGGGGTGTTTTTGTAGCCAACCGTCAAGCCTTAATGATTTAGTTGTCTCAGCATCAGGCAAGACCCTTGGACGATCTGCAAGCCTCCAAAGGATCTCCGCTTTGACCCAAATGAGTGAATCAACATGATTAGCCTGTCTCGACATAACTCGGTATATCGTGCAAGTTTTCCAAGGTTAAATCATCGGGGTTAATTGTATCAGGCGGTTCAGTCCTATCGTCCCCGCTTGTTGTTGAGTCTACAACTCTAGGATGCTTATGGGTCCAGACTGGTCCCTCCATAAACCATCCTTGCTCTGAAACAGCCCCAAAATTATCAAGAGTAAAATGACCCATGAGAATATAAGTGGACCCGTTTTCTTGTGGCATATTTTCACTCGTTTGCGTAATTATTGAAACGTTAGTCACATAATAGTTCACCTCTGATATGTCCACCGTGACACCGTTGCCATAAAGTGAGGTATCTGTTGAGGTGACTGTGTGATCAGTGCCATCAACAGTGACCTTGGCATTGAGTACGGGGAATATTGTAAATGATCCACCAACTCCACTTTTGCCAATGACGTCGACCCGTTGAGACCAATCAATTTTTAATAATATGAAATTCGTATACCCAGGTTCGAGGCTCAAACTTGGCGGATCGTCAGCACTTAAAAGCGTGGTGCCTATCTTTGGCTCAAATGGAAATTGATTAATTGCATTTAAACGATCAGAGTCAGAGCCACTGTAATCCCAAGGACCAAAGACGTAACCCGTGCGAATAAATAATTTTGTGCCTGAGGCATCTGCCCCACCTGCTTCGTCAAATGCCCTGACAACAGTCGGTGCAAATTGTGGATAAAAACGCCTTTCAAGTGGGCGGTTGACCTTAAAGCCGTTGGGCGTCATTTCAATTAAACCGCCCTCAATAGGTCTGACCCTTTTTAGGTAAGCAAAAAGCTCAGAAAACTTTCTCCTTATTTTTTTAAAAGGTATATCTTCATCTGATGGCAGTTGAATCATAAAAATTATTGTTTCTTAGTCGGCTCAAGAACTAAAAAATGCTGTTCAATGTGAGAATACACACCGCTTGCATCAAGCGTGATGCTTTGAAAGCCTGAGATTTTTCTGACGTTCCAAAGCTTTGCGTTTTTGTTTTCTCTAATTATTTGAGGAGCATCAAATTTGCTATCTTCATCAGTTGCCTCGACTAAATACTGAGGCAAAGTGATTTTAAAATAGGTACTTTCTGGATTGTTAAAACTTGTTCCAAATATATCAGCATGGCGAAATCTTTTATTTTCAGGCAAAATGTCCCGCCTTTTTGTGTCTTTGTAATTGATAACAGCTTGAGGTGAAATGTAAGAATATTTTGCTGTGCTTTTTGGGTCCACTGACGGCTGCAAGACAACCTCTTTTGTCTCATTAAACCACTGGATAGTCTCATCACCCTCATCAGGATTATTGACACCACTGACCCCCTCAAATCTAAGGGTTGCGCTTCCACTAACGCCATTTTCATCTCTAACGACTGGCGCACTAACAAGGTTTAAATGCCCCTCACCTGCCAACGGGCTTGATGACCCTTTTGGAAATTGGGCAATAAATGCAGCAGCAGAGTCAAGACGGCCCCTATAAACTATTTCACGGAACTGCAACCCGTCCTTTGTAAATCCAAATGACCCGCCTGCTTGACGTTTCCAATCTGTATCTCCTACATAATTTGGTGCGCTCATAGTTTGTCTACCATTAGTTCAAAGTGCTGCTTGTTGATGTTGTTGCCTTTTTGCAATTCTTGAAGCTCTTTTTTTTGTATCATTAAAAGCCTGTCAATGGGTCGCATTGAAACCCCGTTGACTGTCATGCCTAAAAGGGTAAGAGGTGAATTTGGTTTGTTAATTTTATTCAAAAGCTTTTCAAATTTTTCTCCTTCTTTCTCAACCTCTTTGGCTTTTTTTTCTGCATCTGGATCAAAGTTAATTGACGGATCAAAAGCACTGTTTTGTAATGTCCTAAATTGCTCATTTTTTAAAGTCTGAAACATTCTGGAAAAAGGATTTGTAAAAGTTCTTTTATTTACTAATCCCAATGTACCTGGTACTGCTGCCTCTCTTTCTGTAAATCTTTTAGCTCCTGCCCTAACAAAGTCTTCACTAAGTATTTTATTTCCTTCACCCGCTTTGACTAAACGACTAGCAAATTCCTCAGGCTTTAATTTAAACAGTGGCACCAACTTAGTCCCCATGTCGCTGATCAGCTCATCCATTGCAAAATCAACTTTTCTTTTTCCGTCCTCTTCTTGCCTGATTTTTTCAAAGCTTTGACTAAGTTGTTGTAATTGTTCAATAGGCTTAAGGTCCTTAAATTTCTGAATGTCTAAGTGCAGCATTTTAAATGCGTTGGCTTTTGTGCTGTCAGGCTCTTTGAGTGCTTCACCTGTGACCTTGCCAAGCTCTTTCATAATGTCAGCCGTTTCATCTGCCTCAATTCTAAAGCCTTTCATGACATTGGCTAAGCGTTGAAATCTTTCAACACCCATGTCAGCAATCTGAGAGTTTAAAAGAATGTCTCTTTTTTCCTCGTCTCTAGTCCTTTGAACCAATACGGCACCGCTAACGGTTGCCAATGCTGCTGCTGCTGCGCCCGCTTTGCCTTTGATGTCAGTAAGCTTTTTTTTAAGTTTTTCTAAACCCTTCGCACCATCTGTGCCTGCTTTGCGGGCTTCTGTGCCTAGCTTACGAACGCCCCGCCTAGTGCGATCAAGGACAGGTTTAAAATTTTTATCTGACCCCGTGAAATCAGTTCTAAGCTCAACCCCTTTACGTGTTGCCATTATCTACGCCCTCCTTTGCTTTGTCTTGCTGCATCGTTTGCAAGTTTATTCAGTTCCTCTTCTGCAAACTGTTTCATATCAGCCATTACAAAAGTCATAGCTCTAAGCATAGCATCTCTGCCAATTTTGAAATCACCTAAAACCTTATTAATACTAAAAGCTTTCAAATTGTTTTTTGTCGGTGCATGAAATAAAGATTTGCTTGCTGAGCCACCTGCAATGGGTTGGATGTTTCTGGCTCCTTTAATTTTTTTATAAGCTGTCCGTCTTGCTGACTGTAAAAATCCCGCAGCCATTGCCCCTGCTCTTGATCGTCTGCGGTTTCTTATTGTTGCTGCTGCTTTTGTTAAGTATTTTTTATTGTCACTAATATTTTTTATCGTTGCGCCAACCTTTGTGCGTTTAACATCATTGGGTCCAACCTTAACACTCTTAAACGGTTTGCCTTTTTTTGCGCCTTGTTTAGCAGCCAAAGCAAACCAAATGCGTCTCGGTTCATTTGATTTTGAATACTTTCCACTGTCTAATTTTTTGTATTTACTTGGATCTGTGGCATTTCTTAAGTATTTATCTTGTGCAAGTTTTGGTCTTTTAACGCCACCCTTAGCCTCTGACATTGTGCACTGCTTATTTGCTTGAAATGCTGCCCGTGTTATAACCTCAGGGTATGCCATTTTTCTGGCTTCCCCATATCTTTCCATGACTTGCTGAAACGTTTTAAAGTTTCCCGCAATTTGTAAAAACTGTGACGGTGCTCGCATTTTTTCAATATAATGTTTTTTTACAAATTTTGATAGGATCTAGTACCCTGCAATGGCGTCAAAAGTTTCATCTGCCTCAAGCTTTGGACCCATGAACTCGTTGCCTAGTGAGTACAATTTAAGGGCTAAAATTTGCAACCCTTGGCTGTAAGGTAATTTATAAATGATATCCTCAGGGCTTAATCCTGTGGCTGCATGGAGGTGACAAATATAAGCAGCCTCTCCACTCACTTTTTTGGCGGTTTTGCTGCCTCCTTTTCAACGTCAGTGTTTGGCTCAATCTCGTTGGTGCTTGCATCAATGTCGGTGAGTATTTCTTGGCAGACTGTGATCGCCTCCTCAACCTCATTGCCGTTAATTCTAAACTGCTCACAATAATCCTCAAACTCATCAATGACCTCGTGAGGGTCTTTTCTGTGCTTGTATTTAATAGCTTTTAAATCCTTTGGATCATGTAAACCTCCAAGCCACATCATCAGTAGCGCATCCTTTTCATTTTCAAATCCTGAGGCTCTAGATATCTCAACCCAAAGCCATTCATGGCGATATGACCAAGTAATTGGCTCACCTAAAAATTGATAATTTTCGGACCGCTCAAAAGCGGTGTTTGCTTTTTCTTCTATTGTTTCAATCATTGGATATTCATGCGCTTGGCAAACTCTCTGGCTTTGCGGTTTATATTGTAAGGCTTACCGTTGCGGTTAACGCCTTTAATGAAATCAGGCGCACTTTTTAAGTAACCCATACAGTCACGCTTTGCTTGCATGAATGCCCTGCCATAACAAGCATAGGCAAGGGGCAAAGCGTTTTTGATTTGTTGCTTAAGCTCTTTGTTTTCAATGCGCTCAATTAAATCATCAAGCTCTTTAGCAGGTGACCCATCTGAGGCATAAGCTTGGCGGATGGCTTGAGTTCGTAAAGGCTCAGCGTTGCCCGTTGCGCCTTGTGGTTTTGTTTCCCAAGTTGATGACGCTGCATTCAAATTAAATATAACCTCAGGGCGTCCCGAATTGTATGGATTGAGCTTGGTGTAAGTTTTTCGGCACTCTGCGCCTGCTACTAATTCAACGCCTAAGCCACGGCAGACAGCGACCTCCTCAGTGTTTTGTGATTCACTAAACCCATGCGCCAAGTCACTCGGCACTGGTATCTTACTTTTTTTATTCTTCATGATTCTTCACGTCTCCCACGTGGCGGGTTGTTTTGTGTTTAGCTAATCACTAAGCCGAGCGGTCTGTTCAAAGAAAGATCAATTGTTCTGGCTCCGCCTTGTGGTTGGGTACCTGATACGCCCACCAATCTAATTGCTGACGTCACTGCGGGACTATCGTCTTTGAATTTTATGCCGTGATAAGTTTCATCAGTGTTTCCATTATCTTGCTCAACAGAGAAAAAGTCATCATTTGCAAGCGTGACCGCTGCGGTAAATGTTGCAACGTTTAACCCTGCGTCTTTATCAGAAACGACCCCACTGACTGAATAATTGATTGCAGCTTGGTGATTGGTTGCGTAGCCTGTCACTGCGCCAAATCGATCAAAGAAATCAACCTGTGGATTTTCAAGGTCAAAGCTTAAATCTCCTAAAATAATTCCCTCCTCGTCTTCCTTTGCTCCAAGTGAGACGTCTTTATTATTCACTGATCCTACAAATGATGGTGCTGGCATATTAATATAATAAGTTAAGTTAAAAAATAATGATAGGGGACTAGGTTGGTTTTGTTATTCCTAGGTATGCAGTGATAAAAAATTGATTGATTCCGCTGCCAATGTCGTTGATCCAACCCCGTTCATATTGGACCGAATCAATGCCTGAGGGGATTACCAAATCACCTGAGGCGAGTCTGGTCCTAAGTGGCTCATCTCCATCTTTACCGTCTCCAAAGGCTTCAAGGATTTGACCCCAAACCTCACTCACAACATCAGGGTCCTGCGCTTTTTCGTAATCGTACTCAATGACCAACTCACACTCGATGAACCCAGAATGCGGAGGTGACTCCGCCCCTGCGTTTACGACCACGGCAAGCGTGGACCCGTCGGCAAACTCTGCAAGTCCAGAGCCTTCAATGAGTGCAGGCTTGGGATCTAAAAACGGCTCCGCAATTTCTAAAAGCCTTTTCTCCCATAGTTTACAAAAATCCATATTTACCCTGAGATTAATGTCATGGCGTAAATTGCCCCGCCTTGTTCTTGAACGTCAACATCAGGGCTGACAATCATTTGAAACTGGTCACCATTAAAATCGACAACAGCACGCTCGCCCGCATGGGGTGAGGTGCCTATGTCTTTTTTTAAAACTGCGATTGAAATCGTGATACTGTTGCGATATCGACCCGCACGCTCCTCGCCTTGCCTCTCAACTCCATCAGGAATAATGCAAGGGACTGGACCACGCTCGCCAATCGTAACCTTGGCACCTTGCGAGTGTAATTTTGCAAGGATTTCAAAGCCCGCCTCAACGTCACTGATTACAGACATTAATTAATCTTTTTTCGCTGCTTTCTTTTTTGGCTTTGGTGCAGGCTTATCAGGTGCAGGAATTGCTTTATTTGCGTAAATCAATTTTTTTGCATCATAATCATCAAAGCTTTGAGGCTTGTCAGATGCGCTGACAGGCTCACCGTTGACAAATGTGTCTCTAATTACAATAACGTCCATTTTTCTAAAATGTTAATTTTGAAGATTAGGGTCCCCCATAATGAGGGACCCCGCTCCGTGTTTAATTTAATTACTGCGCTGCTGAGTCGCTTGATGCTGCAAAGCTTTGAGCATGACGCACGTTGATGTCATAGAAGCAGTTTGCTGTCACTGCAACCTGACCATTAGCAGCCAAGCTGTACGGGTCAACTGTGAGCTTACGGCTTGCAAATTGACCGATAAGAAGCTCAGAGAAATTTCCGTAAATGACTTTGTCACTGATGTTTTGGTTGAACATAACGACAGGAATACCAAGAATTGAAAATCCTCCGCTTGGTGATTCGCTCATTATAAACTGACCACTGCCTGAATCTTTTGTTATTGTTAGACCCTTTGCAATTGCTGCTGCGGATGTAACAAACGCAAGATTGTCCTGTGGCACGCTGTCAGTTGCGACCTCTTTCCAAAGGTTAACGTAATCGGTGAAAGTGGCAGCACCACCAAAGCTAATTTCACCAATTCCAGTAACGTTAAGGATACCAGTTGGCTGATTGTCTGATCCTGTTCCTGCAAGGGCTGCAAGGTCAACAGCTAACGCCTCACGCTTGATTAGGTCGTCACGCACTAAGTTCTCAACGCTGATACTTGCCTGATTTAAAAGCTGATCAGTGTAAGTCGTACGAACGGCAAGCCTCTTGGGTGAAAGAGTCACCTGACCAAAAGCCTGCTGACTAGCACTTACGCCTGCCTCCTCAGTTACCCAATGAGCGGTTGCGCCTTGAGTCATTGTTGGTAATGCAACATTTCCCTGCAATCCTGTCAAGATTGTGGCACCAAGCTGAGCCGTGACAAGTTGAGCGTCAAGCTTCTCGATTAAGTCACCAAGTTCTGTTGCGACCAAGTTTTTTCCTTGTGTTGGATTGCCTGCGTCAAGTGTTCTTAATCCATACTCGGCAGGAATGAAGAAATCATTACCTCCTAAGGATTGCCCTGAGTTTCTAGCAGCCTGCTCAGACACCTCACGCTCAAGTCCCTCAAGACCCTTACCGCTTTTAATGTCTCTGATGGCTTTAACAACAGAAAACTGTCTCAACTCTTTTTCGTTCATTCCAACAGCCTCATTGAGTCCGTCGTGATTAATTGCAGCACTTGGAGCCTCCCAAGATTCTGTCACTGATCTTCTAAAAGTTTCAAGGTCAGTTCCTTCCTCGATCGCTCTCTCTGCATCTTCTGCAAAGCCAAATTTTTCCCCAAGGGATCTAATTCCGCTTTGTCTTTTCATTTCGTCACGCCTAAAGCGTGCCTTGTCCTCACTATTAGGGACGTAAGCTTGCGGGGCTGACTCCGCCACGTTGCGGGTCTCAGTCTCGCTCACCTTTTCATTTATATCAGACATATTTTTTATGTGTTTCTCCTGATTGATATTTTCTTTTGGTGTGGATGGTTCAGCGTCTTGGACTCTCACCACGTTCATCGAGTCGCTACTGGCACGCCCCACCCCAACGGTCATATCCATCGGAATTGAAACGAGACTGATTTCAAACGGTTCCCAATCAGTGACACGATACGAGTTTACCCCCTCGTCATTCGCTTCTGTATCAGTTACCCTGTGAATCCTATATCCAAAACTGACGAGCTTTCTTATCCCATCTTTTACGTCTTGGAAAAATTCTTGTGCTCTTTGTCCTTTGCCAAATCGGACAACTGCGTGACCACGTTTGTCATCGCCTATGTAAGCTTTATCAACGACACCAATCTGGTCATTTGGGTCATGATTCCATAAAAGGGGTGCGCCTGTGTTGATGCGCTCCATCCTTGCTGCGCCCTTGTCATGATCTAAAATTTCAAGACCTCTTAAGCGTTCGCCTGCTTCCTCACTTGAAAAGGTAAGATTGACAGAACGGTCCTCGTCATTGATGGAGTCTTCTCTAATTTCAAGAGATCGATATTGTACCCCAATTTTTTCACCGTCATCAAATGGCTTCATATTTTTTTCTTCTGTGTTGTTTTGTCTTTGCGCCCATTTCATGGCTCTTAATCTGTTAGTTTTGTCTAAATCTCCGCCCCATAGCAACCAAGCCACTTGCCCCGCAGTTGGTCGGTTTGACTCACCGCTGACGTAAGCGTTGGCGTCTGGGCTTTTTAAATCGCTTTCATGCCTCTCAAACCATGCCCCCATTCGGACCGCCTTGTCATCACTGACCTGACCCCTTGCCATATTCCTCGCTTCCCGTTTTGTTTTTTCTGTTAAGCCATCGCCTGCAAACTCAAGTAAATCGAGACCACGCCTTGCATTGTCTCGAATAAATTGCGGAACATTGTCCACCCTGATTTCATTCTCTGTCTTCAAGATTTTTTCTTTTTCTTTTTCTTTTTGTCTTTGTCGTAAAAATATTTCTCCTCAATATCCTCCTCATCCTCCTCTTTGGATAGGGAGGCATCTATTTCACTTGATCGGAAATCTGTTGCAATCAGTCCTTTGCTTTCAACTAGTGCCTCATATTCAGCCCATTCATTAAGTACCTCCTCAATGTCATCGCCACGCTCCGCAATTACTCGCTGCGGTGAGGTGAGTCGTGCTTGCAAGTCTGACTTTCTGCCTGCGCTGTCCTTCAGTGGATCAATGTGGTCCCATCGTCTGGCTTGTATGTGAGCAGCTTGATATTTTTTCTCCTCCTCAAATGCTAAGCCTCCAAGAATATTGTAAGCCAGTTGAGTCCTCAGCCATGCGTTGAATACGGGTCTGATTCTACCGTTGATCGCTTCATTTTGTTTAGTCTTCCAACAATCTCGCTCTGTTAGTGAGCCAAGACGCCCGCTTGAGTAGCTTGTCCCTTCAAGGTCACCACTAAACGCATTGTAAGAAATGCCAAGGCTTGCGCCTGCCCCTTGTAAAGTTTGTTTGGCGTGGTCAGGTAAAGCAGTGTTAGGGAATTGAGGTTGTAAAATTTCCCACTTTCTACCAAGCCCAGAACGTAACACAAACCCCGGGGTCACTTGCATTTGATCAGCAAACCTTTCACTCTCTTCATAATCCCAATCATCTGCATTGTCATCAACCCGCTGGAACACGGCACATGATGCCAAGCGTGCAGCCATGTGATGAGCCTCCTCAGTCCGTTCTAAATGCCTTAGGCTTTCTAAGGCATAAACTAAATCACTAACCCCACGCTGTTGCTCTGGTCGTTTTTTTGCAAAGTGGTGCAGGATGTAGCCCGACTTTGACGGTGCACCAACGTCACCGCTTTTCATGTATTGGTTGAGGCACGGTATCCGTGACCGTTTGCCCCCTTGGTGTGGCTTGATCAGTGCCCCATCCTGCTCGCCTGTTAGCCAGATGGCAACACACTGACCTTGAGGCGTCAACTCTTTGCCCATCACGACCCTGTTGCCGTTTGGCAATTTTTTCAGGTTGTACTCGTGATCAACAAAGTCCGTTGAAATTGTTCTGATTGCAAAGCGGTGCTCGTTGTCAAACCCAGGGTATACCAAAATAAAAACCTCACCATCAACCGCAAGGGTGCGCTCATGTAAACGGTCCTCATCATTGCCGTGCATATCTCCTGACACTGTGCAAAATTCTGGCAGCTTCCACTCTCTCCATTTTGACTCAATAACGTTGCGAGCATATTGGTCCTTGTTGCCATTCCTGTCGGTTGATCGGCTTTGTAATTGGAAGCCATTGGGTCCAACAACATTCATGACTCTTAAGTCCAAATATCTTCCTGTGTATTTGTTAGTCTCTGCAAGGTCTCGGCACATCTTGCGCAAATGACCAAGGTGCTGAGTGAGGCGGTCATTGGCGTCATCTGTTGACATGATCCAATCACTCAACAAGCGGGCAGCGTGTAAGTCATTATAACCTCTTGCGCCCTTTCTTCCTTTGAACGCTTTTCTTATTGCTTTGATTGGATTAACCATTTTTAAATCTGACTTGATAGCCTTGACGCCCCGGCATATCGGAACCCTCTTTTAGTATTGCTCTTGTTCTTTCCCTTGAGACCTCTGCCTTTAGCCTGTCACGTAAATCAAACCTCTCGCTTATGCCCATTTTTGTGATGTCAACGCCTGCGATGGAAATGCTTTCTTGTGCTGTCACGAGGTCACCCGCAAGACTTGCCTCAACTAATTCCAAAGCTTTGACGGCAAAGCTCTCACCAATATCAACGGCTGAGGGATCTGGTAACACGTCAACGGTGCCAGATTCCGCAACAATTGCGCCCTCTGATTGTTTTTCTGCCCGTGCGTGCCACATCCATCGACCTGCTTTAAACATGGTTGAATCTTCTGCGGATATGGTCACCGCAAAATTGTCACCGCTTGCGCTTGCTTTGATTTCAATCGTTGGCTCTGAGGGTCTTTTAAAATAATAAATAAGGGACCAACTTGATGCAGGATAATCGGCATACGTGACCGTCCATTTTGTGGTATCGCCTGCCCTAAACTTTGGCGGAACGTTGGTTTCTGTTTCAATAGCCATCAGATTAAAATTTGCATCAATTCTTAAAAATTTGATAGGGGAGCACTCATTTTGGTTTACGTGTTTTGGTTTTGTTTATGTTTTCCAAAAGTTTTAGCAAAAATTCCTGTGGTGTTATCATCTCAAACCCTAAAAACTCAAGGCACCACTCGGCTCCTGAGGATTTCCAAAAAGTGCACTCATTAATAAGGTCGTGAGTTGTTAAAATGACCCCAGACTGAAAGCCACCAAGCTCACCCCTGACGTTTGGATCTGCCCAAGTGGTTAAATATAAGTCATCATTTAAAAGTTTATTTTTTTTGGCGTGGTGAATAATGACAGCTGACGCCTTAAGCATTTCAAAGACTAGTCGTTGCTCTTCTGTAAAGGGCATCATAACCAACCGCCTTGCCTCCCGATGCCTCTAGTGGGTTGATATTGACGCACAGGTCTCGGTTGCTCTAAATCATTTTCACCATTCGCAAGACCCTCAAGGGCTTTCTTTGCTGCCTCCTCTGTGCGTTTGTCTGACTTAAAACAAGCCAGTGCATAAGTGAAACAGTCAAGAGGCTCGTTTCTTGGTGCTCCTGCGGGGTGCACAAAGGTCGTGACCACTCTGCCATCCCTTGCCCTTTTGGTGTCACGTTCCTCAGCAAGTAAGCCCGCAAAAAATTCACTCCCAAACATTTCAACCCCGTCCTCAACGGCATTAGTGAAATAAGCCGAGAATGGGGTGTCAGTGTCTTTGTCAATAATGTCATAAACTTGATCTTTTAACTCATCGACGCCTAAGGTCATGACGTTTGCCCCTGTGCTTGCGTCTTTTCTTTTACTACCAAGGGCAGGCGCACCAACGGCAGGGCTTCCCATCACTGCCATGACTTGAGGCTGTCTTGGTTTGGTCCAACTTTGGACCGTGTTTTTTTGAAATCGGCTATCAATAAAAAGCCTCCTGATGCCTAAGCTTGCCCCGTTTGGATGCTTCCACTTGCGTCTCCTTAGGCGGTCCAAAGCTTTCCAAGTTTGAGGCGAGTCCCATCGCCCTTGAATCTCGGTATAATTTAAACCGTAAAAGCCTGACGGTCCTGATCCCATTACAAAGACCGCAATGAATTTGCCGTTAACGTCAGCCCCCGCCCATATCCTTGTTATCTCCTCAGGTAATAATACAGCAGGATCATAATTGTCACGATCAGCCATCAGACCCTCTGGGTCAGCTTTCTCCTCATATTCCTCCTCATAACTTTCAGCCCATAGGGTATTGATTAAAACCCGTCTCGCTTTCTTTGGATTTTCAGACCTGTCAGCTTGTTCGGCTGAGGCTGCCACCTCGTGCAAGTAACTTACAAACTTGTCAGCGTGCTCACCAACATGAGCCATGCAATTGATGTGGTACCCTCTGCGCCCACCGTATTGGTGAGAGGGCAATTCACCCGCAACAATAATTTGATTATCTCGATCCCGAAAATGACCCGTCTCCAAAACTGACTCTTTGCGCTCTTTATCGCTGAAAGTTTTAGAGCACTCAGGGCATTCAACTTGCGCCTCGTGAGCTTTGCCACTGGTCCAAACTATATCTTTAGGGTGAAAGCTTTGAGGCTCATTACATTTTGGGCATTCATAAAACCAAGCGCATCCATCAGATTGCTCAATCGCTGCGTCAATTTTAGAACCTCCCACGATTGACGGATAAGAGGCAAGCCAATGGTGTTGACGCTTGCGCCCTCTAGTCCTTCTTAGAAACATTTGCAGCTTATCACCCTCGTCCCTAATCTCGGAGGTAATGGCATCGATCTCATCAGCATCAGCGACGTCAATTTCAAGGGTCCTAATTCGTCCCGCTGAGTTTGCGCCAACGCCTGTGATCTCCGCCCCATTTTCCCAAGCTTTAAAAAGGACATTATCCTTAACCATTGGCAAGCTTGCTACGACAGGCGTCTCCTTAAGGATGGGCATGAGCTTTTTAAAAAACCAATCAGAAGAAAGGTTTTCAGCAGGGAACATTTTGCCTATTTTGAGCTTTAACTGCTCAATGGCGTAAGCGTAAGCAACAGAAAAGAGGTAAGTCTTGCCCGCTCCTGAGTAAGCTCTGAGGGCAACGCTTGCAATCTTTGGATTGAATAAGTCAGCAGCAGGAGCCACTTGATAAGGTCGAAAATAAAAAGGCGTTCCGTCACCGTTCCTGATGTGCGTTTGTGCCCACTCTTCAAACGGCAATCTAGGGGTTGCCCTCAATGCTGAGTTCCATGCTTCAAACAAAGCTTCAGCATGATAAGCCTCGCCCTCACTCATCACTGACCTCCATGCCTTGTGCCATTGCGCTCCTCAGTTGCTCAACGAGTTTGTTTTGATCTTCAAGGGGCAGGTCACTGGTCTCAATCACCTCAGTTGTAATGGCTGCCATGCGTGCTGCCAATTGTCGTGACTCAGTGATTGGTCTCCACTCGCCTTCTATTTTTAGGCGTTGCGCTTCTTTTAATTTAGCATCTGCAAGGTTGCGCTGCTCAACTGCTGACTGCGTTCCTTTTCTTTGGACCAGTGCCTCAACTGCATCAAATAAAGGGAATAATTTTGACCGCCTTGGTCCGTCTTTATAATTGATTTTTTCATTTGTTAGAAAAGCCGTGACGTCACGGTGATCAGTTTTACAAATGCGGGCTAAATCTGAAAGTTGGATTAAGGTTTTTTCTGTTGCCTTTGCTGAACCTTGCCCCTCGTTTTTTACCTCGACAAATTTATCTAAAATTTTTACATCTCTATCACTGAGCACTTTGCCTGCGCTCGCTTTTTTAAGAATGTTAGCAAGGTTTTGTTGATCAACCTTTGCCCTTTGTTCTGGTGTCAGTTGAGCCATTAAACTAATTCAGGTTTCCCTCCTGTTGCCTCTGCCCATCTCTGTATTGTAGTTGCACAATATTTAGGTTGTAATTCGATTCCTCGGCATAACCTCTTTGAGTTTTCGCAAGCCATCAAAGTTGTACCGCTACCAATAAAAGGTTCCAAAACAATGCCATCAATTGGGCAAGCTGACTTGACTGCTCTGACAATCATGTCAAGAGACTTAGGTGTTGCGTGATTGTGACGCTCATCATTAAAAACTTGTGGAAAGCTCCAGACGTCGGTCATGTTCTCGTGCGTATTGTCAAAAAAACCACGACCAGAATTAAATTTTTCTTTTAGCTCATTGTACCATTTTAAAAGCTCATCATAATTTTTGGTGAAACACTTGCCCCCAGAAAGGTCACGCAATTTCAGGTAGTCCTCTTTTGATATCAGCCGAAAGCTTCCTTTAGTAAATGCGGGTTGTGTCATGTTTTGTTTTCCACAAGCCTCATTCATTTGCCAATTTTTAAACCCTGCTTTGTCTCTTTCAGAACATAAATATTTTCTGATAGGTTCCCATCCTTCCCAATAATGATCAGCGTTTAAAATTGATTCTTGTTTTCCAATCATAAAAAACAAACACCGCTCAGTGCGTTGCAATTTCCGATTAGGGCAGCCAACAGCCCTGCCATAGTCTCCCTTGTGCCAAACTATTTCATTTCTAAATGAAAGAGTTTCGCTTTGACTTAATCCTCCACAATACCAAAGACGCCAAAGGTCCTCATCATTGCCCCAAATGTAAGCTCCTGCATTATCATTTAAAAAAGGTCTGCAAGTGGTCCACCATTTCATTTGAAAAGCGTCTAGATTTTCTCTGTAAATGTTGTCATTCATTACCCCGTCGCTTTCTTTGCCCATGCCATAAGGAGGATCAGAGTGCACAAGATTGGCCTTTTCTTTGCCCATCAACTTTTGCAAATGCTCTGGGTTGGTTGAATCTCCACACATTAAAAGGTGCTTTCCTAATCGCCAAATCTGACCGCTTTGAACCTGCCACTTTTGACAAAGTTGATCCGCATTGTCTACTTGTGGTTGAGCATCGGTTTGAACCTCGTCAAATGTGTCAATCAGGTCAGTCAGTTCATTGGCATCAAATCCCGCTAACTCTGTATCAACCCCGTTGTCTGTCAATTCTCTCAATATATCTGAAAGCATTGACTCATCAGGATCGGCAAGCTCTGCAAGTTTGTTGTCAGCAAGTAAATGAGCCAACTCATCTGACTCACTTTCAAAATCCTGATAATCAACAGGGACCACATCAGAGCCGAGCAAAATGGCTGCACTTAGTCTGGCGTGCCCCGCAATCACAAAGCCTGAGCGTTTACTAACCACAATTGGATTTCTCCAACCTTGGTGCTCAATAATTTTAGCAAGTAAATCAATCTGTAAATCAGGGTGATTGTTTGGATTTTTGGGGTGCGGTTTAAGCGTGTTCGGGTCCACTTTTTTGCTGTGGCTGCATTGGATAAAGTTGCTCATTAGTGGGCTTTAGATGTTCAAAATTTTGCGACGTAAAAAACTCGGACCC